>Ga0307517_10002757_pt1 | contig 27986 bp, 26 predicted proteins | sample 23_EM_MG_FD_194515 | JGI IMG/M metagenome (GOLD analysis project Ga0307517, IMG submission 194515) | Populus trichocarpa ectomycorrhiza microbial communities from riparian zone in the Pacific Northwest, United States - 23_EM | ecosystem: Host-associated > Plants > Roots > Unclassified | place... | reverse complement strand
GGCCGGGCCCTGCCGGCAGATCCCGTTCCCAATAAGACTGCAGGGCCCGGCCGTCAACCCATAGGACTGCCGTCTTTATGAAAGACGGACGCTTTGCCCGGCCGTCCGTACCCACCCTGCCCGGGACCCCCGGGACTATAGTCCGCCAGGGCCCTGCCCTCCGCCCGGGACGGTTGGGAACACTGAGCTACCCTGGCGATCTCAGAACTCGATGGCTGATTCCTCCACGACCACTGCTCCGATCCTGAATCTGATTGCGGGAGATTGTTGGGCTCGACGCCAGCTACGAGGCGGTATAACGGACGTCTCTGTCACATCAAAACCCAGGAAATCGCTGTCTTCTGTGGAGAGGATCTTTATAGTAGCCCAGGCGATATTTTACTCGATGGCAGATATCTCGACAACCGCTGGACAGATTTTGATGCTCTTTGCGGGAGGTTGTTAGGCTTGACGCCAGCTTCCCAACGGTGTAAGGTACGTCACCGTCTCATCAGAACTCAGGAATTCGCTGTCTTCTGTGGAGGGTATATCAGGTATAAAGCTGGAGATATTTTACTCGACGGCAGATTACTCGACGACCGCTGGACGGATTCTGATGCTCTTTGCGGGAGGTTTTTGGCCATGACACAGGCTTCACAATGATGTAAGATACTTCCCTCCGCGAACTTTATTCATGAAGTTACAGTACTGAATGGTGTGTGGCGATCCCAGAACTCGATGGTTGATTCCTCCATAACCGCTTGGCCGATTCTGGATCTGATTGCAGAGGATTGTTGGGCTCGACGCCAGCTACGCGGCGGTATAAGGTACGTCTCTGTCGCATCGAGACTCATGAATCCGCCAACCCTTCTGAGAGTGGTCTTTCTACACGTCTCTGAACTCGATGGCAGATTCCTCCACAACCACTGGGCCGATTCTGGATCTGATTGCGGCGGATTGTTGGGCTCGATGCCAGCTACATGATGGTATAGGTTCCTTCCTGTGCCCCCCGGGAATTTTATTCATGAACTTGAAGTTACAGTGCTAAATGCTACTAAGGGGGGGAATCGGGGGACGGGGGGGGGGTTGGCAAGGGGTCAGAAGGGTTCTTATGACTGTGTTCAAGTTTTTCTATGAATTGGCCTTTATATTAGAACAATAGAAGACTACTAGTAGTAAATTTAACGGTTTGACGATATGAAATCTATTGTGACCCAGGTCAGAAAAAAGTAAAGGGGAGACCCTTCGCTTATCTCTGGAAGATCTGGTCTGGCGTCAGGTAGCGTCCTGAGTATTAGGTGCTGCGTCTGGTGCGTCCTGAGGATCAGGTGCTACGTCTGGTGCGTCCTGAGGATCAGGTGCTGCGTCAGGTTGCGTCAGATGCGTGGTGTGGTAGGGTGGTTGCGTCCTGGTTCGCGATTTGCGTTCCAGCGTCAGGTGCGTCAGATGCACAGAACGCACAGAACGCAAGGTATTATTTTTGCTGATGTAGCGTACACGAAATGGAGCTTTTATCCCCTCATTCTCAGATAAAAGCTGTCTGGGGAATTGAGCAGGGAACTATATACAAATTTAGCCCTGAAAGATGTAATCAGGTTAGTGCCCCCCTTGTTCCTCTTCTCCACCCATTCCTAACGTCCAATCCACCCTGGGCCATGATATATATTGGGTTCGGCAACTCCTATAACAACTGCAGTTTCTACCCCCTTAATAAACAACAGTGCAAGGATCCGAACTTGTTCCTTGCTATCTCGGCCAAATCATCAAATTCTCATAAGCCAAGCGATGAACTCGATCTAAATGCTCCCTACCGCAAACCAAGTTAGCAATACCAAACCAACAAAGTCATAGTAGACCGAACTGATGGCTCCATTCAGAAGGTTGAACCAGTTGGAAAGCGAACCAATTTCACACAAGAACACAAAATGGTCGACATCATACTGTTTCAGTTGAATATAGGAGATGGCGCCACTCGCGACGAGTCAATCCAAGCTATTTCTCAAACGTGGCTCGGCAAGCTACATTCACGTTCGAAGATTGAGGCCTCACTAGCCTCTCTGGGCAGATCCCATTCATTATTGGATTGTCTCCACCCAAGAAATTCGACATCATTACAGACCCCGTTACCTTTAGGGATGAGCTGGATTGCATGCACCAGTTGCTTTTCAATGAAGCCTTAGAGATACTGGTTGTGGACGATTCTAGTGGAGAGGAGGTTGTGGGAAAACGGGTAGTTACAAGCAAAGAGAGTGTTATCGTCCCTCTAATTGCTCACATTCTTTCTGGGTTTCTGGGTCTGGTTGTTGTCTGTCTTAGTGGAGTGTTCCTCGTCTCCTACAATCGACAGAATAATCTAGCGAGTGACCCAGATATCCTAGGAACAAAGATGGCCTTGGTGGCCCACAGCGAGCTTCTGAAAGATTTTAACACCACAGATGTGTACCCAGCTCCTGATGTGTGCATGGATCCCAGGAAATATAAACTTGGAGCCTGGGGGGGTGGAGGTGGATACCGACTGGATGTTGTAGGGAGTAGTGATAATGTGATGGCTCAAAACCCACATGCTTTATGCACAGTTCACTATAGCAAATTGGTCCGTCCGATTCAACTGAGCATCTGGACTGGGCTCGCGGCTGCGCTGGTGAATATCGCCCTATTGACCCTACTCCTTGTTCTGAAGAAGTCAGCTTTGCAGTGCAATGGTAGAACTCAATCAAACTCTTATAAGATTACTCAGAATTGCTAAGATTCCATTAGGTCTCCTAACGCTTTCCGACATCCAACCTGTGTCCCAGATCATCTTCTCTTTCATTCCAACCTTCATCGCTACCCTTTTAGTGCCTTTTTGGGTCTTGGTTGGCCACTACCTTACATTATATCAGCCATACATAAAGCTTCGCTGACGAAATGCCCCTCCAGCTTCCTCTCTAGGTCTTAAATATACAAATTTCCCCCCGTGCTCTTCATCCCACGTGCTCTTTGCCGTCGCCATATCTTCCTCTTCCTTGCGTCAATGATAGTCATCACAACAAACTTCCTAGCTATCACGTTGGGTGGAATCTTCGACCGGAGTTGGCCACCACTCATATCGGATGTAATTGTAACCTACCCATGCACCTCGTCCATCAATACAGAAATCCACATAGCCCACACAGGAGCGATGGAGTTGGTTGAGACATTCGCGAAAGATCTAGAGAAACATTGGTTGGTTGTCAACATCAATATCGTTGAGGGAACGGATTTGCCTGTATGGGTCATGGACGAATTATACTTCCTCCCATTCAATTTGTAGCCAGGGAACAACTTGGAGACTGGTTTGAGGACTTCAATGACACAAGGATATGGTGGGAATCTAACATGCCAGTTACTTACCGGTAATACTTTCCAACAGACGAGCAAGGTGGATTCAACTATTCTTGAAATCCACGTCACGATGCCAATATCGAATGGTGACTCCGTACGTTGCGGGATGAGCAGCTCAATGGATTTCCCTTTACTGAAGCCATGGACTCACCCCTTCGTTGTGGAGTGGGTCTGCAGCCTCAATGCCTCCAATAGAAGTGACCAAAAAGCCATGCAAGCCTGCTGCAACAAAATTATCACTGGCTGGGGCCGTGGCGAGGCAAATGTATCCAAACACAAGGACCCTTCGCCACCTATGTATTCTAACACGAGAATAATCTACAGCCAGAAAATCTCCACCGCCAAGTTCAGGGTGACAGCAGATCAAAAAGGCCGTGGGAAAAGATCCAAGCTCATCGGACAGCACCAATACTATGACCCTAGAATCTTCAACTACTCCACCTCGGTCGGGAATTTCACAGCGCAGCTGGCAATGCTCCTCCGTGCACCGGCTGGGAATTTATTAGACTATGGCGTAATGCAAAACCACAACTCAACACATAGCCTCTCACAGTTCATCGGCGAGTGCCTGATCAACAAGACACTCTCTGACCCCTCAACCCCACCACCTAGCTTCGCAGATACGCAGCACGCTCTGTCAATGTTCTACACATGTATCATCCGTATTGTTCTCTCCCTGAACTGGGACACGATATTTGTCGCACCTGGCAACGTGCAGAAATCCGCAGTTGGCCAACTTGAGTCCATTCTGCCGGGATGTCGATGGACCTGGTGATGTTCCACATCGCAGTGGCCATTATCTGATTCCAGCTAATCCCCGGAACTGCAATCTTCCCATAGATGCCTAAACGCTGCCTACCTAGGTTCCCATATAGTCTCGCTTCCGAGATTAGCTTCTTCCATGCAAGTAGTGCTCTATATGACGTTTCTGGAATACCGTATATGAACTCTGCTATGCGCAGAAGCCATTTGAAGCAATTAAGGGGAACGTATGGCTATGGGAGTTTCAGGGGTTGGATGACAAGAAGCATGTTGGTATTGAGAGAATGAGCTTGATTAAGGCTTATAGGGAGGCAGCGGTTACTGCGACTGCGAGCTCTACCATTCCAGAAATGACGACGATAGTGAGGACGGTAACCGCAGTTTCAAGAGCGAATTCTTCACCCTACCCAGAGGGGGTGACCTCCGTGGAGGGGGCGATTTCCATTGCGGGGGATGTGGTCGCGCCTGCTTTGCCCCTGGATCAGATGGAAACCCAGGCAGTGAGCGTGTTCGAGGTAGGTACCAGCATGCGCGCGGATACGGGTGCGGTAACTCGGAGCGAGGCAACTGTAGCCGCACAGGGGAGACAACGACTTTGAGCTTGCAGTGTAAATGCAACCCCGTTCCTTATGTTAGGCTCACTGGTATAGAGGCTGGGGGACCTGTTTCTCGTCTGTTTTATGGTCAATGGTGAACGACTGCTTTTCTGTTTTCTTGTTTAGCTTTGACGGCCTCCCTGTTTTCATAGGGGAAATCTTTCTCTTTTATCTACTTCCTTTTCTTTCACGTATTCTTCCATTTCTGGTTTCCTGATTTTTCATCTTTCTCTTGTTCTATGCCCTGTTTTTTTAACCTGCCTCCACCAGGTCTCTGCAGGTCCTACTATACTGATAGGAACTGTAATCATGTTGTAATCTATATATGGAAGTTATGGAGGAGCTAGGAGGTAGTGGTGGATTTGTCAAGTTCCTTCCTTTCTCTGTCATCCACCCCCGCCCCCCGCCCCCCCAGGTTACCAGCAAGGTTGGCATTTACGTCTATCTGGTTGCCCATTATTTTTTCATGAAACTCGAGTGGAATGGGATTTCCCTACGGCACTATGTGTGTTCACTTAGTCGATGGTGGGTAAGGCGGGAAATATTTTGGAGCTGCAGTCATAATGCATCACTCGTGAAATTCGTGTCGGAGATATTAATGGTGTTAATCCTAATGATGGCATTTCCATATTGCTGAAAGAACACAACCACCTCCATCATTAGTTCTTTCCTTCAAATTAGGTATAATGTGATGCAATAATAATTGCGGTAGGCGCACATTGTATTAACAGGAGAGCGGAGCTCATGTGACTGGGGTTGGACGGATGTGCTTAACATTGCTGCCGGAGTGGGAAGGGTAGTTTAGGAGATCCTCAGCTGGGACGGATACGGGAGAATGTTGAATAAATAATTCTGTTACCAATGTGTTTTCTTTGTTATCACCAGAGTGTACGGAGGAATAAGGACATGCGGTAAACACAGAGACCGGTGTGGTGAGCCAGAGGAGGATCAGGATGTTGTATTATGTTTGGCTTATACACCTATCTTTGCCTTTAGTTTGATTTTAGATTAGTTGAGCAAAGTTGAGAGAGTGACCGAATGAACGAAGAATACATGCAGTGAAACCTACCCTCCACATCCTTCCTCCAAGAGCCTAAGTTCCATCTAGAATCTCTTGGTCTATTTGCCACTTCCGTGCCAACCTCATTCCCCACTTTGACAACCGAAGGGCAAATGTATGATAGTGGAATACCGATGTGTGGGCCGTGAAGGTTCTTGGGCATGAACGGATGTTAGGGTCACATGCAGAGTTTCAGTACTTCGACGAACCATAGGTAGCAACCTCCATAGGGGGCTGAATCAACGACATCCTTCACCTGTAGTGGTGCCTACACGATCGTGACACCACCTCCATCGTAAAGGCGTTTTATTACCACCCACCTTGAGATTCTCCATCCTGGTGATCGCATTCTGACACATAAGCCAGAGTCCGGACACAGCATCTTCTATAGTCCGGTGTTCTCAGCCGTCCGGGGCCCCCGTAGGGCACGGTGGGGGGACTGCCAAGACCCCCGGACGAGATGGGACGGCAAAATTTAACCCGTCCTGGTCCTTGAATTCCCAGGGCGGCCGTCATTAGCAAGGACGACGAGCCCCACGACCTGAGACAACTTCGGCCAGGGGGCGTCAGGTAACTACATAGGACCGCCGGGGACGGCGGGGGACGGCGGAAAACAGCAGAAAGCATCGGAAAACAGTGGAAGACGGCGGGGGACGATGGGGGACGACAAAATGTCCTCCGTCCTGGTCCTTTGTCCCAACCTGTCGGGCAAATTCAGGAAAGGACGGACGGACTTCCACGTTGCGAACACTGCTATAGTCCATCTCGGTGGTCCTCCCATTTTAACCATGACAGCCCCGGGAGTTAGGGCCCTCTATCCTACACTCATCTATCCAACCTTTCCGTCAGAAACATCTCTCACCTACCGTATTCTCACTTCTCATCAGTGAAAAAAAACTATGGCGGACTATATTTTCTCACACAGTGGGTCGAACAGCAACGACGTCCCGCTTGGTTCCGGATTTGGTAGACTTGGGCTTAATGTGAATTTACCTAGAGAGTATAAGATGGGAAGGTACAGGCAACAACAGCGTTCCGAAACGTCCAGTCCGTCCGTCTTGGGGATTGGGCCGGATGGGCCGCCGGTAGTATGATAATCAGTCTTTTTTCGAGTCCGTGGACGGACTAGGGCAGAGGGCGGTAGGACCGAACGCCCTACCGGGCCCGGCAGGGCCCTGTGCCGTTTTTCTATTATGATACATCACTTTGGCTAGTATGCTCAGGGACTTCAAGTTCGTGATTTGATCACGCTCATAGTAATCAGGCAAGTCATGTGCCATACGCGCAAACCAATAAGCAAGGAAGAATATTTCTTTAAGAAATACATATGTCAAAAGTGTTTGCCAAATTAGAACTCGGAAACCACCGCGTGGATCTGCAAGTAGATCATATCCTTGCTTGAGACGGCACTAGCACTCGCGGTTGGAAAGTTCTCATATTGGTTGCAGATATCCGGGTCCGCGAAGGTCAATTGAGTTTCACTGTAACTCTTCTGGAAAGCCCCAGGCATCGTGCTTCGAATCAAGTTCGGATGCGTCAGTTCTTTGGCTTTGTTACAACATCGCCACTGGGACTATGGTTAAAGCAAAAGACTTATGGAAGTACTATTTTAAAGGGCCAATAAGGCTCGTAGCAGAATGGTTGGTTCAGTCTTATCTTAACACTTGGAGCACCTCATGATCGATTGAACCTTCTTTTTCTGGCAGTCACAACAGATATTCCGTCGCTTAGATGGCATCATCACATATCACTCATAGTTTGTCAGCACCACCAGGTCGTCCCCAGCTATCCCCAGTTGTCCCCCTCATTTTTCTCCACACGTGCCCTTTTGGAAATTTACTACTCACTACATGTATATATTCCCATGCGTCTCGGTCCAGGAACGCGACCACCACGACCTGTTGCATACCATTGTTTTGGTGGTTGTTCCGCGACTATTAGCTTCATACCAAAACTCCGACATCTACCCTGCATACCTATTGCCACAGCATCAAACACATATCAACCAACAATGAAACACTAACACTTATAGCGGATCATCAACAGCATCCGGGGTTATATACTCGATTCTCGGCAGGCCAGTTAACTACATCCTCGGTGAATGTGTCTTCCACCCTCCCGCCCGCCTCACTATATTAATAAATGCCTAGCATATAGGGGCCGGCGGCCCCCCGAGTAATTTGCCTTATATCGGGCCACGGCTAGCAGTCCCGCCCCGCCTTCTTGACATTATCCCTGCTGTGCTTGTGGGGGCCCTGGACGGTTCGGAAGACTGGGCAATACGGTTTACGGCAGATTTGGTTTAGGTAGGGCTGTGGTATTCTGGATTGAGAGATGCGGAGTTTTGGTGTTCGGGGTTGCGGAGGGGGGCAAACAGTACTTGGGAGAAGGGTGAGCGATATGCTGTAATGAGTACAACTCACGCGATTTAAGCGGGTAGGATGCAAAATTGCTTTCACGGGGTGCAAAGTGAGCGGTGGCGGGAGCATTGTGTGGGCGAACTCCACTTGTGTAGAAGTCGGAAGTAATCTGGGGGTGGGCTAGCACAGCGGAGTAGTCTAGTATGGGAAGCCTAATGAACAATGGAAATGAATTTTGATTAGTATCTAAGAGCAAATACCGCAAAAACTGGTTATACTGGAAATGGCGCTAATGCGAAGGATCGGCATGTGGCGTAATTTTGAGGGGGTGGCAAATTAAGCGAATATCAAAGAAAGAGCGAGTGATAGTTCATGCTGGCGGAGGAACGGGTTAGTTTTTGCTTTGTAGCTTGTGTATAAGGGTGGTTCGAATGTACTCGGCTACAGGGGTTAGTCTATGGACATTGCTCATAAACGGCCGTCTCTAATAGCCAACTAGGCCTAGTGATCATGAGAGAGAAGAGATCGGTGGACACTTTAGGATTTTTAATTTTCTAGAAGAGGTATCTATGGTGGTTTAACCAATACAAGAGTCTCCACGGTTTAACCCATTACTAGAGTATACTCTAGTCCCAGTCTACAAATTCGATTGCAAGATCCACAGTTGCCCCATCCGCTGATGATCTATCCTCTGGGTTTAACATGGTATTCTCATCTCGTCTCCAATCACCTATCTTCAGGAGTGATGAGTCTATTCCTTTCACTGATAGTTCTTGATCTGAGGATCCATCTATGGGCAGAGTTAGACCTAGTTTGCCAAAGGTTTCAACCACAAGTCCTTGATGCTTTCCAGAAAACTGCTCCCATGCTTCTCCAACTGCTTGTGCCACAAGAATACGAGGCTTGGCGATAGCGGAAGCATTTGTTTTCTAAATCTCGCGGAGATCAAGGTGATGTGTATCTTGATATTGATCAAGAAGCTCATCAAGAATGTCACGCAGTAGGCTTTTAAAAGGTTTATTGACAGAAACGTCAAGTGGCTGGACCAATCCCGTGCATCCAGGGGGGATCAAGGAAGGAATAATATCGTGAGAACATAGTGTAGTCAAAACATCTTCTGTAGAATGGAACCTAGCTACATCAAGTGCAAGTAGCCGTGGCCCAGGAGGTAAGACCGGAACTAACAGGTTATTGATCCAGTCGATTAAAAGATCCGAATTTGCATAGGCAGTTTCATTCCAGCGGACCTCCACACGCTTATCGTATTGAGCCATTTCCTCAGCTCGTCTTCGCTGGTAGTACTGACTTTTTCTGCCCTCATACTTTTCCTTCCCTTTGAAAATAATCAAAGGATAAACTAGGGGTCGGCCACTGCCAAAGACAGTTAAGATAAGAGTGGCCTGTCTTTTGTCCCATCCACTATTGGATGCCTTGCCTTGGACCGAATGGCTTCCCTTATCAGCATACGTTTGGCCGTCGAGAAATTCAAATTGTAGGGGTGTTTCGTCGACATTACAAATGCTATCGAGTAGATAGCGTCCTACCCTCTCCCTATCTTGTACTGAATTTCCCTCAACCGGATCCCCCTCTGCTATGGATGAAATTCCCTCGACTCGCGATTTGTTTGCCAAAACCTGACCTGTTGTCCCGGATCATTCACTGTCCTGAAATTATTCCTTGGATATTGTTTGGATTTTGACCATTCGGGATAGTGGGGTGTGACTGTACTAGTACTGTGTGCTCCTCATCGGAGCTGGGAGGGCGGAGCTGTGAGTTGCGGCGATTGAATCTCAGCCACGAAAGAATACTATGAAGATAGTTTTCTGGTATTTTTTGCGACTTGTTTGTCGCAAACCGAAATGTGATTGCATGCCTTCCCAAGAATCCAAACAGCCAGCCATTTGAGAAGTTGAACTCCGGAGAATTGCGCGAAGGCCTAGGATAACACTGGGTATAAGACTCCCGCGCTTGATGAACAAGCCAGTTTCGCCGAACAGCTTTTCGTTCATCCCGACGTTTGCGGTACTTTTGATACAGATCTGCTTCCAGCTCAGGCCAACGACATCTATGGGCTGGAGTCTGCCACTTCCGTGTTCCCTTCTTACTCGCGATAATTTTCTCCTGATTAACTCTCCAATTATGAAGTGTCGTAATTGGAAGTAAATATCGCGCTGCAACTTCCTTAAGGAAAGGGGCCCGGAGACCTTCAGGATTGGATTTTGTCACTGGCTGTGGAATACGGTGGTGAAACCACCATTGTAGAACACCTATCTTGAATTCGCGGGAATAGGAGCGCTGTGATCGGCACCGTTGTTTCCCAAATGTGAGGGGTGACCGCTCAGGAATACCTCTTGCTGGCCGGCCGGGTTTTGCAGTATGAATAGCATTCAATCGACCAGAATCCAACTGTGAAGGGCACAATACGTTCGAGTTGCTTAGCTCTGAGCCGGTTTGGACTAGTGGTCCAGAGTTCAAAAGAAACCGAATATCCTTGATGATAGAAATTGAAGTGTTCTACCGGTATTTCTATTCTCTCATCGGAGGATCTGGAAGGACAGAGTACCGGTACTTGAACCTTTTATCTCTCTTCTCTCACTCTACTTTGGTTGAGTCAAATGACTCCTTCATTCTGGTTTAATATTTTGTATTTGTCATATCGTGATGGCTCATTGCTTCGGTGTTTACTCTGCTGCTATAATGTCGCCGGTGTTGATAGTTGTCGTCATGAGAAGGTTGAGTAACTCCTTAGTGCGGCTGAATATCCACTGTGCCACCTTGGTGGCAACTCGCGTTTCTATCTACTTTGGCAATAGCGCCATTTCTAGTACTCGAGTATAACCAGTTTTTGCGGTAGTGCACTATGGAATGGTATTCTGCCGCAAAAACTGGTGAGGACCAGTCAAACTCCAGTATGTTGTGATAAAAAGCGGCTGAGGTGAGACTTACTCTTGCGTCAAAAGAAAAGCCCCGAGAGGATTAGTCCTGGTAACAAAACGTTAGCCTATATTGTCTTATCACGATTTCGATACAAAACTACGGTAGGGTAAGAATCTTATTTGAACATACTAGCGCCCAGCCGGTCCTCACCAGTTCATACGGTACCACCGAGGTTATCTGGAAGAAGAAAGAGATATGTGAATAATGCTAAGGAGGAAGGATCACGAGAAGGCCAAGCATGCTGGGGGAGGGGTTTGGTGATACCGGCATCACAACCTAAGGTAAATGGTACGATCGGATACACTACCGGACTGTCAGATGGCTGGGTGAACATGAGTACTCGAGTACTAGACGAGGTAACCGTGTAATGTTGTTGTGTTCTTTCCTGTAGGCAGAAGACGTCTTCGTTTAGCGGTGGATTTATCGCATCCGGGGGCTCATGAGAGACCTACGCGGGTGGAGAGAACCAAGATCGGAACTACCAAGAACCATTGATGGTTGAGCGCAGCTTTCTTTTCGTCTCGGTTTATTTTGTGAGCCGGGTTTTCGTCCTACGCAATTCCCTTGTTTGTACTTAGGAAAGAACGCCAGTCTCACCAGAGACCCGACAGCTCTGCATTCAATTTAGCTCTTGGGTTGTAGTTGAAGGATATCTGTCTAACACTAGATAAGCGAACGTGTGAAGCGCTTGTTTCGGTCTGACTAACCTCGCAGCAAAAGGTCTCTCATAAAGTCCTCGGCGTGTACCGCTCAGGAATAACGAACTCGCTTGGGCTGGTCGTGCGGCTGCATCGGGCCCTGCGATTGGGGGAGATCTTGCGAACGCGACCGAAAAACTTAGGCAAGCCTCTTTCGACGCCCTCTTGTTCCATTCAAAGCTCTGAAGTCTGCTCCACGATCAGTCCAGGCTTGTTCGTTATGCCTGAGATTTTACAGTATGGTAGGAAATATTTCCCCCCAAAAAATTTATCGCAGAATGGGACGTCGAGTTTCAATGAAAATTCTGGAAGATTTATCTTAGCTGCCCGGGTCATGGGGATTTCTGGGTTCCTAGTGCGATGCCCAGAAGGAACTACTCGAGTAAAGGAACAGCCGCCAAAGGTTAGCCAGCCAAAAATATCCTTGTCTGCCCCTAATCGCCTGATACGTGCATGTGAGGGGACAGTGGTGACCTGTAAAATAAGCTTTTGTGAGTCTTGGTGTTGCTGAATGCTGCAAGGTTGAGAATATCCTGCCGGATGGGGGGGGCGGCTAGGCTGTACTCGAGTAGCGTTCTCCAAAGCTCTATCAAACTGGGCTGCAGAACTGGAATGTAGTGCGCCTCCGGACCCGTATTTAGAATGCATAGAAAGTATGTTTTGCATTTGGTGTCGTGACTGGAGTAAGCGATATTCCCCAGCGGCTAAGTGCGCGCTGCGCTGGAGTTAATAGGGGGAAGTTCAGCAGACTTACCCTTAGCACCCGGAGAGCTCGCGTAAGGCTAGTATCGCTCCCGTTGCGCCGTTTCACACCCTGTACTTGCAGGGCAATGATATGGGCACAAAGTACCACTCCCGCTTAAGACTGCAGAGAATCTCTCGCTAAAAATATCAATCTAAATGTACTAACAACTGAGGAAGAGACCTCGCCCTTCCCCATTACGATCCCCAGGTGAAACTCTCAGTGGGATATGTATTTATTCCCAAATTGGTATTCTATCAAATACCTAGGATGACGAGAACCAATTAGCCCTTGTTGCAATTAGCAGGAGCGCAGGGGCTCAATTCTCTCTTACGATGAGTTGTTATTGAACCATCCATCATGCAGAGCAGGAGAATCATTGAAAAATCCTGTCATATGAGAATTGGAGGGTTGGGGAACCTGGCTTTGATCAATAGGGCTGTGGGGCTTGTCAATCCTCCTTTGATACAATGTAGGAGAACCATACGATTTGCCATAAGGTTTGCGATCAGCGGGTTAGTGGAAAAGGAAGAAATTTTTGCCTTTGCTTCCTTCGTCTTGAAAAGGCTGCTGTGGATGCTTGAGGCATTTCCGATCAGGCAAGCTATGCTCTCCCTCTTTGTTGGGTTGTAAAAATAGTTTTTCCTCCCGGTGGGGAGTATGATTGTGCCATGTAGGGGGCGAGGGATCGCGGGATACTAAACCGGGGGCTGGGTGTAGGTCTGTCAAACCCCCCTTATTGGCCCTAGGCCTTCTGGAACGCTGAGCGAACGAGTTCCTCGAGTGTGGCACCAAGAGTTCAATAGACTTTTTTACTCCACCAAATTGCGGGGAAACCCACCAATTGTGAGGCCTGGGCAACTGTTCATGCACATGCAAGCTCGGATAGGTATAGCTAGGATATATTTATTGAATCAACTGCATATGAAATTCAAGTTCGACAGACTTTTTTCCAACCCCTATTACGAGGCAGGGTGATATCCTTATCACAAGCAAGAAAAGTATTGACAGTAATGTAGTGATCCCCCCAAGCCTGACACTTACTGTGTGTCTGGGTCAACTGAGTCTGAAGGTGCTAGGTTAATAAAACACCCTAAAGATGAAATGGAGCCTGTTATTGTTATCGGTACTATTTTTTGGCGGTTACTAGCTTGCCTTTATTTACAAGTCTTGATCCCCTAACATCATGTACCGGTATTGTACTGCAGTTTCAATACCGTAAACACCTTCAGTGGGGAACAAGATAATTCTTGGCAAGGCTCCCCGGACCCTCGGTTCAAGCTCAAGCCCAGTACATTACCACACTGTAGCAATACCGAACTTTTGAATGAACTGTGGGGAAACTGTCAAATATTTGGCATAACCGGTGCCTAAGAGAGCGAGAGCTTTATGCTGGGGAACAACTGCTGACTTGCATCTGGAGATTTGTTATAAAATTAGATATTGCAGTGCGCATTGTTCCCGCAGTGTCGGTTGCAGTGGTATTTGTGAGCCAGTAAGCATGAGCATCGGAGGGCTGCACTTAAGTGCCAGATCAATTGGTGGAACGAAGGAAAGTGCGAAAAATATATTTTTAACAATCCAGCACACGCAAGTGCCCTAGGGGTGGAGGTAACAGAACTGTAGGCTTTAAAAGCTACCACTCCCTCATGAAGTCAACTTCACAAGGGGTGTCGTGAGTTACCTAAAGTCTAATGCCACCCTATAGGATAAGATTGCCGAGAAGATTATTCCAGGTACCAGCGAACAATTTCAGTGAAATGTAACGGCCCAAACCCCCAGCTATTGGTTAGAATAGGGCATACCCAAGGTTTTTCCGGCCACCAGTTGTCTAGCCATCTCAATCAGTTAAGCCAATCCAACCATATATATTCCCCAGTAGACACATTTGAGTCTCGAAGTAAGAATCAGCTAACTCCTTTTACCCATTTGACTAATAAGTTTCTAGTTTCACCCAAACCCGAGTCCAACTGCACAATAGGACCACACGACCAGAACCGCAACAAGCCATGGAAACCATTTGCTTTACAAGCACTGACTATCATAGCTTCCCTTGTCATTACGGTCGCTCTAATTGCTCTGATTGAATATATCAACAAAATTAGCTTTGAAGAGAAGGCATTATTCTTTGCAGAAAGAGCAGAGGATTTTCCAATGGGTGTGGTATTCTGTTACCGGTATCTATCTCAGATGATAGTTGTAGTATTGGGAGTGGGATAGGCTGCACTGGATCTAGATGTAAAACACTTGAGGCATACGTTCAATTATCTAAGCTTGAGGGAGCGACTGCTGGCAACTCGATATTTCTTCATTATCCTTTGGACTTTATTGCTCTTGTGCCCATCAATGCTGCTAGAAAAGAGTACGTTTTTGTTGCATTTCCACTCTATTTGGGATATTGATCACTAACAATATGCAGGCACTGGAACGTCTTCATCAGCAAAAATAATACCTTGTATTCAGTGAGTTCCGTAGGTCTGGCGCACCTGATACTGGAACGCGAATCGCGAATCAGGACGCAATGTCGGATCGAAGTTCCATCCTGACTTTGCGCTACTTGGCGCCACCTGTCCTGACACCATCCGGACACGGACCCCTATGTCCTGTGTGTCCTGAGTAGCTCTGGTGCTCCGCTACTCCATCCTGACCCAACCTGCTCCCGGACTCTCCCCTCCTGACGTCACCTGATCTTCAACTCTCCCCCCCAACCTCGCCTGATCTACGACTCTCCCACCCTGACGACATCTAGTCTAAGACTCTCTCGCCCAGATGCTGGTTCCTTCTCACAGAATGTCAGGGCTTCCTGGATCTTGCCACCTCTCATCCGGATTCTGTGTGCTCCTGCCTCCCTCGTCCGCATCCCACAATCCTGATGTCTCCCTTCCTGATGTCTGGTCTGTGCTTCCTGATCTTACCCCCTATAGATGCCGCGTCCTGATTCAACCGTGTCTCATTCAGACATCGCCTTGTCATCTTGGAGGTATCGTGAACTAAGTCTAATGCTATCCTGGTTCTAGGCCTAGAGGTTTTTCCTAACGCTGTCACCATGAGTTTTACCATATCCTGATCGTGTGTCACTAATTCTACTCTGAATCCTTGAGTTTGCTTGATGTCCTCAAATTAATACTAAGGTGCTTCAGGTACCCTTCGCACATTTGAGAGCGACGACTACATCCTAATTTTGATTACATCTATGCTACACTTTCTCAATCTTCTAACTGCACGCATTATTACTCCCACCTTGCGCCAGCTCCATATCCGACGGCTGGCTATGCACTGCAGCCTCCTCTGGCAACTGTAGATCTTCAATGGTGAGTGCGAGTTGTCGCAAAGTAGTAGGAGTCATGGTATTGTCCAAAGGTAGACCCGCGGCCACCTCCTGTGAGCCGTCCGGGGTCTGTGAATCCGAATCGAGAAGGCTCACGAGTTGTGTTGCCCTCAGGCTGAAATCGAAAGACCGGACGGTTTCTTGTGAATCAAATTGGTTACCCAGGGGGCCGCCAGGGCCAAAAGTCCCAGGTTGCTGGGTGTTTGACTCTGAATCCGTGGTGCGTGTGGGGGCGAGTCGGCCCATCTGGCTGAAATAGAAAGAGCTGACAGTTTCTTGTGAGTTAAAATGGTTACGCTGAGGGGGTGCCAGGGCCTTGATTCTCCAGTTGCTGGGGGTGTGACTCTGAATTCGGGTAGTTGCACATGTGGGGCCCTGACTCGAAATCTGACTCTGTCCCTCCGCAGTGACTACAGCCGAATCATTAGCAAACCCCTCATGGCGATCTTCCGGACCCCATGCTCGTGCTACATGTTGGCCTGGATGGTCTCGCGAAAGTTCTTGAGATTTATAGTCTGTACCCAGTCTGAGCAAGAGGCTCACGTCTGGCGCTGGTGGACAAAAATATCTCTGGAGCTTGACGTCATGTGGGCATGTGAGCCGGAATTAGAGGAGGCCGCGTTCTGAGTCCGGCTCACCTGCTACGGCCTCCGGCTTGAAGTTGCATCTTATATGATGCACCCGCGTTTGCCATGCTCTGCGAGCATGGCACATTCTTGCCCAGGTTAAGCCAACCATGATGCTATTGATGCGACCAAAAAAAGTCAGGTTCGGAAATCCCATCATTTTCTTGCCCTTGCAGTACTTTCCCCAAATTGCCTCAGGGATCTGGGGAGTGAGGAATCGATTGGTTATTTCCTGGGTTATGTTCACACGTATTAGTTGTAGCCGGGCTCACTACCTAGCATACACTTACCTCATACCCCCTCGGGGAGCATATAAATCTATCCCTCTCCAGGAGGTAGTGCACTCTACGGGCAATCGCAATCGGGTCTTTTGGGAGATTGTCCAAATTTCTAATTCGATCCTTTACATGGGAAACAAACTGGGATCTTACGGCCGAGGGTCTCGCGCGTATCTGTCACATTTAGCAAGCAACCCCTGTGGCATGCGTAATGTTTAAGTATTAGCCTCCACTTACTAATTTTAAGCTTGGATCCGATGCTTCAACATTTCCAGCATCGGATATGTCATCGAGCGCCGTCAGTCAAGATCACTGCATTTTAGACATCAAAGTAGCAGGTGCTGGAATAGGATTAACAAACAGGGTGTACTGGAGAGTGAGTGTCTTGGCCCGCGTTATTATGTCTGCCCGGCTCCAAGGGCTATATTTTGCAGTGATTTAGTACCCGGCCTGCTCTCTTCATGCCGTAGCCTACTGGATCGGCAAGAGCACTTGAGCTTCTGACTGCAGACGTAGTGGCACTGTTGGTGGCTACCGGTGATGAATACAGTGGTACACTAAAAGACGTGAACTTTGGTGCAGTGTCTGCACTACCTTGCATTATACATCGTGGAGCCGCTGGGGTGTGTCTGACTGGCAATGGCTCCTGGGATCCGGAGGTTGTGGAAACTTGTACAGGCGAAACCCGGCCCTTTGCTTCTCGTCTTTCTGCATTTGGTGAGCGGTGACATGTTCCTGGTACAGTGTTCTTATCTGGAATATTATTGTCCTCTGCATCTGGTTCTGTATCTCATTTAGTTTGATCAGATCTGCCTGAGTCCTGGTACTCATCGCTGCTATCATCGCTCAGACAAACTGTCTCAATTTGTTGTTGTATGTCAGTCTCCCCCAAATGTGCAGTATACCCCATTGTCTGTAATGTGCTCCTTCTAAGATGCTTCGCAGATTGAGATGGAACACATCTTGTGATTTGTGGTGGTGAAGATCTCCGACCAGACGACTGTGTACCGTGGGAGCTGCCTGATTCGGCCGGCAGTCTTCGTGTCCTATGGGAGCTGCCTGATTCGGTCCGCCGTGTTCCTGATCCGGATCCCCGATCCCCAGGCACGGTATTGCGCCTATGCCCGTACATATTCACCACTCGTGGAGCCGGCTGGCTCAGTGAATTGCGTGGAGGTTGTCTAGATATGGTGTAATACTGGACGATTGATAAAGGTTTGTTCGGAGAGGATAGGAATTAGGACGTGGAAAATTGTAATGTACCCTTTGTGTTGTGAAAACTAGGATTTTATCGTTATTCAATGGAATGCGTCAGGTCTTATACGCTAAATCTTGTGGGGGGGGGAGATCACGTACTATCACTCGGTATTGAAAGAATCTATTCAAGTGGATAACGGGGGTTTCTACTTGTTCAACATTATGTTCGAACTCTGGATGAGCTCAGGTATGATGTTGGTCTGGACTCTGGTATGAAAAGGGTCGACCGAATACAAGCTGTCGTTAATGTAGAAGGTGTTGCTAATGTCGCTGAGTCCTAAGCCAAAACTAGCCCCAAGGAGTATCGATTAACGACACTAATTCTGGCAAGACACTGGCCACACGCTAAGCGGATTAGATATATCGAACCTCATCTCCATACGTCGAATCATCCACTGTATCAGTACCACTAAATCTGTAGACCTCGGTTTTCACGTCATGCATCCCCTAGTTCGGTTGGGAAAGGCCAACCTAGTTATGGACAGAGAATGCGAGGCATGCCCAATCCAGAAAAAGGTAGCAGACGTTAGCATAAGTGGATGTAAGTATGAGAGAAGCTGAAGCATGGGCGCGCAATGGTATCATTACTCGAATCCTAACACATACTAGCTACGATTCCCAAACAGAAGATGCAGGGCTCCAAGAAAACTAGATCTAGTATAGAGTAAGGTATTTGGGTGTTTGGGTGAAAAATGAAAAATGAAATAAACTCAAATCTAGCAAATCTTATATTATTTGGCACCCGGGCGACGTCTTCCAAAACGGCATATTTCGGAGGCGGATGGGGGATTTTCTTGGGCGTGGTCAGGTCTCAGAGGTGAAGATCCGCGTGCCTGGGGAGTCACAGATGCAGGTGGCTGAGTCGTGGCCATATTGGTGGGGGATGGCGACAGTTGAGGGGGAGAGGGATCAAGATTCATTCTCTCAGGAGTTGAGCCATCGAGGTTGGTGACCGAAGCAGCCAGAGGTAAGACCGAGTGTTCGTGGCTATTCATATGTCTTGCAGGTAGTGTCTCCTCAGCGCCATTGTGCCTTTGAGGTCTCATAGCTACGAGCCAGGGATTTGCCATGAATTTGGTTGCTTAGGGGTTTACCTGTGCAAATTTCGGAGGTTTTTGGAGCATCTCAGACTCGGAAGGGCCAGATCTACCAGAGGCAGGCACATCTGACACTGGCACAAATCGATTAGATCTTGCTGGCTCTTCCATTTACGAAGGAATGTTCCTCCGGCGTGTTGAGGTGCCTGAGACTGCCGGTGACTGGTCCTACCACGGCACTTAGCTATCCTGTCTTGACTTGTGTCCCAGTCCTGGTTCGATACTTATGTCGCCATTGTCCCCAATGATAACGCCAGTACAGGAAGGCACCCGCATTACTCCCTCAGGCTTGGCCTGTAGCCATTCATCCTCGTCAATCCACTCCTCCTCCTCCTGCATCTCTCGCGTCGCATATTCTGCCCCTGCCTTGTCAGCCCAGACCTAGCGGTCAAAATAGAGATACCACCCATTGGGAGGCTCGTGGGTCTCATACGGGTCCTCTATATCTTCCGGACGTGACTCAAGAACCATGAGATCCAGTGGCTCATGGCAATTGTTTGCGACGAACCAAGCACGAATGTCATCATCTCTATTCAGGCACATGAGCTGGTGTAGTAGGAAAGGTTCTTCGGGGTCCTCATGTAGGCTGGTAGCGCCCTCACCGGTGGCGCCGATCAGATACTGGGGGCATTTGATTTCCTCTTCGACCTCTTGCGCTCTTACGAAACGGAGCCGATTCGCGATACTCGGTCCAGCCAGGACACCCCAGGTGTTTCCCCAATCCGCACCTCTTACACACCAGGGATGGCTGAGGAACGGAGGCTAGGCAGCCGGCGCTCCTGTTCGACCAACGATATGGATTCTCACAGCGCGGAGGGAATATGGGGAATCCCAATCAGAATGAGCCACTAGCAACACCGGTTAGTGGAGGGCAACGGAAATAAAGATGGATAACACTCACTTGGAGGTTCGGCAATGTCGCGATAACCATCTCCTTCAGTCCTTTTACGCTCAATAGACGTCTGCAGTTTCTTGGGCGAATCTTTGACTAGGATCTTCAGACGCCGGATGAGTTTTCCAACGTCGTCTGCGTGGTGATGGTGTTTGATGAACTCAATACACTCCTTGACTGGGCAAAGGCTGCAAGCAAACGATATAATTGAATCCACTTGCGATTCTCTTAGGCGACGAGAGCCCAGGGGGCGAGCTACGATATAGGTCTTTATTTGCTCACCCCATGTTGCATTGACAGAGGATGGGCCACGCGGATGTTGGAATCCACACCACGATTTTGCATACGCAATGTCGCCATATACGGTCCTGATTTGAGTGAGATTGTATAACTGGGGCAATCGGTAGGAAGACGGATCCTAAGATTGTGACCGCACCGAAGACTCAAAGTAGAAGTAAGGATCAAAATAAAGATAAAGATAATTCAAAGTAGAATCAAGCGGTAAAAACTTAATATCGTTAAGCCTGAAAGCTTCACTCGATAAGTGCTCTCGAGGATTGTTGGTTATCAGAATAGGGTGTCCCTCGCTTTAGTTAAGTAGAATAATGTAAAGCCAGAGGACACCCGTCAACCATTCTGACCTTTCGCGAGCACCCTGCTCAGCTCAGGGTTGTCCAACTCACCTGCCAAAACGAGCTAACACTCGGAGCCAGTCGGACCGCTCAGATATTAACTATCTCCACAAATAAGAAGCGCTTGCGGTGATGTTTCCACAACTACATCTGCATGAGCGAAAACTCTTTCCTATTGGTAGCATGTCAGTGGCAGACCGACATGCCCTCTATAGAGATAATATCCATTGGGACTCACTGGCCCATCGGTGGTTTCGTCTATACAAGCTACGCAGTCCATCGGCAAATCTACTTGGCTATACTAAGCTTCTAAACCTGACTGCATGCTCCCACGATAAGAAATCTCCTGCTGCCTGACTGCATGGGCGCTACCCACAGTCAACCATGCGGGACCCTCTTAAATCGTGACAAGACTCACACCTCTAGAGTCCACTAATAACCCATGGTAATGCTACAGTTCACGGGGTAGCCTGGGACTGGCTTTGGGGTGGTTGTCCTGGAAGCCTTGCAGCTTCCCCGGTCAGCCCCAAGCCCTCTACTGTTAACCATACAACTACCCAGAGGTCAAAGTATGCCCGTAGGTGGTTCACAGGTGTTATCCAGGTGGCGCCCCAGGAGGCGGTCACCCTCACACCCCTTATATATCCTGCGAACAGCTTCTGGTCGGTTGGACGGCGACAACTCATACGGTGTTGTGGGAGCGTTCGTATGGATCTCACTTTACTAGGAAGCAGGCAACTACACAGCCGTACTCTGCTGTCGTGCCGTACGAACGCTGGAGCCGCAGGGGGGTGTTAGGAATATCCCCTGAAAGTTACAGGAGGTTCGGACCACTCCTGCTCCGTCAGTAGTCCATTTCGTACCATACGAAGCGGCTCTATAACCATCTAAGAGCCCCACTATTGTGGGATAACTTCCCCCTAAGTCTGCAGATGACCCTCTCGGTGAAGGTAGGGTAACTGGGGTACCTCAGTAGGGTAACTGGGTCCCTAAGGTAGGGTAATCATGTTTCCAAGGTAGGGTAACTTCACCTGATTATGCCTTTATTCCCTTCGGGAGTCCGCGCGACCACATCTAATGTTACCCTGGAGACCCGTGCAACCTTTACTATGTTTCCTGAACTTTACGCGAACATGTTCTCCAAAGGTTACCCTGCCTAGCAGGGTAACTTTGGCCTACCTAGGTTACCCTGTCTAACCTGGTGTCACCAAGTCACTTTGTAGACACTTGTACCAACTCATGTCTACCGTTAGTATACTAAGTATACTGGTCTATCCTCAATCTGATTACCTCTTGGTATACCATATAGGCTTGAGTTTAGTCCACTGTAGCTACCTATCTATAGGGTCATTACAGATTGTTAGCATTCCAGAATCTTATTGCAGGGGAGTTTGGTTTAGCTTTATATACACTAAATCTCTCACGGCTAGTTGGAACTCTGCGCGCTCCTCAGGCTCCTGTTGAATGTTGATTAATAGAGGTTCGTCAGTGTGATATCCTATGATTCCATATAAAGAGCATTTCATGATTGCTTACGCTCCCTCTTCTGCAGGACAAGGGGCGGCCGCACATGTCAGAGCCCTTCTTCGTATACCGCTCTGAATTTCTTGTAACTGTGGCAGCACTGCGGGACGTCTAACGTCTAGAGAGGTATTAACATTTGTTACTAATACTAGTAAGACATGTGTTTTGCATACGTTCCTTCCACAACGGACCTTTTGCTATTCCCGGTGGTGCTATTGGTCCGTCAGCGATGGTTGAATCTCATATTCAGGGCAAAAAAAAGGGGGTGTCAATTGATAGCCACTTGGACGGTGTTTGAAATTCGTATATCTCAAGAAGATGTACGTGGAGACCGAGGGTCAAAACAAAGGTGGACGTCTTGTAGGTGGGGAGATAAGAGAGATGGAGGGGTCGGAGAGGTCTTTATATAGATTTCCCGACGCTGTACATTTCGCAGGCGGTGAGCCCTAGGGGACGTACAAGTAGGGAATGCGACTTAGGCTGTACTGCGACGTCGTGATGTTGATCTGGATCTAGCTAGCTTGGATCTTGTATTATGGGATAGATAACCAAGGGACTTTCCCAATGATGGCCGATACAGATATAGAACTTAGCTTGTCGAAAGATCATGAAAAGTACTGAGTCTTGATTGTCACGGGTGATTTGCAGCACCACCTGCGATAGTGTTTTAAGCCTCACAAGTATGCATGTGCCAAGAGACATCGCGTACTGTGACCTCTCTTGGCGTCAGTGTCAGCCAAGACCCTAGCTCCTGGCCTAAACCTGAACACACCACAAGCTATCATACTACACCATGTGCGAACCCAGACGAAGGAACTCATCAGAGTAAGATTTAAATGTTATTCCACAACTCTTGGGTACTCTATGAAATCTATCGAACGGAAATTCAAATCACTCATATATGTGTTAGTAGAAGTAGCATACAAATGATCACCGTCAGATCGGCCACACTCTGATACACCACAGTCTCCGGACAATGTCAAACGCAATCTCTTCCCCGGGCTGGCGTCTTCATCACCTTTTTCCTCATCGAACTATATCTGATGCTTGCAGTCCTGCGTTGCTTTTAACCACACGCGAACATTTGAAGCTTGATGCAATTCCTGGTTCAAATGCTGCCAATTTTCCGAATCGGATGAAGCTCCATGCTTCCGTACCTCGACATCAGGAGTCTAACCCACGCGGCCTGTCAGGTCCAACCCTTGGTGGGTATTCATGTTGGATGGCGACTGAATAGCCAAGGTTATACAAAAATGGTGGAATTCGGTGGGATCTGCAACGGGGGATTGTGATGTACCAATGATTGCTTCACATCCCTCGCCAGCGTCAGAGATATCAGATGATAAAGTCCTGGATACCGGGAGAAAAAGGGGAAACTCATTTGCCTTGTTACCTTCCGAATTGGCTGGGCCGGGGTCAGGTCTCACTTCTTTTTGTGGTGCTTGAATGCCAGTACGTGCCCCTGCATGCCATGCCCAATTGGCGGTTGCATTTTCAGGAAGATAGTTGTTCCACCTAAAGGGGAGAGTGGCTACCCTCTCCGCAGTATATCAGCGATGACAATAAACCAACAGATCGAATGGATCCTCGAGAACCGGATTCGAAAGCAGCCAGGCCCTTGGTCTTCATGATTCTCGATGAAGACGTAATTTATATAAGATAATGGGAACCTGGGATTAAGACACAGCCCCTTGCGGCCTTCACCAGTCGCGACAAGTATGTAGCCAATCGCTTTGTGTGGCAAAGTTCTCGAATTAATTGCTGACTGTCCGCATATCTCATAGGCATTTAACACACCAAAACCTACCCTATTGATATTAGGATTGCGCGAATGGAAAAGGCGATAATTCAGTTGTGGTTCATTGATATTGACCGAATTAAGGACGCAAACAATATACACAGCACATGGACGTCTAAGCATAGCGCTCCAATCTATATATCATAAGTCAGTCAGTTAAAAAAAAAACATCCGGATTGTTGTGAAAATGTACCTAATTTGGGACAGATCCCACACTGCGCCTGGTACTTGTTGTGCCATGCCAAGGTATTCAAACCCCAGATCCTCCACCATCAGTGCCGCAGCTCCCGGGATATCTGCCTGAGGAACATCTTGCATCCCTAGTGGGGTACCCAGAATGCCCATTGGGGGAGCCCCTTGGATTGGCACAGGAAGAATTACCTGAATGGCAGGATTGTTCGGAGCTTGGAGATTCGATACACTACGAGCATTGTTTGGAGCTTGCGCCATCGCCGGCCCTGGGGGTGGGGGATCTTTGTGCGCTTGGGGATTCACAGCGCCGGGAGGATTGTTCCGAGCTTGGGGGATCGCCGGGCCTCAGGGTGGAGGATTGTTCTGTGCTTGGGAATTTGCACCGCTGTGAGGATTGTTCTGAGCTTGGGGGATCGCCGGCCCTGGAGATGAGGGATTGTTCTGAGCTTGGGGATTCAGAGCAGCGGGAGGATTTTTCTGAGATTTGAGAATTGCTGGGCCTCCGGCTGGGGTATTGTTCTGCGCTTAGGAATTCACCGGGGAAGCATGTTGCATCCCCAGTGGCGGACCGAGAATACTGATTGGGGGAGCCATGTGGATTTTCACAGGAATAATTACCCGACTGGGACCATTGTTCTGAGCTTGCGGGATCGGCGTCCCTGAGGGTCGCAGATTGTTCTGCACTTGGGCATTTGCCAGGGGAGCAGGTAAGTTTTAGGCTGGCCTAGGAGGATTGGGCTGTCGAGCATTTTGGACAACTAGGCCAGCATTCGGTACAGGTATTGCAATACTCCACTGGCACTGAGGTGGTGCGTTGAGAGGTAGTAATATTGAGTTTACAATAACTTGTGCTCTGGGGACGCCCAGGCCAGCTGGAGGCACGTGGTTATTGGTCTCAATGGTCTTGGTCACCTTCTTCCAACAGTCCTTAAGCAATTGAAGAAGTGCCTCGTCGATCTCCTGCATACGAGCATGTTATTGGCTGCTAACACAGTGGCGAGTTCATCGCACATAGGTTTCAATCTCCTTATGCCTGCGACGATTTGCTGCAATTCGGCTTCTGGGAAGTGCCAATTATCTGCAATATAGCCACTTGCTAACATCTGATCTTTCAAAGCATCCCGCCAACAAACGTATCGGGGGGGGGCTTGTTTTTGGGGTGATGGGGGACATCCATGGCCAACTCATAATCTTTAATCAATCGATAATCGGGGCTTCGATGAGAATACTCCTCAAAGAGAGAAAAAGGCCGAAGGTGATAGGTCTGATGCGCGGGGGGTGCCTGCTGCCCACCTTTGGCCGGCATGAGGGTGTACCCTACAATGTTGTTATTCTGCGCCATATCTGTGGATTCTGGGTGTATATAGATGGCAGTATTTAGAGATACTTGTGATGTGATAATAGTGGCTGTTGTGGAGGTTCTGAGTCAGAGATGAAACTTGGTATGAAGCCCATCTAGTATTGTGATCAATTTACTTTATATATCAAACTCCCAGATCCTCTAGATGATTTGAAAGAAGGATGAATTGGTTTCATGATTTGATAAGAAAACGCGAATCTGACGCTCTATGACAGGACTCTTCCATTATGTGATTCAATTTGAATAAATAAAATAGGATAAACGCATTCGGGCGGGAACATAATATTTGTCATCTCAGTTGTTGAAAGAAACCACAGCTGATACCATGTGACGCCTACGCTAACCCTATCAACGACTAGATCATGATTATCGCATGCGCGCCCCTTGGCCCTACATGCAATCAATACGCGTTGGTGTCAATACTCGGCGTGGCTGTACCCTTGAATCTACATGCAGCCTGAGGGGTCAACGGAGCAAAGTCCCACTTGAACCATCCCTAGCAAATGTCCATTCTGCTGCCGACAATACACCGAGTCTGGTGCATATGAGAAGCACCTGTGACCTGTCCCACCCAGGTCTGGACATTGTCCTTGCATCAACCATACAATATATCATCATGGAATCAAGGGTATAGGACAACCCAGATGCAAGCTAGCGCGAGGATTCCAACTGTGAATCCGATCCAGGCCCTGCTGGATCTGACCCTCAGGAATTTTATCCAGACATTGCATATGAGTCTGATACTGAAGTATTCGATGACGCTACCGCACCCTCCGCCGCCAAACAGATTTATTATGAAGGCGTGGGCAAGTAATTGGAGACGTCGCCAGTTTTGAGCATGACTACGGCAACCTGTGAGAAGACCCATAGGCACAATTCAATAGCGAGCAAGGTTTCAAACTAGCATCCTGGTTTATTGAGGGAAAAGTATCTAAATCACAAATCAATCAATACTTCTCGAGTGGCCTAGGAGATGCTGAATCAGTCAGGTATAGCCCGATGCCCACAGTGGAGAACCATCTCCGGTTACTGGATCCGTACAGTCAATATCTGCAATGGTTCGAAGGACAGGTTGAGGATGGCCAGAGAACTCTGCCATTTTTTTACCGCAACGTACTAGATTGTATTAGATATCTCCTTCGCCAGATCGCATACCGAGATGACTTGGTCTACGAGCCATGGCATGAATATGACTCCACTAGTCAGAGAATATACGCAGAAATGCATACGGCGCATGGGTGATGGCACGTGCATGTAGATCTATTACCCTAGCGGGAATGGCTTACCTAATAATTAAGAGCGAGGTATATGGCTTCATAGGATGACCACATATCCGAACCAAGCTCCCGGAGTTATGAGCTTCACAGAGGCATCTGGAAGACGACTCGGAATACTGAATGAGAGCACATTTCAAGATATGTTTAACTGATTGGAACGATGTTTAGAGATTACTACTCTTCTCATTTTCTAGTTGCATATGCGATTAGCTGCATAATGCTTTGATAGCTGGATATCGGAACTGAACACTCTATATTCCATACTACTATTGGTATGTAGGCATTTGGGCTGCATATTCATTTATAGTCTATCATAACGAAGAGATCGAAGACTGTCTACTGGTGGAGTGGGGACACCCTCAGATTAAATAGCAGTTCGGGAGATTCTCTGAGTTGAGCTGGGCAAGTTCTCAGGGTCAAACAGTGTTCGCACTATGTTCTGACGAACTGAATTGTTAAGAAGATACTTCTTAACTAGAGAAGTTGAAGTAGCATGAACATTAGTATAAATAGTAGGCCTCTCCCCCGGTGGTTGAAGAATCATCAAGCAAAGGAGAAGAGACCTTAACAATATAACAAGTTAGTGAGTTATATTCTAACTCTTTGATATTTGACTACTCTTTATTACTTTACCTTTATCAAACAATTACCAACGAGCCTTCCTGACTATTAATCCGTTGTCTCGAATATCCTGGGCCCATCAGCAAAAAGGTGGCCTGCATCTGATACAGTAGTGTTGCGTCCTGACTCTCCTGGCCTGGACTCTGCGTCCTGTGCGTCCTGTGCGTCCTGTACTTATGCGCCACATCTGGTTGCGTCTGGTGCGTCTGGAAACCCTTTCCTACACTGGGTGCCGTCCGGACACATGCAACCAAGCAACCCTGCCTCCCATGCATCCTGACTTAAACCTCAAGACCATCGCACATCAGGATTCACCACTACTCCTGATTCTCCTTTCAGCCTGCTTTGTCTTCTAGTAGTCCAGTTGTGAGCAAGGAGTATTTCTTGGCAAAGAAAATATACTTGGGCCTGGCGCCTGGTGAGAAAGCCATCGTACCCTTAATCTTAAATTTACGCTAAAGACCCCAGGCCAGAGTCACACTGGCACTCAGAGTTCTATTTTCAGAACTTTATCTTTGAGGGAGCCAAAATGCCAGCTTACTCCAGTCTGAAAGCGAGTGATAGCCAGAACACTCTCTAGTCTAGCACTCACTGGCAGGCTGTTCAT
>Ga0307517_10002756_pt1 | contig 28007 bp, 37 predicted proteins | sample 23_EM_MG_FD_194515 | JGI IMG/M metagenome (GOLD analysis project Ga0307517, IMG submission 194515) | Populus trichocarpa ectomycorrhiza microbial communities from riparian zone in the Pacific Northwest, United States - 23_EM | ecosystem: Host-associated > Plants > Roots > Unclassified | place... | reverse complement strand
ATTGCCGGTTGCTGGTATTCTTTGTCAATGCCAGACTTTATGATTTTGGGATAATCAGGTGGTGTTGAGGCAGGGAGGAGGTCGGTGTCGAGAAAACGGACCTGATACATGACAAGTTGATTTTTGGGAAGAACACCGTACATGGTCAAGACTCAAGAAATTCAAAATCCGCTACGTTGCGTGACATGTTCAAACTTCACCACGACGAGACCTGCAAATGCACAGGCCCCAAGGACATCTTGACTAAATCTGCTCCATCTGTGTAGAACTTGCAAAATTTGAGGAGATCGGACCTACGTATGCAGCTCCTACTATAAGCCCTTGTTTTATGAGATGACACCATCGTTGTTGCCCCATCGGCTTCTATGCCAATAGCTCCTATAACTCGGAGTCTCGGACTCGGAACGTACCATGTCTGTTTTCCTTTGATTCCGTGCCTTTCCCTGGTGCATTTGGTTTCCGTTGCACAGCTGGCCTGATAGGATGACTTGCGGTGAATTATCAGATGCTGAATTCTCGATGGATTTCTCTGTGTTACTATCGCTCTTCATAAGTTTCCACCTAGAAGCTCACAGTGCCACTCAAGCGCCTTCTGGACTTGAAGTTGTACCCACCTTATCTGATCACCTGCAGGTCTACTGTTTTTAGACCACTCAGATTCCTCTGAAATTCCGACCATCGCACATTCTTTACGTTATCTACACAGGAACCCGATCCGCAATTCCTGGGATTCTTGCGCATTCTCACTCTGCGGAAATTCCTACCGGTTATCTATAAGAATCAAATGATACTACCGAAGCTTCAGACCCACTTTCCAGTACCTTAAGCCATGTCTTCTTATGCGACACCAGCCGTGGATGAGGAGACGCCACTACTTCAACGTAGTGGAAAACCATTGGCGACTCCTTTACCTTGGTCCCAGTTTTCCATCGTGCTTCTTCTTCAACTCACGGAACCCCTTACCTCGCATGTCATTCATCCGTTTGCACCGCAGGTATATCACCTCCCTTCCAAAATAAAACACGTATGCTGAACTTGCGTGTAACAGCTGGTTCGCGATAGCGGTGTCACAGGAGGAAATGAAGGCAAAGTTGGTTACTACGTTGGATTCTTGGTCAGTACAACGATTGACCAGAAAACTCTGTGTCTGAGAAATACCACAAGCATTCTGTATTTTACCTCGCCGAAGCCGTTACAGTTCTACACTGGAGCAGGGTGTCGGATACTGTCGGTAGAAAACCCGTCATCCTTTGCGGCTTGTTTGGATTGGCTATCACGATGTATATCTTCGGAATTGCGACAACATTTTGGGGTCTTATGATAAGGTTAGATATCTCCCTTTGAAATTTGAAATATACTCAGTTGAGTTTTTTTTAAGTCGAGGTTTAATGGGAGCTTTGAGTGAGCTTTCGTATAGTCACAAGAATATCAAATTCTGACCTAGTTTTCAGACGGAAATATTGGTGTCATCAAAAGGTAGGATTGCTTATCCGTTGAAATTGAAGTATCCCAATTCAATACTATACTATCAAGCATCGTGGCGGAGTTGACTGATTCTACGAACATTTCGCAAGTATGTTTGCAATCTTTTTCGACAATGAAATGCAATGACAAGAATCTGGCAGGCCTACGCTTACATGCCGATGTCCTGGTCGACTGGAATAGCTGTAAGTCAGCGCACGTAGTTCCAGGACAGTCGAATCTCAGAGTTCTTAGGTTGGCCCACTTCTGGGAGGTCTCCTCTCACATCCAGCAGATAGGTTCCCCGCAACCTTCGGCGATAGCACTTTTTTGAAAGATCACCCTTATTTTCTTCCCTGTGCTGCTCCGGCATCATTTACAGTGCTGACTTGGATTATCACATTCCAATTTCTCAAGGAAACGACTTCGTCCCAAAAGTCCTGGACTCTGTTTCCATGGAGGAAGTCGGAAATCGATCGGAATCCAAACAACGCCGTGGAACCTAATTTGCGCATGAAAGAACCTGTTCCACTCTCGTCGTTGCTCGCATATGACGTTGTGGTAACATCAGGCAATTATGCCTCCGTTGCTTTAATTGACATCTCCTTTCGCGTGGTTCTCCCCGTCTTCCTGTCGACTCCGATCCCACTTGGTGGACTTGGTCTCCCAACCCCCACGATCGGAAAGATACTATTTTCGGTCGGATGCTTGAATGCGATGCAACTTTTTTACTTTGCAAAGGTGAACAAACGCTGGGGATCGAAGAACGTTTTCATGTTTGGAGTGATATCCACACTACCAGCATTTTCATTATTTCCCGTTATCAATATTTTGGCACGACACTCTGGGTGTTCATCCTTGGTCTGGTTGACGCTTGGCTTGCAAATATCAATTTTTTCTTTTCTGAATTTATGCTACGGTATGTAACGGTTCAAAACTACATTCCCGACTGATAATCCCCCTAGGCACTGTTTTTATCTTCATCACAGCGGCATCGCCTAACCGTGCTGCGTTTGGTGCGACCAATGGGTTGAGTCAGGTATGCATCGCGCGCCGCTCAATTAATCATTGCTGATTGCTTCTCGAAGGTGACAGTGAGCCTTATGCGGGGTATTGGCCCTTCCATAGCCAACTCGTTGTTCTCCCTCTCCATTGAAAAGGGATATCTTGGGGGCAACCTCGTATACTATGTCCTGTTAATTCTTGGGATGGTTTCGATTTATATTGGGTCGTTGCTTCCCAAGCGACTCCTATTAAACAAGGAACAATTATAAACTTTGAACATGTTTCAAAATGCGATGTAACTTTGGTAACAAATAAAGCCAAATAGCTATTCAATTCCTGTGATACCGCCACGATCCATCCCATCCCCGTCCTTTCTTGTTTCTCATCACTGTCTTACCTGCTTAGTTCTCATTCTCAGAGGATTTAGAGTCGATTCACCTCGGTGTCTTTGACCACCGTCCACGATGTCTTCGTTCGCTTCTTTGATGGCCCTAAGCGCAACCCATACCCGGGAAACCCAGCTGGCAGCGGAACATTCTCTACAAGAGCGCCAGCGAAGAGAGACCCTCCAGCGCAAGCAGCGGGAGGAAAGGGATGCCAAGGAGAGAGAATCAGAGAAGAAACGCAGATTGCAGATGTTTGAAGATGAGAAACGGCGGGAGGAGAAGGCGGAGCGAATGGAGGCCCAGAGACGGGCTATGGAAGCTACGAGGGAGCGTAAGGAAGAGGAGCAGAAATATATTTTGCTGTACGGAGCAAAGAAGGCTGCAAAGATGGTTGCCAACGGTGGATCATCACCCAGATATCCCATGTCAGCTGCCGCCAGGGAGGCAGCTGCGAAGAAACATCCTGTCGGTGACTTAGATGACGAAGATGTCGGACCTGCTCTCACTCGTGAAGAGCTTCGACAGAGGAAAAGAGATGTCGAATTGAAGAAACAATTTGCCAGAACCACGACGAAGAAACATACCTCGAATGGACATCGTAGAGATGGGCAGCTACCCGGTGGTGCTGTCAATATTGTCGTCAACGCAAATGGGGAGTCGGTGACGCCAGTATCCGCTGTGGCCGATCTTGCTACTGGAAAATCACTGAAGGAACGTTTGACCCATGGTCCTAATACACTCGTCCTCCTCCAGACGAAGGCACGCGATCGGCGAACAGTTGACGAAGCTCAACAAGATATCAGGATCAAGCTTGGAAAGGCAACTTCCAAAGTTCTTTCTGGAGAAGAAGCTCGAACATTCGATGATTGGTTCGGAAGCTCGAAAGACAAGGAAAAGTACCCTTCGAAAGTCTCACCTGCTCCTCGTTCGAGTTCAACCACACCAGTCCCTACCTCTGCTTCGAACAGTGAGTAAAGGTGGTGATCTTTCTGCGTCATCCACTAACTTGGTCTAGGGTCTGTCATGACACCCACTCCCTCCACTTCATCGCAGAAGAAAACTAACGGTATCATGCCACGCCCTTCGTCGACAAAGCCCATTCCCGCCTCGTCATCTTCTAGATTATCTGCTCCTCCTAGAGCTATACAGCCCGACAGAGAGACTTCGCTGAAGCGTAACAAATTCTGCAAAGCGCCTGCCACCAAGCCTTCCACGTCCCAGCATTATTTACCATTGAATTCAAACAAGAGTTCTGGTACAAAGCCAAAACGACGTCGATCCCTATCCCTGAGCGAATCCGAATCCCCTCCATCCAAGAGGTGGCGTGAAGATGAGGCATCTAATATATGGGAAATGGTGACAGGCAAACCGAAAAGTGCATACACCATGAGGGATATTGACAGCGACGATGACGATATGGAGGCTGATGCATTTGCCCTTGAGTCTGAGGAACGTGTCAGGTTAGGACCTTTCTGGCTTATCCTATTTGAATGTTGCAGCTGACATCGGTGCTTCCAGCTCAATAATTGCAGTGAAAGAGGATATGCTGGCCCTAGAGGAAGAACGCCGTCACGAAGAGGAAAAGCGTCAACGCAAGAAGGAGAAGCAACGTGCGCTAGGCTGGGGTCACTGAAGTAAGAAGGGCATTCCCTATGATTAACGAGCATTGTCAGTCAACTCTTGCATAATTTCTTCTAAATATCGGCTCTGTCCTGATGGCGGGTTCTCTGTAAATTATTTCTAGCTTGGAGCTTATTCTCTCTTGTTACCCTTTCAGTAAATCACCAATTACATTCTCACCTCCTACATCACACTATGCATCTAGAAAGCATGTTTGTATCGCATCTCAAGTGCTTTGTCCCGTTTTACCTATACCTGTTGTACGTTGTAATAATTCCAGCCTAGGAATTTATCATGAATGGATAATGCTTTCGAGTCTACTCATGGAGTTGAGTTTGCTGGTCAGTTTCCATTCTACAAGAGCTGAGGTAGCTAAGTTGATGCATACAAATACATCACTCCCTGCTAGGCGACATGCGGTGACAATTAAGAAGCAGGTCACCGAAGCAGTGAAATCTTCAATAATGCCTGCGGTCTGTCTGTGTCGCTGCTTTTCCTCCCTGTCCTTAAGGGTCCCGTAGGAGCCAGGACAGGCGCACAGCCAACAAACTCATCCCGATAAGGACATAGTAGACTAGGTTTCCATCTGCGAGATTTAATTGCAAGGATACCGAGAACAGGGAGGAGGCAAGCGATGGCGCAATGGTTCGCATTCCCGAAGCCAGCATTTGTCCAAATCCGTTAGCTGTGCCAAGCAGCCCCCCTGCCGGGACCGACTCAACAATCAAAACCTGAATGGCTCCTTTTAAATGAGTCAGTGCTGATGACACCCGAATACGATATGGGCTGCTCACCATAAGCCATGTACATAGGGGCTGTAGAGGCCAGATGAATCACGATGCACACAATCACAAATCCATTAACACCCCCGCCTCTCCGTGCAGCGTACTTCATGACTGGATAAATCGCAAATGTGACGCAGAGCGATAATATTCCAAATGTGAATAACTTCCGCGCCCCGACGCGCCGCATCATTTGTCCCATGAATTTTGCCTGGAAAACGGTGTTTATGATGCCAAATGTTCCGAGGATAGTGCCAATAGCGAATGGGGTCATCCCCAGGCCTCCGTATTCCTGGGGAGTAGAATACATAAGAGGGAGAAGGACGGCATCGGCCATGCTCAAAAACGAAAGGAAGACGTAATTGAGGAAGGCCAGAAGTAGAGGGGGATGCAGTAGGGTATATTTGGGACTCCCGCCTTGACATTGTGTAACTTCACCAACGGTTGGGGTAACAGCGCCGTAGTTGACATTTTCTGAATTAATCAAAAGTGCCTCGGAATCTAAAACTTGCTGTTGCTCCGTTTGTTTCCTCTTGACGATGTCGGGAAGAGTCTAACGGATAATGAGCAAGAAAGGTCGAATCAACAAGGCGAAAATACACCGACCTCTTCCAATGCAAGGAAGGCGATTGCGAAGGACAGAAATGCGATAACCGAGGCGGTCGCACAAGGCAGAAAATAAGGATGAGACTTGAAAAAGGGAAGTCGACCGAATGTGTCTGGCCATCGTCCTGCAGGTTGACTGAGTAACCCGCCGATGACAGGCCTAGGTATTAGATGATGAGTTTCATGCTCATATCAAGAAGCTAATGGACATATACGCAATGGATGACCCAGAACTCCACATAATGGGAATGAAGGTGTATGCATCGCCGATATTGGTTTCGTCAGTGATCTGTAAAAAGGTCAGGAAATTCGATTGCTACCTTAGAGAGACGAACCTCAGCAATAACAGTCTTGGATACACCTAAATTATTGAACAGTGAGCATGATTTAATGCAGTAGGACGAACTGACAAACCAATGTTACCGTTGAAACTACCTTGCAGACAACGGAGAACGACAAGGGGCCAGAATGTTGTCGATAACCCAAACAATAGCATGGATATCGACAAACCCAACGGTCCAATTAAAAGAACAGGTCTACGGCCATATCTATCGGATAAATATCCCCACTGGATGGCGCTCAAGCATTCCGCCAAAAAGAAGGCCGACTCCTACAAAACACAAAATATCGTGTCAACCCAGTCCATCGAGTCTACATTGACGTACAATGACACCGGCATAGTAACCTGTCTTCGTTTCGTCCCCGTTGGTTATACCCGTATCTCGAACGAATTGATTAACGAATGGATAGATAACCAGAGCTGTGATCGGTTCTGAAAATTGGATCAGGTATGTGATGAATAGTTGAAGGCGAGGCAATGGTGTCGATTTTCTTTGTTCCGCGATAGCATCTGGCATTGTGGCTGGAGGGAATGCATAGAACTGATCGATGTAAGTTTTTAAACGGGAGGTTGAATTTCCAATACAGCATGATGACTCAGAGGCCGCCTATATATGACTTGGGGATATTACAGGGGACGTAAGGTTCCTCCATGGAAGTCGGAATTATAGAGGTGGTCCAGGTAGAGTCACTCAGCTGTAACATGTCACATAACATATAAGCTACATGTAATGATGTATGTTAAAAGGCCCTTGGCTAGATTAAAACTTAACTGTTCCATTTCTTAGCAAATTTGCACTGAGTAGGTGAACCTTTGTAAAGTGTTGTCTATTGTTGGAGCGATGAGCGAAAGATAAAAATCAAGGCCACCATGGTCCGCTTTGCATTCATTTACCCGCGTCCAGCTGAGCGGTGGTGCACTCAAATCGAGTCAACCGCGGGAGTTTTCTAGTATATATATTCGTATTCTTGACTCGAGCCTAGGTGTCCCCTTCGTCAAAATGGTCGCGAGTGTACAAGGAGACTCCCCCCAAATCAAACTCATAAACGAATGGGGTCGAGGGTTCACAGAGGCGAACCTAGCCATTATCGAGAAATATGCACACAAAGACTTTCGCAAATTCACTTACCCCGAATCTATCGGCCAGCCGGTGATGAACAGAGAAGAGTGGCTTGAACATACGGCGGGGTACTTCAAATTTTCCAAGGGGTATGAGGCAAGTCACAGAACCTTTTTCATCTTGCGAGACGAATAACTCTCCTGGCACAGGGGACCCTCCATTCCATCATAGATGCTCCGAATCTGGGGAAAGTCATAGTTCACGTCAGTATTCCGATTGACTTCATGGCCCTCCCTTCTTCCTAATGCGTACTGGTGATAGGTCACATTCGAGACAAAGAACCCACACGGATTGAAAGCGATCCGCGAGTCAATCTTCGTGTACACCGTTATTGACGATGATGGAAGCTTGAAGATCAAGCAGAGTGAAGAGTTCACCGACCCAAAGGGCTTTTCAGATTTTGTCGAGGCGAAGGCGGTGAATACTAGTCAGTAACCCGGATGCAGATGGCAGGAAGTGTCGGAATGAGGTCAAAGAAGAATAAGCCTAGCACTCAGAAGATATTTATTCAGGATGTATCGCCTTGATATTGCAAAACGAAGCACCGTAGTATCATTTGACCTAAGTCCGGCCCGGGCATCATAACAAAATTAAACATGTACAATACCTTCACCGGCTCCTATCGACGCGTCATCATACAGCTGGCCCAAGATCATTGTGGCCCTATTTCAATCCTTGTATGCCTCCTTCACCTTGTTCGACTCTCGTGGTGACCAAATTAGTCGCTATGGCTATGCGGCTTTGTCCCTTACCGTTGTGCCATATGCAGTGATGTCTGCTGCATCATTGGGACTTAGCTGACCCCCTAAGGTCATTTTTGCGGCGAGTCTTCTTGATCGAGTGCAATCAACCTTTCTCGTGTCTTCCACCAGGCGTATGTGGCAAAAGACCATGCGAAGAAATAAGCACCTGTGCCGGATTCTTGATAATCTTGCTGGGCTTGCTTGCGAAATCTTCTTTTAGTCCAAGCTCTGCCACCTTGATACTTATGTCCTTGAACCCATGCGCCTCAATCTTATTGAATAAAAATTGATTTGATGTATGTCGCCTTGTATCTAAATATTACATGGAGCTAGCCAAATTCGATCTCATCCTGTAGAAAGCACAGGAAGAAAGGTAATAATAAGTCGCAAGCAGGAGGGGGACTTCAAACAACGATGTCTTTGTGAAAATTTCTAGGTCCACATCTGTAGAACTCGACCCTCTAGCCTGCAAATGTCCTCAACGTCAATACAGCACAGCAGTAATATAATGATAACACCTACCGCCGGGAAATTATATCCTGTTTCCGAGTCATGACGTCTTCACATTGGCACTCTCTAATGTGCTTTTCTCCTCTGTTCTCGCGGGATCGCATAAAAGCCAAGATAAGCGTATACTCAGCAAGCCCGTTCCGAAAAGTAAATAGTAGACCAGATTGCCATTGGCAAGATTTCTTTGCAAGGACATCGAGAACAGGGAGGAGGCAACAGATGGCGCGATTGTTCGCATTGCAGAAACCAGGAGCTGAGCGATGCTGTTGGCTTTGGAAAGCGACCCCCCTTCTGGGAGTGACTGAACGACCAGGACTTGCAAGCACCCTATATGCAAATCAGCATTGATGACATTTAACTGGGTATCAGTCGCTAGGCACTTACCGTAGGCCATGTAGAGTGGAGCCTTACCAGCAAGATGGATCACAATACACACAGTCACATATCTATCCGTGCCTCCGGCCCTCTGTGCAGCATACTTCATGAGTGGGTATGCTGCAAAGATGATGCAGGGCGATAAAATCGTAACCCTGTATAACCTTTGTGACCCAAAGCGCCGCATCAAGTACCTCAAGAATCTTGCCTGGAAAATTGTGTTTATCAGGCCAAAAGTTCCGAGGAGAGTCCCAATTGCGAAGGGACTCAATCCCAAGCCTCCGTATTCCACCGGAGTGGAATACGCCAGAGGGAGAAGGGCGCCATGGGCCATCTTCAAAAATGAAAGGAATACGTAGTTGAGGAAGATCAGGAGTAGAGGGCGGTGAAGTAGCGTGTACGAGGTGGATTTGCAATTTTCACTAGTGATACCAGGGCATTGTAAGGCATCGACAGGAGAGGTGTCAGCCGTCGACGAAACGGCACCATAGTTGACACTATCTGAGTGCTTGATCAGAGACGCCTCAGCATCTGCAGCACGCAGTTGTTGCATTTGTTTCTTCTTCATAACAATAGAAGGTAGGGTCTAATAAGGAATTCAGTAAGAGAGTTCAAAAACAGCAACGCGGGATACACGGACCTCCTCTAATGCAAGGAAGGATAGCACAAAGGATAGAAATGCGATAAATGAGGAGATTCCACAAGGCAAAAAATAAGGATAGAACTCGAAAAGGGGAAGTCGACCAAAGACATTCGGCCACCGTTCTGCAGGTTGGCTGAGTACGCCGCCGAGAATGGGCCTAATAATTATGAATTTCATACTCATCTTGAAAGTAAATGAAATGCATACGAAATCGTCATCGCAAAACTCGAGACAATGGTAACGTATGCGTACGCATCAGCGATATTGGTTTCGTCTGTGATCTGTGGATGTTAGTCAGGAAAAATTCTTCAGGTTGTCAGCCTAAACAAGACAAACTTCAGCAATAACGGTTTTGGATACACCTGAATCGGATAGTGAGCGCAATTCAGAATCAGTTGATGAATTGACGGACCAATGTTACCATTGAAAATGCCTTGGAAGCAACGGAGGATGACAAGGGTCCAGAATGATTTCGATAGCCCAAAAAATAGCATAGATACTGACAAACCCAACGATCCAAGTAGGAGGACAGGTCTACGGCCAACTCTGTCGGACAAGTACCCCCACTGGACGACAGTCAAACATTGTGCCAGAAAGAAAATCGATTCCTGAAACCAATAAAATTAAGTTAAAGATTAAGTTGAATTCTTGTGACCTACAATGACTCCAGCATAATAACCAGTCTTGGTTTCGTCTCCGTTGGTTATACCCGTGTCTCGAACGAGCTGAGCAATGAACGGATATATGACCAGGCCTGTGACCGTTTCAGCGATTTGGATCAGGTATATAATGAGAAGCTGGAGGCGGGGCAGCGGTGTCGATCTTCTTTGCGCGTCGTTTGCTTTAAAAGTGGACATTGCGACTAAGCTTTGATTGTCTTCTAGGACTGGGGGAGCTACGTACACTGCTTGACTTTATAAACTCGAATTTCGGAATTTCAGGATGACGACTCCGAGAACGGCTATTGAATTCTCTGGTAAGAAGGTACTTACTACTCACCGGAAATCCCACTCGGAATGAGTGGACAAGTATGGATAATAAATATAATGCCGTTAGCTGGAATGGATTTCCGCTGACCATATTCGTCTTCAGTCTATTCAGATAGAGGTTTGACAGCTCAGGCTCATACCGTTACATTCTCCGCAACTCCTCAAATAGAGCCCGCCATGGATAAGGACAGATGTGACGCAAAGAAAGTGAAAAAGAAAGATCCGGATTGTCACTGTCAGCTATGTACCTGTAAGCAGGCCGGAACCCTGCGCACAGCCGCTACACCAAAAGGTCAGATAACAGAAGAGTTAACTCTTCTGCCACCCAGGGCTATATATGGTGAATGTAAGTTGGCTAGGCTTACAGTAACATCGGTATCGGAGTTGGGATTCACCACTTCCGAGTCGGTTACGAAATCTTCTTTCCAGCTTTTACAAGTTCTTTATGTAAGATCTGAGTGGATTACATGGATAGGGCAACATCCCGTTTCTGATGTGAGTATTAACCGCCTCAATGGTGGCTATGGGCAAGCTATGGGGTTTACTGTAAATTGAATAAATTTTGGATTTGGTGTATATCAAAATAACTTACTACATAGAGTTAGCCAACTTTCATGTGGAAAAGCACGGAAATATGAGTGTATCATCATGATCAATAGAAAAGAGACACTTCAAGCCTATAATGAATTAGTCGCAAGTAGGAGGGGGTTTTTATACATGGTTTTGTGAGAGTTTTCTAGATCCACTGGGCCCGCATCTGCGACGAATGCGCTGCAATGACCTCGAAGTCTGAAGTCAATATAACACAGCAGTAATAATATAACGATGACCCTACCGCCGGGAAATTATATCCTGTTTCCGAGTCATAAATTTGCACTCTCAAATGTGCTTTTCTCCTTTGTCTTTTTGGGATCGCATAAAAGCCAAGATAGGCACACACTCAGCAAGCTCGTTCCGAAAAGTAAATAGTATACCAGATTGCCGTTGGTGAGATTTCTTTGCAACGATATCGAAAACAGAGAGGAGGCAAGAGTAGGCGCCATCGTCCGCACTCCTGAGGCCAGCACCTGAACGAAGCTGTTGGCGGTGCTAAGCGACCCACCTTCTGGGACTGACTGAACGATGAGAATTTGCATGGACCCTGCACATAAGTCAGCGTTGAAGATACTTACCGAATGCCATCATAAGCAGAGCCCGGAAGCCGAGATGCACACAATCACATATCTATCGACACCTCCGGCCCTTCTGCGGCGTACTTCATGACGGGATACATTGCAAATGCGATGCAGGACGATAGAATCCCGATCCTGTATAACCTCAGTGACCCAAAGCGCCGTATCATCTTCCCCAAGAATTTCGCCTGGAAAATGGTGTTTATGATCCCCAAGTTTCCGAGGACAGTGCCAATAGCGAAGGGACTCAACCCAAGGCCTCCATATTCCACAGGAGTTGAGTACATCAGAGGAACAAGGACTGCGTTGGCCATTTGAACAAACGAAAGAAAGATGTAGTTGAGGAAGATCAAAAGTAAAGGGCGGTGACGTAGTGTATAGGAAGTGGACTTATGGCTGCCAGCCGTGGAACCAGGACATTGTGAAGCCTCAACCGGAGCAGCTTTTGTGCTCTCACCACAGCCACCATAGTTACTTAACATTTTCTGAATGCCTGATTAAAGACGCCTCAGCATCTGCTGCATGCATGGAGTTGGTCCAATTGTTTCTTCTGCATAACAATAGAAGGGTAGAGTCTAATAAGGAATTCAGTTCAAAAACAGCGACGTGAGGATACATGGACCTCCTCTAATGCAAGGAAGGCCAGCGCAAAGGACACGAATGCGATAAGAGAGGCGGTTGAACTAAGGATTGGACTTGAAAAAAGGGAGCCGACCACAGACATTCGGCCAACGTTCTGCAGGTTGGCTAAGTACCCCGCCAATGACAGGCAGGCCTGATGGATCATCAGTTTCGTATCAGTCTCAAAGGCCATATAACCAATAGTCATTCCAGAGCTCCAGATGACGAAAATGTAGGCGTCACCTAAGTAAGTATATTGGTTTCGTCTGTGATCTGTGGATGGTAGTCAGGAAATTTCTTCAGGTTCAGTTGAGGTTCAGCCTAAGCAAGACAAACCTGAATCGGGTAGTGAGCGTAATTTAGAATCAGTTGACGAATTGACGGACCATGACTGTTACCATCAAAAATGCCTTGGAAGCAACGAAGGATGACAAGGGTTTCGATAGCCCAAAAAATAGCATAGATACCCAACGGCCCAAGTAGGAGGTCAGGTCTACGGCCAACTCTGTCGGACAAGCACCCCCACAGTACGACAGTCAAACATTGTGCCAGAAAGAATATCGATTCCTATAATTTAGTATAAAAAGTTGATGATGAAAAGAGTACGTTGCTTTCTTGTGACCTACTTACAATGACACCAGCATAATAACCAGTCTTCGTTTCGTCTCCATTGGTTATATCCGTATCTCGAACAAGCTGAGCAATGATCATATGAAGGGATAGATGACCAAAGCTGTGATCGGCTCAGCGATTTGTATCAGGTATATAATGAGACGCTGGAGGCGGGGCAGAGGTGTCGTCCTTCTTTGTGCGTCGATTGCTGTAGCATTTGACATCGTTTTCTGGGACTGAGGTACTTACCAGGATTGATTAATATAATAACTCGAATTTCGGAAATTTGAGTTTCTCTCAAAGGGAGTAAGAAGGTATCGGAAATTGGAAAGAGTGAACTGAATGAACAAGTACATACTATATGGAATTGGAAATAAAAACGATCCGAGTTTCTTCTGCCAACTCCTTGGTCATACCACCAAGCTAGTGAAGGCAGAACAATTCGACCTCTTGCTGAACACCTTGGAAGATTAGACAGAGGCCGGCAGAACAAATCAGTGTGGCCGTTCAGCAGATTCATCTTGCCGACACACACGCCCTCACAGTCCTATCAAGCTGCATACCATCTCTCGAGAACGCAACCACGTCTATGTGGCCCTTGACCACATTCAGTTCGTTGATACATCCCACACCTACACAGTCACATCAGACGAGCTGGACACAACTCGCATGCCGTCGACCAAAAACCCAACGTAGACGACCCAGCCAGTGGATGCTGTTGCATTTTCGAGGGATGGCACGAGGAATGTGTCTGACTTGAATGACAAGACAGTGCAGGCGTCATCCTTGTGGCTAATGCCGTGATATGCCGGGTTGAACCGCAAATATCAAGCAAATATATAACAAAATTAGAAACCTCACCAATACTCCCACTGAAAAATAGCATCAGAAGACTGTCGTGGTACATCTCAAATAATCCGTACCCTCAAACACATTTGGCAAATTCCGAAATGCAGAAATGGAGGTTATCGGTATTGATCAACGCGCGTACGATGGCGAGTAAAAGTGACGAGTCTAGCACTGATGTCGCTGTCAACCCGTGCCTCGGCTCTCTGTCAAATAGAAAAGACGATGATTTTATATCACCCATGTTGAACTGCAAACAAACATCATGACAAGGAAGAAAGATTTGCCAAGGAGTAGGCATGCTAGTTACACGAAAGCGCAAAGTTGTTGAAGTTCGATCGCCTGGATGAAGAACGAAGGAAGATATCAAAAAATGCGATCGCTTTGAGAAGTCACTGAGACATCGTCACCTCCTGCGACAGAGTAAGATAGGCCTTCAACCGTACACAGCAATTTCAAGAAGTCATCCTCGAAGTTGTCAACCATAAGTTTTGACAGAACGAGGTGCCTCTACAGCTTTCAGAGGGTCTGCCAGTGGATCAGGGTCAAAGTGGGATGGTGGTACGTAACCATCAAAGATTGAATAATACTAATAGTTATAAACAAATTCAGTCACGTGATTAATTATACGACACGTGCTTAATGCTAATTGCTAATTACTGGGTCCTGGCACTTGCCTTCTGAGTTCTCATCATCTTAAGCAACTGTACGATCACAATGGGAGGAGCAAATTACATGGGAGGGAAACGGCGAGTCTTTCAAAATCTTATTCAAAAAAGGAGGCGCTGACTGGTCAACACTGTAACAGAAATGCAATGAAGGCTCGTGCAAGAGATCATGTTGGCCGGAAGGAGAAGGGATTTTTCAAACGGCAAAGACTCGATATGTTGGCCAAAGGACTTTCTAGTTCATTAGAGCCGACGCGATCCCATCATTTGGCAACAAAAATGGGACCTGGGGACATAAAGCTCGTCCATGCTCGTGGCAAGCAAGAAACCGATCCAGGCGAGGGCTCAGAAACAAGAGGATTTATACCAAGTCCCGTGTATGTTTCTTCTACCGGATCCCGTTCAAGGAAGCGGAGACGAATAGGAGACGCGCATACATCCAGCTCAGATGTCGGGTTCAAGTCGGAAATACAGGACAATCTCGACAAATCCGACCGTAAGTAATCCATGGATAATCGATTGTTAACTGGCCAATGGAGGTTCCATAGCGCTGTTCCTCAGAAATGTTATGGACCGAATACTGGCAACGCCAGATTTGGCTTGTCTGAGTCACAAACCTTTATGTCCGCACCAGACACCCAAGCGGCCCAAGAACATAACACAGACTGTAAGGTGTTTATAATCCGAAAGAGTTGGTATTGACATGGCAATAACTTTCTGTAACGCGACCTAAGGTTGAATCTACTATCGGGACGGTAGATGAAAAAAAGCCGAAGAAGAATAGACGCGTAGCAAGTAACACCTTTCCAGTCAATGCGATAGAAATGTCACCTTTAGACGACGACATTTCGGATTGGGACACACCCTGCGAGTATGACGGCAGCGTTCGTGACAGTGGATATGAGGAAGAAAGCATAGCGTCCAACTCAGATTGGTCCGTAGCCTGTTTCTCAGAAACACGCATCAACAAAGGTGGAAACAATTGCGAAAAAGCGGTCCCATCGTTTTCATCGTCATCGGAAGATGACCACATTGGTTCTACCACTGATTTTCCGGCTTTCGAAGAACAGGATCTGCACGTCAGGGCTGCAAGAAAGTCGGTGTTCATCCGGGACGACGGAGAGACGATTTATGGCCGACTGTTCGAGGATCCAGACCCTTGGAGAAGAATAGGGATTATTCTCGGCCTAGAAAAAGACGATGTCGTCCAAAGCCCTCCAGCTGATGGCGATAACATACAGTTCGACATGACTAGTACTCCAGACGTGCCAGAGCCGAAGAAAGACCAATCGAAAGAAATCAACAACCCAGATAGTAACAATGCAATACCAGAGAGCGAGCGGGAAGACTGCGTGAGCGAGATTGCCCAAGAAGTTGTCAATATTGGAAGTGTTGATAAGTCACCATTTGGCGCCACCCCTTTCCAAAATGTTCGGCACGATGAATCAAAAACAGATAGAGAGGGTAGCGCAGGGATCCTGGCCATGCCTCAATTACAGGTGGTCAACGGGAAGTTTTTGGCTCCTTCAATATCCTTCGAATGGGAGGAATCAGAAGAAGAGTGATCTAGCCGTGCCGTCTGATGAGCCTGGGAAACGGCAAGTGCGTGTGAAATCCGGAACCATGCAGAGTGACTCAGTTGCCCTTGTGTCTCCTAATAACCCAAATCTTTCCCGCCATTTATATCGTGAACGAAATCCGACTTGGTATACGGCGATGTCTCTTTCGACGCAGTCTGTAACGCAAGGCAAGTCAATAGCGACCACGGCTTTACGCAGTGTGGGTCTCATAGACCGAGACGCAACAATGCGCGATGCTACGGACAACGCTGGTGGCAGGAAGGGCAGGATTCGTTCAACCAGAACGTCAAGAATATTGGACACTAGCATGGACAAGCCATTAGGCTCACGAACGGTAAATATTATTGCTCAGTTTCATTCAACCGACAGGAAGGCAATGCTTGCACTCGACTTGCTTCGTTCCTGTTGCTATCCCCTCCTCTTTTCCCACTCGATACGTCGTGACAGAAGCTTACCGATCTCGAACATTGTACGCAGCATCAAATGCGACTACCCAGCACACGTACCAGTTCTTCGGATACTCTCTCTATTCGTGGCGCTTCGCGACCAATGGTTGCTGGGCGGTTAAGGAGAAATAACGTTCCTGGATCGTCTGAATTGGCCACATCATCAAGGATTCCAGTGCGCATAACGACAAAACCTGTTGAAGCCTGGCGAGAGTTTGTGAAGAAACGCTGGAACCCTGAGACAAGATATCTTAATCTCGATGTGAGTTGGAACTTACTGGACGTTTGTCAGGCCCTTGTACCTACACTGCCCTACAGTCGATGATTGACGACGATGTTGTCAAAAAACACAATCTTACTCCACCAGGTCGTGGTGGAACAGCTCGCGATGCTGCAGTCATATTCAAGCTTGCAAGTCAGCTGAAACCAGAGGTAACGATTTACTTTCCTTTACTCTTAGACCTGTCATAACACTTTCAAGGTTCAAACACTCTCGCTCGCCAATAATAACCTGAGTGGCGCGCTCCTTCTGCAACTACACAGATACCTTCCAAACCTTGCAAACCTTTCGTTGCAAAACAACAACATCAGAGATAAGAAGGAAATCACTATGATTGTGCCAAAGAAAGACAAAATGGTTCATTTACGTGAACTTGTTTTGATTGGCAATCCTCTTCGTGAGGCAGCTTACAAAACTGGTACCGGAGGCGTCTACCGATCGTAACTTTCTATCTTGATTTAATGAAAGTCTTCTTTGTTTAACTTTTTCCTCCAGTGAAGTCTGCCGAAGATTCACCTCGCTCGAGGTTCTCGATCAAGAACCTATCACTCAAATATCCTTTGACACACCTCAACCCTCATCGAATGTAACTGTCCAGAAGCCAAGTGCAACAAGCTTCCCTTGCCCCATGGGACCCTCGTTTGTCACTGGTGTGGATGGGTCGCTCGTTAGCAACTTCCTCATCCGGTGATTCTACCTCCATTATCCTATCATAATCAGTTGCTAATTCGTCTGCAGTTTCTTCCAAATATTTGATTCCCAGCGCGAGTCGCTACTGAATGTTTATGACTCATCCGCGACGTTCTCCTTCTCCGCCAACACTGCTATTCCTGCTCGTGCTCGTATTTCAGGGTTTCATTTCTCCCGTGACATGCCAAATCAACGCAAACTCGAATGGAGTACATGGCTCGAAGTTGGTTCGCGGAATCTCAATCGCATAGCTACCGATCCGCAGAAAACACTGGCCAATTTCCATGTTGGTGGCGAGCAAATTGTCAAAGCTTTTAGTCGGCTTCCTCAGACGAAACATGACATCAATGGTCCACCCGAGAAATTTTGTTTAGACGCATTTCCAATTCAGCATGGGCAAAGTATGGGTCTGTTGGTATCGCTTCATGGCCAATTCACAGAAGGTACGGTATACCTTCAGTTTTAGATTCTGTTCTTACCTTTCTTTGAGTAGTCTTGTCCGAGGGGATTAGGTCGTTCGACAGGACCTGGATGCTTGTCCCTGCTGCTGAGGGTTCCCGGTATGCATCGCGTTATGCCTCTATCCTTCCGAAATTGATTTTATTTTAGGGCTAAATTGAATGGTTGGGACGTCTCCATCTTATCTGACCAATGGACCGTCCGGAGCTATTCCAGTCATGAAGCTTGGAAACCTGGCCCACTGCTGGTTCAAGCCTTACCGGGAACACCGAAACCCCCCACGGTTCCGCCAACGTCACAACCTCTTCCATCCTTTACAATAGCCTCACTCCCTGCGGATCAGCAAGCGGCAGTAGTCCAACTGGTGGGCCCTTCCCCCTCATGAATCTAACCGAACTGACATTTTCATCCAGCCTGAACTACAGCGTAGTTTAGTCCTTCAAATTTGCACGCAAACGGGCTTGAATGCGAAATACTCCCATGACTGTCTCGCTGGTAATGGTTGGGATATTCAACGAGCAATCGCCAATTTCGATGCTGTCAAGGTGAGTTGTACACCATTTTTCCTGCTCTTGAGGTTCACATCAATGTCAGGCATCGCTTCCGAGGGATGCATTCCTATGAGCTCTTTCTGATTATGTCTTACAAGCTCGATGAATGTCATCCTCCTCTTTGTTATTATCATATTTTCTTATGGCAATTACTTATGTATAAATACACAATACAGACCTCTCTAGCAGGTATCATTATGGGGAGACTCATATTAGACACTGGTATCGGAACCGCTACCTGCACAAATCAAGTTAAGCTGTTCCCATTTGTACTGTCACAAAGACATAAAGATATAGCCTGACACGGTATTAGTACATGAAGAATACAATATATCTGTGAAAAACGCCAGTTATGATATCGGCACACACCCGGAATTCTGACTTATCTTACGGATTCGTCCAATGCTTAAGGTATGTAGTGATTCGGACCGAAAAGCCTTGCCCATAATCGTGTTCGCAGGCGCAATTCATCCCTTGGAACACCGAGAAGATTGTACCTCATGAATTGAAGTTCGGGCTGTCTGCCAAAGTTTAAGCTGAGCCTGAGCGAAGAGGAATTTCAACCACAATTGCTCACAATGTAATCAAAGAGGACATTTTCCTCTGTTGAAGGGATTGGCGAAGGCAAGGGTTGTCGTTTCAGTGTGGGTGAATTAGTTCTTTGAAAAATTCTTTGGTCGTTCTGATAGATCATAATCATGACATGTCGACAGTTGCAAGGTCTTTGAAATTTCCTTCTTGGGAATATGTCAGACCGACAGAAAGGTAACCTGGCAAGAGACAAAAATAATTTTGGGTCCACAGAGGAAAAGGAATACGAGCTGGATGCAGTCGTACAACTGTTCGGAACATGAAATGCATTGCAGACAATTAGAGCCAAGAATTCCGGAGTTACATACATGTTTTCATTTTGGCTTTCCCTTTTGCGGCTTGGCTGCGGCGCGCTCGCCGCTCGCCCTGTTGCTGGATTCCCAAGGGAAATTCTTTTCATATTTATGCCCATCCGCCTGTTTTTGTGATTTTGCTCGTCTTTCCTCTCGTTCAAACGCGAACAGAAGATAAAAGTTTCTGAGCGCTTGCCTTGACGAAGACCTGTTGCTTCTCGTGATCTGCTCTCCGTTTTTCCCTTCCTTTTTTTTTTAGCCGTGTAGCTTTAGCAATGGACGGATCCATTCGGTTGGACAATTACGGTCTGCACCGTTTTGCTCTTCTTGGGGACGACGAAGGCGTCCTTCACGCCCTGCAGGCAGGTGCTGACGTGAACTCACTCGATGAGGTCGGACGAACGGTCGTTATGTGCGCCGTTGCAGGGGAAAAGTAAGTGTTCTTTTTCAGTTGTTCAATTTTCCTGCATAATGAACATTGTCTGCCCATAGCTGGCGCAATATTGACGCGAATGACGCGGTTTTCATGAACCAGCATCGTCTCTCCGCACTCAGGATACTGCTTACACGGGCTGAACCGTCCTTACTAACACTGAACGCCCCTCACGCATCGATGAACGGCGTGATTCCATTGAGCATGGCTTCTTGGCTTAACCAACCACTCGCAGTCCGCGCACTGTTGGAAGACAGTGTCCAGTCCGTGGCGGTTGATGGGATGGATTCTCATGGGGCCACTGCTCTAATGTGTACGTGATCATTTTTTTTTCCCAGTCCCTGTTTCACCAACGCAAATCATTAGACGCTGTTCGCGACGGCAACTTGGATGTAGCCAAAATACTGGTAAGTGTTGGATACCTGGGATGTAGAGTCCGGAGTAATATTTCTATTCAGCTCTCTCATGGAGCGCGACCCGACTTCAGGGATTACAATCATCGTACATCAATTCAATTTGCTCTGCCACACCGGAGAGTCCTCTTGATTTGCGAGAACGTCCTTCGCCGACACCGGTGGCGCGAGAGCAAAGTAATTCCACAGTCATCTTTGTACGCTGCCAGCTCACTTATCTTTTTTTTTTAGAGTGCGGATCGAACGAGAATATCTCCAGATTCAGAGGGTCTCGTTCAACTTGTGGAGTCCTCCCTTCATGTCGGTGTGGATCTCGAACCCCCTCCTTTCTCTGCCTTCTCGAAAGAAACCACATCACGATTAACTGATACGCTCATCTCATCTATCTTATCCGGTGATCTACCTGCCACTCATTCTCTCTTGTTTTCTCCCACTTCTGGTCCTATTCTCGCAAATAACCCAGACAGCGAAGGATGGAGTCCCATTCATCATTGCGTCGCTGCTCGTACCCCATCCATACAAATCTTAGATGCACTATATTGTGCGGGTGCCGATGTTTCGCTCTTTACGACTGATGAAAAACAAACCCCACTTCATATTCTTGCTCGCTCATTTCAATCTGCGGATCTTTCACATTCTTTGACTACTTTCATTCTCCATCTCATACTGGACCTTCGAGCGCCTCTCTCTGCCAGAGATAAAGACGACGAAACTTGTATTCATATTGCCGCAGAACACGGTATATCTCTTGGCTTGTTGATGCTCCTCCTTCAATGCGATGCAACCGGCAGTGTCCGTAAGATGAAGAATTCACGAGGGTAAGCGGGTAGTCGTCGTTGTCAAATATTGTGCTAAAATATCTCCAGGCTGACACCCGAAGACATCTGCAGACGAGAATACCTTCCAGCTTTCCGTCCATGTACCATTTTGTCAAGCCCCGTTCTTACCGACCACATTCAATCTACTGATTCACTTATCTCACCCTCGGAATATACCCTATTGGAATCTCCCATTCACGACGACTCTTCATCTATTCACTCCACATCACATTTCGATGTCGAAGCCGCCGTGCAAGGTCTACTCTCGCATTTATGCACCACTTCTCCGTCCATCGATCACGAGCGTACCCCTGTTTATCTCCAGAGGTTCGAGGATTGCCTCGATAACACGAACGAACAATGTAGTGCGATAGTTATCCACTTCCGTTCCTGCATCGAAGAGGCCACTCAAGTTCTTCACGAACTCGAAAGGAAGGTGGAACGTATTGATTCGCTGCGCAACATTGTCTGTCTGGCTTCCCGAGGCAAAATTCTTGCCCGAGAACTCATCCCTCTGCGCACCAGGAGACGTCAACGGGACTCGGAAGACTCGCAGGCTACATTTTCATCTGAGCGGGTCATGTTCACACATGGTCGTCCTTCTCCAGTGTGCATTGGCACTCAAACTGGTTTACTCGATTTCATGACTGCGAATTCGATGACTAAAATCAAAGACGACTGGATCGATGGATTATGTGGATCCGAATCTGTTACATGCAAAACATATCTCAAGGATCTCTGGAATGCCGAACGCGAATTGACGGAACTGAAGAAGCTTTATTTGGCCAATGCCGACGCACCCTCGTCTTCAAAACTCGCCATGAAAATTCAATACGCTCTCAAGAAGAAGACAAAGCTGGAAGCGAAGATCGTTGAATTTGCCGCCAGTCGAGGCAAGTCGAGCAAGCATGGAATGTTGTCAGGTCCTTCAAGAATGAAAGCCTGGCTGAAGCGAATTGTCACACCAGAGGATCAGCCCGCTCCCCGGAGGCCTGAAATTGTTCTGGATTTGGATGAAGAACATTGTGCTGTTGGAAAGGAGGTCAACATGTTGCAGTCCGTGTCGATGAAAAAATCGTATGATGACCCGCTCGATGCCACTATCGATGCTGCCCTTCGAACCTCTCAGGTTGTCTTGGACAATGCACGACATGATCTGGAAAGCATACATAACCATCTTGCAGCAGTATGTTCCCAAGAAATACAAAAAGCTGGCCTTGATCTGATATTCTTTTTTCTATAGGCTCGGTCGTTCATAGACCTAGCGAATCATTCCATATCCAGGACTCAAAGGGTGTTCAAGAGGGCTATGAAGGCAAGTCACCCCATTTTCTGTGTCTGTTCCTGCTTGACTGACTCCTTCTGTAGAAACGCGAGGGCATCATTGCCGACCTTCGAGCAGCAAAGTCGTCCAGGAATCATCTTCTTGCACCCAATGACATGGCCATCACCGCCCGTACAAGCTTTGCGTCAATCGCAACTGTGTACTCAACTGCTTCGTCAGTAAATACTCCATCATCTGGACATGCCGATGAAGACACTCGTCACATCCGACGACTACTCCTCCGCAAAATCGAGGCTCAAATCTCTGGTGCTTGGGATGAAGTTGACAAAATTACAATATGGCTCCAGATCATCAAGGAAGCTGTGAGAGGCGTGAAACGTCGTGCATATCTATAGCCTTTCGCTTAACAGTGGGGTGTCCAAAAATATCATGTATTATATGAATGAATGCAGTGCTATATATAACTCGATACCGTTCGATCTGTAGAAAACACCCAACCCCAACTTCAAGCTAACAGTGCTATATCACGAGATTCAGCTGAACGTGTAGGATATGCCGCATGGTTATCTTCGAAGTTCCTTTAACCGTTTGGAAAATGGTTCCCGACACTGGTAGTGAGTAACTTCGCCCCTGGAGTGAAGAAATGACTTCCTGAACTACAAGAGAAATCTAAAGAACCTACTGGGGAATATGAACAGCGATAACACTATTGCCAATTCGCTTGTGACACTGCGGACATCTGTATAAAATATTAATTTTCAAAGCAATGCTGGACTATAACAAGAAAAACTTGCATTCGACTGTCCGTGACCTTCACTCTCTTGGATTGCAACGCCATCAGCGTCCTAGACTGTTGGTCATTTCTAGCCTTGCTAATATGGCGAACCACTCTTGTGTCGAACACGGGAGCACGAAGAGCATCGGACAAGAAAGCTTGAATATCATCCATTGTCACTAATGGGGGTAAAAGTTGGAGGACTTTTACTGTGTCAAGTCTACGACTATGACGACTGATCAAGTCCAGAGCTGGACGGAGGAGATCAGCCGACGTCTGTTCCGTGGGTCGCAAGTAGATGCGTAGGAGAGTCAGAAAGATTCCAGAAGTTTCTTTCTCTGGCGAGTGGACACGTTTACAATACCTTGAAAATAATCAAAAAATGAACACAACCAAAAAATATAGAAGTATTTGCTCACTCCTCCGCCTTCTGATAATCTTGCAATCGATACACATACGTTTCCAAAGCCTGATCGTGTCTTCCTAACCTCCCCAAGAGAACGGCACGAGCTTCGTGGAGATCTAGTAGCGTATGAATAACGAGGGTTAACATACAACAGTAGTCAGGAATCTTACCGCTTCCCGAGGTTAACCCATAAAGACGATCCACCTGAATCTTGGGATCGGAATATATGAACTCGAGAAATTTAGCATAGAGCTCCTTCCAAGATTCTGTGAATGGGGCTGGTGAGATCAAGAAAGCAAGTAGGGAATGGATTCCAACCTTTTCCATCTTTCCTTTCACGCAGCGTCATGTCTAGGTACAACTCTGCAAGCCTATCATGGAAATGGGGAGACTCCTCGTGTCGCTCTGTGATGATGAAGGCAAGGTATTTGGCACAGAGTTGCAGGCTGATACCCTCGACATAGTCTGCAACGGCACCTCGTGGGAGCTCGACATCTTCGGAAGTAAAAATCTGGGTTTCGAAAATGGTATGAACAGTAGTTCAGAGTTTGGCAGTTTAGGCGTACCTGAAAAGCAAGTTCGCTGTCCGTGTCAAATATCCAACCCGCGTAGCTGAAGACCTGGTCGATATATTCTGGTCCCAACTTCTGAAGATATTGGATGGAAGGTGAGAGCTTGTCTTCCATGTCACTCTCCAATTGGCTCAGTCTATTGGAAACGGGAAGTCATTAAGAGCTGAAACCACGGATAGGCACTTACTCCTTCAGTAAGTTTAGTGCCTTGGAATGCATCTTCTTGCCATGGTATAGGTCCTTCAACTCAGCGAATTTCTGCGTCAAACACATCAATAGTCGCCTCCTGAATAGAAACTTGGGAATCAAACCTTCCGTGCTCTCAGATCATCTTCAACTTCTGTCACTTCACACCAGTTCGCAACTCGACAAAGACTTCCCAACAGAGCTGGACGTATTATGAGATATGATTTGTACAGTGCCGTATCCACAATTTGTGCAAATCTTAACAACTGTTCCGGTGTAAGTACGGCCAAAGGGGCATTCGGCAAGGAGAAGAGTTCATCGATGGAAGCCTCGGATAGGGGCGACGCCAGATGAGACTGAGATTCAGGAGTTATGCCAACTTTTTGGAGAGCAGCGCCGAGTTTTGGACGACGGTCGGCGAGATAACGGACCAGTGTTTCAATGGAGCGATGGAGGTCATCTGAAGTCGTATTGCAGGTCAAATAGGAATATTATAGTGAAAGGAGCGTACCATGCAAAATAGGTTTCCTTTTCGCAGTTATTGATGCCGAATCGTCATCTTTACTGATACCACTTGGTAGAATCGCTTGAAGACCCGCTAAACCAGTCTTTTTCAACCTTCCGCCCACGGAGCCTGTACCAGAAGCAATTGCGTCGAGTAAAGCTGCTGTTGACCCTGCTGACTTATTCTGCACAATTTCTTTGATTGCATCTTCATCCTTGTCTTCGATCTCGGTAGTTTCTGCGTGATCTGGTAACGGAGAAGTAGGGATCTCATCGATGGGGGCAGGTCCTCCATAGAGAGTTATCCAACCATCGGGAGGCACAGAAAGCCGTCCCGAAACAGATTCTGGATATAAGGCAACGACTTTTGCAGGATTGAAGTCAAGGTCAATGAAAGTGTTGATTGCTTCGTCAAACTTAGCCGCTCGGAACTGTGACACAGCATTGAGAGCTAAAATACGTGTCCGTCTTTGAATCTTGAGTGTGGAAGTCAGCGAGCTGGACGGCAATTAGAGAGTAAGCAAAAAAAAATCACCTTGTCGGAGACTTGCTCGTCATCAAGCACATCCAATAATGCCAATGCATCTGAATATTTTTTCTTCAGCACCAGCTCATCTATTTGTTCTGTCCATGGCTTCATATCGAATTTCCATATCGAACTGCCTTCGTTCACTGCAACCGTCTTGTCCACTGGAGTCGTTATAGCGTACAGAGGAGATTTAGCTCCTACAGTGGCCGTCATCAATCTGATCTGAGCATTGGCTACAGAGGCGACATGTCCTGTCGTGGCCGACGTGACACCAGTTGGCGATTCGAAAACATTGAATGGAAAGGGGACAGATTGGGATACTATAAGAGACAAGGACGAGCGAATCTCTACTAACGCCGTTTGGTTGAAAGTTGAGATAGGGTCGGAAGGATGTGAGGGTACTGTTCCGGCTGGCAATACAGAAAATATGTAAGGCTTCACGAATGCTAGTGCTATTTTAGTTGCAAATTTGAAAAGAAATGTTTTTGTTCACCGATCTCTTCTGGAGGTGCAGGCCACTCAATCACTTGAGTCGAAAGTTTCGAATTGGCATCGAGGAAAATGCCCTGTCCTGGTCGCGTATGAGAAGCGCCGAAAGAAGTAAGTGGATTGGCGTACCGTCCTTCGCAAGCAACACTTTCGACGGTGCAACTTGCACAACAGCAGGCTTCGCCTTTGCACCCAAACCGAGGGTCATGTAGCCAGTCAGACCACTTAGGGCGTTCATTGCGGCACCAGATGTCGAAATTGGTAAAGGCAACGAGATCTCAGTGGCTGTCATTGTCGTAAGTGAGAACATGGCAAATTCTGTTGGTGAATATGCGAAGCATGCAGTATCGTTATCCAAAAACACAATGCAGCGCGCTGAATGAGGCAGAGGTGCCTCCTATAGCAACGTAAATAAAGAAGGGTTTAAAGAGAAAGTGCAATCTTACCCTGACGTCTTGTGGTTCTCCGTCTTTCCATGAATAGATCACCGCCTTCCGACGACATCCAACAAGTAGAATTGTGTTAATTGAAGGAATGGGTTGAGACTGTTTCGGTGGTATTTCGGTACTCGATGAGCTCAAAGGTTCTGCGTTTACAACATAGGAATGCACTGCAAAGGAGAAAGCCGCCTTGGCCTTTGGCAGAATGGTTGGGAGTGAAAGGGAGGGTAAAGGATACAGGCCAACGCTCATTTCTGTGAATTATGTTAGTCAAAAGAGACCAATTAAAATGACGAATTTCTCAACCAGACAGAACCACTAAAGAGTTCACGTCTTTGATGAAACCAAGTTGGTCTATGGACCGTTTCACCAGCCCCTTGTGAATCTCGACCAGCGACAGTTCGTCGTTTCCTTCTGCTGCAGAAATCCATTAGCCAAACTTTGACATCTGAATATTGTGGCTCCCTCACACGCGCTATAGACATGAAGATTCCCTATGGAACTCCCGAGATATACTCTGTCCGCTGTGTTAAGCTGGTTGGTATACAGTACTCAGAATAATATTGATTGGTTTACGACTAACCATAGATTGTCAATGATTCAATTCTTTCTCTGAGGCCCGAAAGGACGACCTTTGGAGTTGAGAATGGCGCCATTGTGAATCAACCCTTTGAAAAGCGAAACTGTACGTCACCGGGCCGGAGCCAATGATGAACAAAGAATAATTTAGGATTTTCTTTTTCATTTTTTTTTGTTTTAAGGATAAAGAGATTCTCAAGCTCAGATCCAAATAAAAAAATAGAAACTTAGATCAATTCAAATCCTTAACATTCTATTTGTTCAGAGGGTTGTTGGCCCCGAGCCAAACTAGAGCTCTCGCACTCGCCAACGTCGTACAAATGCAATTATACATGCTGGAAGAAACCTATTATGTAAGTATAAACCGATTTTATAATCGTTTTGGACTCTTTGGCCTAATCTGGGATTCTGGGTGGGAACTGCTCATTGCTCAATGGCTTGGAACCTTTTCGATCACGTTGTCTTGTACTACAGAATCGCATCTGTATTGGTTTCGACGTTGAAACTGATCGTTTCAACAAATCGGAGTCTTAGGATGAACGGGATCGGAAGAGTTTTGGAGTATTACGCGGAACTGCCATGTCCGAGTGTACCTGGGTCAGTTGCTACGGTTCTATTCATATGTTATAACCACCGATGGTTCTGATAGCGCCCATCTGACAGCATAGCACAAGATTCTCTGTTATTTAATTGGTGAAGCAATTACTTGAAACAAGTTCGGATCCGTTTAAAGGGATAGACAGGGGGACTCGAGTGGATAGGGAAACTACAGGAATTTTTGTAAAATTATCCACTATGGACGCCTTCTGTGGTGGCATGCATGAATCACTCTGGAATTACTCGTAGACGAAGCCGACAAATTGGACAAAATAGAATCGATTGGTCGAGTCCTAAAGCGTTAAAAATAGTCATAATTGGGAGTCGGGACTTAAATTGTTCATACTGTATCGGGTGTTGAATCAGATTGATGGCATCAGATCAGCCACACATAGTATATATATACTTCACCAAATCTCACAATTCCTTCAGCTGTGCTCCCCTCTTCGAACTCAGGTGCAGGTCGCCAAAGTCTCTCAAACAAATAACTCTCTATCTCTTGTTCTCCCCTTCGTCTTTCATTAACTATCCATCATGGTTCGTGTTACTGTCGCCTTTGCCGTTGTTGCTTTGGGTGCCGCTGCCATCATTG
>Ga0307517_10002755_pt1 | contig 28012 bp, 24 predicted proteins | sample 23_EM_MG_FD_194515 | JGI IMG/M metagenome (GOLD analysis project Ga0307517, IMG submission 194515) | Populus trichocarpa ectomycorrhiza microbial communities from riparian zone in the Pacific Northwest, United States - 23_EM | ecosystem: Host-associated > Plants > Roots > Unclassified | place... | reverse complement strand
AAAGACTCATGCAGCGCTAGCTATGGAGATAAAAAACCTATAAGCAAACGTCATCCCGCCCGCTTCACCTCGTCATGGGAAAAAGCCAAACCCCCCGAGACCATAGAAGAAACCTCCCCCGCCTAGCGCCTAAGACTCGCACCTCAGACACGTAGGGAAACAACTCATAGAAACGTACAGGAGAGAAACCCAAACCCTTCAGCAGGCCCCCAGGTAACACTAAGAAAAGAATCAACGAAACGCCTAGATACAACTACTATTGCCAATATGCCTAACCAAATGGCCCCGCGGCTAGTCGCCGGAAGGGGCAGGCCGGTTCACGGTCGGGACTGACCGGAGGATGGCGACGCGTCGGCGTTTAGGAGAGACCAAGGAGGCAGTGCAATACCATGATCAACCGTAACCTAAGCGAGGTTTGCGACCGTAGAGTAAATCGCAGGAGGGAGAGAGGCAGGTGGGCGAGCGGAGCCACCGGGCAGAGGGGGTGCCAGCCAACGATGATTAGCAGTAGGGTGCCAGCCGGTGAGTAGCAGTAGGGTGCCAGCCAGAGGGGAGCAGTAGGGTGCCAGCCGGGGGAGGAGTTGTCAGCAGTAAGGTGCCAGCTTATGGGGCAGGTACGGTGCCAGCGGACGGAACCGGGAGGGGGGTAGAGGAAGGATCGCGAGCGGGCTAGCCACAACCGACTAACGGGCCATAGCAAGGGCTTTTGGGACGACAGCGAAACCGAGCGGGACCGTGATGTTACTAACCGAAGCTTTCCCCATCAGAGGTACAAGCCCAGCAGAACCGAGGCCTTACTTCGACCGAGAGTCCGGACGCCATATCGCCGACCGTGAACGAAGCGAGAAGCTTTCCGACCGTGCAAAATGCTAAGCGAGGTGCAAAGCAAGTGCGGGGTAAGGGGGAGAACCGAACGTCATGAGCGGGAGTCAACGACGAACAGGAACGAGAACCCCATGGAGGGGAGGCCGAGGCCACAGAGGAGGAGGGTAGATGGCTTAACGTCAACTCCTAGGCAGTAGCCATCGTGGGAGAAGAGAGGTGGGTGGGGGATAGTGACGATGATTTCCCGTGGTGTTGAGATTTCAATCGCCGGAGGTGGAGGAGAGATGGTTCGTGGCCTATCCCTTGGTCGGAACCAAGCACCTTATATAGGCATCTTCTCACAACCCTAACCCTGGTGACTCATCACCTTGCGCTACATAAACCTCTATGTCTCGTAGTGAGTCATAGCGCGAAATCCATCGATGACTCATATGAGTCATCGCACAACATTCCGTTAACCAATCAAAACCCATAAATCAAATCATGTGCTCGAACGAGTCACATGCGTGAAACCCATGACTCATAGTATGAGTCATGTGCGAAAATCATTACATCATATGACGTCACAATCGTAAGTCATGAAACAATCAACCAATCATAATATAACAATGACTCGCGAGTGCGTAGTCATGTGAGAACTATGAGTCAAGTGACGTCATAGTGTAAAATCCAACATACCTTATGACTCATAAGTATGAGTCATGTGAAATCTGCTTTGGTTAGTCACGATTTGTGACAAAGAATCATCCTCGCGATCCTACCTCGCAGCCAAACTTCACGCTTCATAGGCAGTGGGACAAACCTCTTCGTGAAGAAAAAGATTTATGGCTGGCATCCTACCTGCTATCTACCTCCTCCCTTCCTCGGTGGCATCTCGCTATACTGTTAGGAAGTAAATACCCCCTTCAGCCCTGGCTTGGGACACCTCGTTGCCTTCTGCCTTGTCTGTCGACCTACATGAACCAACTGGGCTCCCCCGGCAATGTGGCTGGTATAACACTGTCTCTGGTCACCACCTGTCTGGCCAGTTGTTACAACACTTCAGGAGTCTGCATTCTCAGAGTGGCTTCTAACCAACACGATGGAGAACCTCAGTTATCCAAGAGACCCGGACTGCTCTTTTGAGGCTGGGACGGTTGTATTTTTGGAAGATTTGACAGTCAAGGATTTCTTTTGTTTTGGATAGTTTTTGATACCTTCCTTTTGGAAGATATACAGTGTGGGTTTTCTTCTTGCCTCCTGCCAATCTTGTTTAGTGCTACTTCTTGTTTTTGGATAAGGGGTGGGTGCTTTATGGGGAAGGATGTGCGGTTGGTCCCATACCAGAGGGACGTGGGGTGGCTTGTTTTTCCCTAGGCCTGTGAAGGAGGTTTCTGACGCCATAACTTTAAAGGGTTGCATGCGAGGTCTGTACCTTAAACGGATAAATTCTATGATTTAACAAAAAAAAAAAAATCTTCTGTACCCAAGCCAATCGCATTTCACCAAGACTCACTCATACTGGCCCGGAGCTAAGACAACCTGGGACCTGCTCAGCGAATTTCCTCGGTTATTGCGGTGTAATACTTCCATAATGTTCTCAGAATAGGGGTTTCATTTATGTCATAAGTTGGTCCAAACTAATTTATGCATATCGGCGGGGCCATAGTTAAACACCGGTTGGAGCAATTAATATTCAAAACCTGTTAGCTGACCGAATTTTACTTGTCTTGTTATAAGAATGGCTAACTGACCCCACACGGAACGCAGTACCGCTAGCTCTAATATCATACATAACTATCGCTATTTAAGATTAGAGGGTGAAGGTATGATGTGGGAAGAGGTATAATAGTTGCAGACATGGAGAATTGAAATGCCGATAATGTTGGCCCTAGGAAACGATCGTAAATAAGATAAGCAGCAAAATACAGGGAAGGATTTAGCTCTGAATCTAACCCCCCACACCTGAAAATTCTGCTTGAAAGGGGGGGGTAAAGAGCAAGCCACTCATTCTCCCCCAAAACCACTTTCACCTAAGTCCACTTGCCCTCACGCGATCACTATGTGTCGCCGACGATTAGAAAATCGTACAATTAAAAAACCCTGCAGTCATTCTGTACCATGGCAGGGCTGGCTTCCGGGACGCATAGTACGGCTCCACACTTGGCCGATGGGAATCAAGGTGGGGTAATCCCTCCTTCTTTCTTCTCCGGCCCTATGTTAGGTGTTAGCCTAGTGAAGTGCAGGGTAGTCATCTAGAGTCAGCTTCTCTAGTATCATGGGCTTAACTAAGTGTAGTTTCTCAAGCTTGACCTCTCTCTTTCGATGTCTCTCCTCTCCCTCCTACTTTACTTATCACGCTGCATGCTAAGTCGTCCTGGTCAGCACCGCTCGCATATCCGCACTTTCTACACTCCTAACGGAAGGCCAACTCATCTAGGGGGCTATACATAGTAACTTTCGAGTGATGATTCCTGAGTGTTGCCTCCCTAGACACCGAGGGTCTCACACGCTCCATCTTTATTTATTACTAGCTGGTATATTTTGTTTTTTCCATCCAGTACTTTCGGAAATGATATTGCGGTTTACAGTAAAAGGAGGAAAGTAGATATTCTTGTCTTGAATGGTGGGGTATCATACTACTTAGATTCCGTGTGGGGAATTCGAGTCTTAAAACAAAAAATTACAGAAACGAATCCCACGGATTATCAACCCTTGACGGCCTACTGCAGATCACGTCCAAGTCTCTAAAGTCTACATATCCCCCGAAGCACCACGAGACCTTCAAAAGCCTACTCTAGCCTCTAGCCCCCCCCCTCCCTCTGTCACCTAGTGAGAAACAAATGGCGACAGAAATTTACAATGTCCTTGGAGGTGATGGGCAAACAATTACCTAAGAAGGTTTGTTACAGCTTGGGCCTTGATTACTAATAGTCCTAAAAGATTTTTGCCTTCGAATCTGTACCCAAATTATATATATGTATTAGCATCTGGGAGGGCCAGTTCAATTTTCTTCTGGGATAATCCTACTCAATTACGTTCGAATGGAGTTTCACTATCGTAGTCAGGATGAATTGAGGCGCCGACTGAGAGGTGATTGGGCATGGATGTGGTAGGGGTTCCGGGAATTCGCATAACCGACCTAGAAATCTGCTGCTAAACTGAGTATATACTTTCTCACTAATTATCACCACATCTCAATAAGCTTCGAGCTACCGTATGCGCCGCGTATAGTACACCCCCAGGAGAAACCGTTAGAAATGACTGGTCGCGAGTTGAACCCAACGAGCGGTGGGCTAAACAGACTACCGTAAATTCTGGCCAAACTCGACCCGCCACTACTACCTGTATGGCAGTTACTATCCCTAGAAGAGCGAATCCGCCACGAGGTTAATCCTTAAGAGGAATAGTGGCTACCTTAAGAAGTATGGCGGCGGGTCGAGTTTACCCAGAATCTACGGCATTTCTACAGTGGCAATAGGAGTGTAGAAGATACAAGGATGAAGACAAGAGAGATGAAAGACAAAATAAGAAATGAGTCGAGACCGGTTTTATTGGCTGGCTTCCCTACGAAGAAAAAGAACTTGCATAAGAGCGAGAAGGGAAGAAGATTCCAAAGAGACAAGCGAGACCTGCCGCCAATGAGACCCAGACTGCCCAATGACTAAGCCATTATCCTCCAGTGAGCGGCTCACAATATCCAACAGAAACTATCATTTCAATGCCCAAGCAAAAGAGAAAGCAGAAAAAATAGAAGGGGAAAAAAATAAAAATAGGTTGGGCCACATAGTACTGTACAACACACCCTGCCAAATTCTCGAACAAGAAAGGAGAAGAAAGCAGAACGAAACTAAAGAGGAAAAGGATTAAAAGAAAAAAAAGACGCTGACCCGGCAGTCAGCCAACCGGGTTGTAAACTGAACGGTAAGAGAGCCCCTCTCAGAGAGGTGATTTGGCATCAGGCCTCTTTTCAACCTCGTGTCGAACCCCGCTGCCGCCAGCACCGCCAAGGTCGTACAAGCAAGAGAGTGGGACACGAACACCCTCCTGGTCGCCGTACCGTCCCCCCTCTTCTCTCCCGCCCCTCCCATTGCTATATCGACACCACCACTCAGCTTTACCGAGGGTCTAGGGCATGCCCCGATCCTTCCACTCCCGGATATACGCATCTCCCTCATCGCTGCTCGCTCCGTGCTGCCTCATGTAATGAACTTTGAAATTATCAGCCCTGGTGAATTTTTCAGGATGGCTACAGCGGTCCACTGGGCAAGCCGGTCCGCGTGGATCTTTATTATGGCTTCTAGATGACTCTTTGTGCCGATGTAAGTCCGCTCGGCGTTTAAATACCTTCCCACAGGTACATGCATGGCTCCGGCGGTCGGCCACAGTGCGTCTCCCCTCATTGCGGGGTGTGGGCTGGTACGGAGGAGGAGGAGGAGGAGGAGACACAAGGTTGCTGGTGTTCGGACAGCCATAGGGTTTCTGGCTTTGGGAGGCACGGGGCGGCTGCCGTGCTTGTCTAACGGGATGCCGTTGATAATCCGGATTATGGGCGAAGTAGCCACTAACTTGGTTAGTAGCGTATACGGCGGAAGCTTGGGCGGGTGAGCTACTTTGGTAGTCGAATTGGGCAGGAATGGAGGTGGCAGTAGTTGATCCGTCGGGGGAGGCTCCCGGAGGTGTACTGGTGAAGCATAATTGGTACAGGGGTTCCCAGGGACTGCCAAATTACAAGGTTAATATGGTTAGATCACTATCGCAAATGCAAGCGCTTGGAAAGCGGCGGGAAATAAGGGCTTGCGCGCTTACCTGCCACTCTGTATCAGTCTGGGATCAATGCTGAAAGTATCTCTATTTAGCTGCCCGCTCATCTGATTGAGTTGGTAATAGGAACCGAGCAGATATAAAGACTTAAGGGTTATTTTCAAGCTTGCGCTAATTCTTCTTCAACGGAGGAAGTTCTCCCTCTATATAGCCCTTGGACTGCTACTAACGAACATTGCTCCTCACGAAGGGAATAACAACCTGCCATATGCCACTAGTAGGTGCAACAGGCATTTTCTCACACAATATGGCAAGTTTTAGGGGGCATCTGAGAGCCCATACAAACTCACGGCCCCCGATACCGAATACCGTAAAAACTCGAAAATTCGGTACGCATCCAAGGCTATAGTGCAAGGATGATGGCCAATCGCAGGGCAGACTTGTGCCCAGAGCTCATTGTGCTGGTCAATTAGAGTACGACAATATGTGGTCCTGCGTAATGACTTTTTCGGGGTTTTACTGCGTTCTTGCCTGCCACGAGCACCCGCCGCTCGAAAAATTACTGATCCCGAACAGGGAGAGGCTCTGGCCACGTCAAAGAAGGGCGAAAGACCCCTGAAAGACCCAGTAATATCCCTGTTTTCCCCACTGAATGCTCGGATCCTGCTTGCCTGGGACGAGGACCAGCAACAAGTGCCGGCACATTGAGAGGACCAAACAATTGGAAGCAGGGATATTACAAGTAAAAGGCAAAAAGTATCCGAAATAGGTATTAGATAGCGGAATATAAAAGGTTACAAGTATCTGAACTTGAGACATTCAAGACAACTCAAAAACATATGGCTGCCTGTCTGTGCGTATCTGGGTGCCATACTGAATCCCGCCGGTCCTCTGTACCAGGATGACCCCTGTGTTCGGATACTTCTCGCCTGTTTCCTGTAGAGGGGTAAAAGTGATATGATAGGTGCGCTATCCTCCGTCCACGTGCTGTGATGCTTGACAGGCTTGCTGTCTTCAATCTGCCTGCCGGCACCGACCTGCTGTCTGTGCTCAAGGTGGAAGCATAGGTGAGGGGAGTTGGGGTTTTGTTGGTCAATTTCTGGTGAGTGACAGCGGAAACAGTCGTAGTGCAGCCCCTCCAAAGGTGAGGTATTTCCATCCCTGGCGATCCTCACCCCACCTCAGATGAGCTAGACTACTAGAAGCGCTAACCCCACCCCACCTCCCCGCGATTCAGTGTTTTAAATGTGAGTGGGGAGTCGAGACTTCTTGCCTCAAGCAAGGACATGGGTTCAAGCCCCGCAGACACGGGACGAAGGTGTATGCAACCTTGACTTGGGCAAGTCTTACAGGCATACTCTCAATGTACTCGCGGTGTCGAAGCGTTTTTAAAAAAGACTGCTATTGCATACCACCAAAATTTGGCCTTTTTGCTAGGATCTCGGCCGGATGCAATAGCAGTCTTTTTTAAAAACGCTTCGACACCGCGAGTATTGGTTCCATGCAGAGAGGGATACAACGGGGACGCCTTGGAACAACATTTGCTGCACCGAGTTCAATTTCAAATCAGGACTACTCTGCTGTTATTTTTTTACTTCTATTTTTGTAAGAATCAAAAACGTCATCACGCTGAATTTTACCCCACGGACTGATGAGACATGCAGATTCCCCTCCCTCCGATAGGGTAGCTCCATGCTGTGGCTCAGTGACTTTGCCTGATAAAAAATTATGAACTATCGAGCTCCCATGCCGGTGGAAAGTTACTGAGCCATAGCATAGGGCTGCCACAGGCAGAAAGATACATGCCCCACCAGTTCATAGGATACCAAGGTCCCCCAACTTGATGCGTCATCTATGCAGGGCGAACCATACCGGTATCCCAGTTAGAATGAGTGGCTTCGAGCGATTGGTTGGCCATTTCATCAGACGGGGTCTGGGCTCCCTATGCCAAGGCTCAAACCAGTCCTCCCAGCCCAACAAATGGCCCAGTCGTATACAGTCTGGATTCCCATCACCCTGAGGAAACCTGTCACCCCCCCCCGGTAGCAGCCTATAAGCCCAGCGATTGGCATTAATGTCTGCTGAACCTGAATGTGCATTCAGCATGCAAGGTACTATCCCTAACAATTTCTTTTACCTTAGGACACTCATAGTCGGATACCTGTTATGCTCGTTCAAAATTGCTTCCATCTAACGGGCTAAATCAATTGGGTGATAGTATCATTGGGACATAGGAGCGTTTGAAGGCATAGGAGCGCGAAGTATATCTTATCTCTCGGCGGTTTTGGCAGTGGGAACCCGTGCTACAGGAATTGGAGGAGATTTCTGAACAATAAGCATTTTGAGATATATTTACTTCCTTTCTACCCTTTCTTTATTTCGTTCCCCCTTCCCCCTTCCCCCTTCCCCCCTTTCTTTCTTCTGAGTCGACTTAATCTGCTCACAAGAACTCCAGGTCATTTATCATAGTTTTCAACTTTGGCCTCAACTCGAGTTACAAATGGATGATGTGAAATGGGAAGTACTATAGGACTGAGCGACGATGGATGAACGAGAAGTTGCTTGACTGACAAAAGCTGAATAGTCCGATAGAGAAAGAATAGTGGGTGGGAACTAAAGCCAGAGAAACCAAAACCATAAGAGATTCCTGCCTTAGAGAGCAGGCCGGGCTTTATGCTTGGCCAGGCTGCTTCCTAAAGGCCAGTCCATCAGGCAGCCGACACTCTCTAGTAAGCCGCGGGGTCCGGCCAGGATAGATCACCAATAATTTCCTCAGACGAGGCCCGGCCATCGTTCGACCCACCCTACCTGTCCCGCTGGAAGCACTCGCTCAGACTGGTCGGTTTGCGGAAAAGGGTCTTCTGTGAGTTTATCCTTCAGCTCTAATCCTTGAAAACCCCTTACCATTAAGAATCACTGGCCTCGACCAATATCTCCTGAGAAGCGTTGTCCTTTCTAAAGTGGTCTACCGAACTTTCCTTGTGTAGGGACGGAAGGGGATTCCCCCAGAATTATAATGGTAGTGGTGCCGACTGATGGTATGATAATCCTAGTGGTAGAAGGTTGTAGCATTAGGAGCGTCCACGGAGCGCAGACATCAGGAAGAGCACATATTGAGGGGCACAGAAGAGTATGAACGATGTGTGTGGGCACACTAGGGCATGAATGGATATATAGGGTTACAATACTCGAGTATCATACATGAAAAAGTTTTCTCTTATAAGTAGCCATTAGGTCAGTCACTGATAAGCCTTGGTGATTGTGGAATACTGAGACATGTCTGTGCACCCAGCTTGTATTGAGCAAAAGGTGGATAATAGTATCGCAATAGTAAAAAAAGAGAGAAGAATTGAGCATAAAATATCATTTTAGCAGTAAAGAAACAGAAGACACTCTAGTGCCCTATATCATATGGGGTTTCCCGATGTGGGGGTCTGCACGGTTCACGCGCAGCCTTTGCTAAGTAAGCTTTTTCACCAAGACTTGTGCCTAACTCGCCAATTCGTACAAGTATAATAATATGATATCCGGATATAGAAAACCGCTTGGCGCCAAGAGAGATCCGGTATAGCCAACACAGTTTATTGCCACCCGGAGCCCCTTTGCGGGGAAGGAAACCTCCAGGTACGGTATAGCCATCTGGCTTGGCGCTAAGAGACTTTCTTATATCCGGATACTTTATGAATTGGCCAGTAGTGAACGGAGCAACCTCCAATGGACAGGGCACTCCTCGACATCTCCAACCGTCGACACCTCTGAGCGCTTCTTTTAGTGTATATCACGAGCCGACTCGAGTCGAGCCGGACCATGGGCTCGAGCCGGCTTAGCTGATGAGCAAAGAGACTCGAGCCTAGAATATATAGGCTCGTGGTGGAAGGCTCGAGCTGGGTCGAGCCTGAATTTGGTAATCGATACAAGATATCACCTGCTCAAAGGCAGAACAGCTGGAAGTCGGAAGGATTCTCATGGATCGAGATTCCATTGGCATTGAAATCCATGATCTCAAGAGGTCTGAAGCTTGGTTGGGACTAATCTGGCTCGGGTCGGCACAATTTATTTCTTGGAAATACCTGTCTTTTGAATCAACAATCGTGAAAGCCATAGAGTTCGAGAAAACATTTGCTTTGCAGCCTACAATACTAAACTACCCGCTGACATTTAGGCCTCCAATGATGTGTGCAAAGGGATTCCCATAAGGAAGCCCTTTCAAATATTAAGCTCATACCGTTTCTTCTTTCCGGGCCTCAACTAGGATTCATATTGCGATACCTGTCCCCTCCCGCTTGCACCAGCCCCTCACTTCACCTGTCCCCTTTCAGTCCCGTTCCCTTCCGCCCTACACGTTGCCAGATTTGAGATAAAACTTTTCAGAGGATCAAATATCACAAAAGCTCGAGCATGGCTCGGGTCTGGCTCGAGCCCAAGTTTATGCTGGCTCGAGCCGGCTCAGCTCGAGGAATTAGTCGGTTGAGGCTCGAGCTTCTCCGCTCGTGGCAAACACTAGCTTCTTTCACCTCCATCATCGACAGCCTCGATGTTTCTGCCTAGGGCGATGTACACGGCTGTGTTTTAAGTTTATCAAAACTGTTGAGGGAAAATCAAAACCCCTCCAGATGCCCCCTCCAGATTCTCCAGCGAGCCACCGCTATCTGCTAATGGGGCGAGTTGAGAATCGTGGAAAGGGGAACTACAGACTCCAGAGTTCCAAGATCTGCCAGACGAGCCAAATGAGGGATAAAGTTAGTTTGAAAAAAGGCCCTTTCTATCGTGGGGTTCCCGGGGCGGGGGAGGCTCTTGTTAGTGGCTTTTGCCATTCTAAACTGAGTGGAACAATGCCAGCAGTGGGGAAGAGCGTTACTGCTACCACCACTATTCCTGGGAAAAACGCCAGTTCTCTATTTCTCCGGACTACCGCGTCATACTCCGCCTGTTAGCTGTAAAGTAGAAATTTGTGGTCGAGTCAATAAAAGGGGACGAAATAAAGTAAAGCTCGAGCATAAGAGTGCCGTGGGTATGTGTTGTTCGCTTCTGGAAGGTAGAGATCATAAGTCACACGATTGAAGGCAGCTCCCACCTACCGTCCACATGATCTCCCGTTGCCAGCACCAACGTCGACCAGGTGCTTGCACTTCAATACCTCAGTATACTAACGAAATTAATCGCTCAGCTAATAATTCACCCATGCGGCCGCAGAATTTTGCAGAGTCAGTTTAACTTACCAAGCCTAAAACACAAGCAGGGCAGGGGGAACACATTCTAGAGGGAAGGACGAAAGCACAGAAAGTGTGATAATATGGTAATTTCTTGGCTTTCTTCTATCGTGTATCGCAAAAACTGCGGAAACTCGACAAGTCCGTTCCAAGATCTCCTGGCTCCGAACCAGTAGGGACGTGACCTGGCATCTGCTTGGTAGAGTGATGGTTCATGAAGATACCTTGACAGAAAAAACATCAGATGAAGAGCTATGATCATTTTCTCTCAACCCTCTGCTCTTAACCACTTGCAAAATAGCATGGTATAGCAAGAGAGTATGGCTGGGCATGTGAAGAAGACAAGGGGTGGGGGATCGAAACCAGATCGTAGTCATTCAAGATTTAGGAACTGGAGTGCTAATAGTGAATGAATGGATAAAAAGAATCCTAAACTATATGTTATTCACCACTGGAAATTAATTTAATTAGTCTTCGGCCAACATATCCGGGTTCCTACTACCCCAACTATCTCCTTTTCCAGCACCAACACAGACCTCCTCCAATTACTACCCGGGCTAAAGCCCCTAAGCTATTTGAAATATCTCGGGTTAAAAATAAGGAAAATATTAAGGAATAGAAGTAGGAGGCAAGAATACTAGAGGGGGAAGGGGAGAAGAATCATCTCAAGAGGTAATATCAACAGCTGATGATCGCAATAAGGTTAAACTCAGATTTTCTGCTCCTGTCTCCATCCCCTCTCTTGTCTTTTCCTAGGTTTTAACAGCATGGAAATAGCGTTCCTGAATTCTCCCTGTCCTAGGACCCTATGTCTATTTATTTTTTTCTATTTTATTATATCACGGAGGGGTTAGAGTGGGTATCGGCATCCCTTCGTCATAGTGGAGGAAAAAAGAGTGCGAAGCTCCGGAAAATGGTGACTGAGGTTATGGCCGCGACCGTGGTAGAAACTCACAGCACAGTATGTGCAATACCAAAGTTTGTACTTCTCTACCCAAGCCAATGGCATTTCACTACCAAGACTTACTCATACTGGCCCGGAGGTAAGAGAACCCGGGACCGACTCAGCGAATTTCCTCAGTTTTTGCAGTTTAATACTTCCATCATGTTTTCAGAATAGGGGCTTCATTTATGACATAAGTTGGTCCAAACTAATTTACGCATATTGGTGGGGCCATAGTTAAACACCGGTTGGAGCCACAATTAATATTCAAAACTTGTTAGCCAACCGAATTTTACTTCTCTAGTTATAAGAATGGTTAACTGATCCCACATGGAACACAGTACCGCTAGCTCTAATATCATACATAACTATCGCTATTTAAGATTAGAGGGTGAAGGGTATGATGTGGGAAGAGGTACAATACTTGCAGACATGGAGAATTGAAATGCCGATAATGTTGTCTCTAGGAAACGATTGTAAATAAGATAGCTCTGAATCTAACCCCACCACCTGAAAGCTCTGTTTTAAAGGGGGGGGAAGAGCAAGCAAGCTAGCAAGCCGCTCATTCTCCCCCAGAACCACTTTCACCTAAGTCCACTTGCCCTCACGCGATCACTATGTATCGTCGACGGTTAGAAAATCGTATAATTAAACCCTACAGTCATTCTGTACTATGGCAGGGCTGGCTTCCGGGATGCATAGTACGGCTCCATACTTGGCCGATGGGAATCAAGGTGGGGTAATCCCTCTTGCTTCTCTCTTCTCCAGTCCTATGTTAGATGTTAGCCTAGTAAAGTAGTCATCTAGAATCAACTTCCCTAGTATCATAAGATAAATTCTTTAAAAAAGAAGAGAGCTTTTATCACTTCTTCTATACCTTAAAAACTAGCACAATCGGCCCTCGCACTAGATACCAGAGTTGCCTCTCTTTGTAAGGTTGGGTATGATATAAATTTCCTTTTTTTGTTTCTACAGGGGGCTGAGGGACAGCTTTTTCTCACAGCGTTTCCCCCCCTTAATCCAAATAGGGAATTCTGGACGACTAGGGTGAGGGCCAATTATTCTAGGTATGATAGCGTTGTTTCTCCTGATTACGAGTAGAGTTTAGCACTGGCCAGGCACGTGGAGATGACTAACCAGAGGTCATATTACTTCTTTGCATATAATCACTCGCATATTTCAAGGGAAGAGGAGTTGTGGAACCAAGATCTGTTCTCTGTATCTCCCTTTGACGATCCCGAATGATACCTCTGGGCACAGGGCCATATTATTCCGACCTGTGACACATGTTTTGGCGATCTCGAGACACCACAAGTGCCAATCATTCCGTTACCCGTGCCCACAGAACCTCTCTCGAAATGCGGCATCATGGGCATAACTAAGTGTAGTTTCCCAAGCTTGACCTCTCTTTTTCGATGTCTCTCCCCTCCCTCCTACTTTACCTATCCGCATGCTAAGTCATCCTGGTCAGCACCGCTCGCATGTCCGCACTTTCTACACTCCTGAAAGAAGGCCAGCTCATCTAGGGGGCTATACATAGTAGCTTTCGAGTGATGATTCCTGAGTGTTGCCTCTCTGGACACCGGTAGTCTCACTCACGCTCCACCTTTATTTATTACTAGCTGGTATATTTATTTATTTTCATCCAGTACTTTCGGAAATGATATTGCGGTTTACGGTAAAAGGAGGAAAGTAGATATTCTTGTCTTGAATAATGGGGTATCATACTACTTAGATTCCGTGCGGGAAATTCGAGCTTTAAAACAAAAAATTACAAAAACGAATCTCACAGATTAGCAACCCTTGACGGCCTACTGTAGATCACATCCAAGTCTCTAAAGTCCACATATCCCTCGAAGCACCACGAGGCCTTGGAAATCCTACTCTAGCTCTCTCTCTGTTACCTAGTGAGAAACAAATGGGGACAGAAATTTACAATGTCCTTGGGGGCGATGAGCAAACAATTACTTAAGAGGGTTTTGTTCTATTGTTACAACTTGGGCCTTGATTGCTAATAGTCCTAAAAGATTTTTGCCTTCGAATCTGTACCCAAATTATATATACGTATTAGCATGTAGGAGGGCTAGTTCAATTTTCTTCTAGGATAATCCTACTCAATTACGTTCGAAGGGAGTTTTCACTATCGTAGTCAGGATGAACTAAGGCGCCAACTAACAGGTGATGCAGCATAGATGCGGTAGGGGTTCTGGGAATTCGCATAACCGACCTAGAAATCTGCTGCTAAACTGAGTAATATATGCTTTCTCACCAAATATCACCACATCTCATTAAGCCTCGAGCTATGCGCCGCGTACAGCATACCTCCAGGGGAAACTGTTAGAAATGACCGGTAGCGAGTTGAACCCAACGAGCGGTGGGCCAAAGAGACTATTTCCACAGTGGCAAAGGGGGAGTAGGAGGTGCAAGGATGAAGACAAGAGAGAGATGAAAGACAAAATAAGAAATGAGTCGAGACCGGTTTTATTGATTGGTTTCTCTACGAAGAAAAAGAACTCGAATAAGAGCGAGAAGAAATGAATATTCCAAAGAGAAGAGCGAGACCTTCCGCCAATGACACCCAGACTCTCCAATGACTAGGCAGTTATCCTCTAGTGGGCAACTCACAATACCCAACAGAAGCTATCATTTCATTGCCCAAGCAAAAGAGAAAGCAGAAACAATAGAAGGGGGAAAAAATAAAAATGGGTTGGGGATCACAGTACTGAACAACACAGCCTGCCAAATACCCGAACAATAAAGCACAGCGAAACTAACGAGGAAAAAGATGAAAGAAACAAAAGATGCTAACCCGACAGCCAGCCAACCGGGTTGCAAACTGAACGGTAAGAGAGCCCCTCTCAGAGAGGTGATTTGATACCAGGCCTTCTTCCAATCTCGTGTAGAACTCCGCCTACTAGCACCGCCGAGGTCGTACACGCAAGAGAGTAGGACTTGAACACCCCTTTCGCCGCTGTACCCTCTCCCCTCTTCTTCCCCTTCACTACGATTGCATGTCTTCATCAAACACCACCCCCTTAGTTATTGTACCCTCCCGTCGCCGTATAGACACCACCACTCAGCTTTACCAAGGGTCTAGGGCATACCCAGATCCTTCCACTCCCGGATATATGCATCCGCCTCATCGCTGCTCGCTCCGTGCTGCTTTATGTAATGAGCTTTGAAATTGTCAGCCCTAGTAAATTTTGAGAGATGACTACAGGAATCCACTGGGCAAGCCGGTCCGCGTGGATCTTTATTATGCCTTCTAGATGACTCTAGGTGCCGATTTAAGTCCGCCCAGCGCCCAAACGTCTTCTCGCAGTTGCATACATAGCGCCCCTGGCTCCGGTCGGCCACAGCGCGTCCCCCCTCATTGCGGTGCGCGGGTTGGTATGGAGGAGGAGGAAGGGAAGATACAAAGTTGCCGGTGTTCGGCCGGTGGTAGGGTCCTTGGCCTTGGAGGCTACGGGGTAGCCGCCGTGCTTGTCTAACGGGATACCGCTGGTAATTGGAGTTATTGGCGACGTAGCTGCCAACTTGGTTGGTAGCGTATACGGCAGCTCGGGCAGGTGAGTTGCTTCGGTTGCCGAATAAGAGGGGGCCGAAGGTGGCAGAGGTTAACTCATCGGGGAAGGCTCGCGGAGGTGTACCAGTACCGGTGAGGCAGATTTCGTACAGGGGTTCCAAGAAACTGTCAAATTACAAGGGTGGTAGATGGTTAGATCACTATCGCAAGTGCAAGTGCTTGGAAAGCGGTGGGAGATAAGGGCTTGTGCACTTACCTGCCACTCTGGATTAGTCCGGGATCAATGCTCAAAATATTTGTATTTAGCTGCCCGCTCATCTGATTGATTTGGTAGTAACTGGGGAGATATAAAGACTTAAAGATTATTTCCAAGCTGGCGCTAATTCTTCTTGAAATGAGGAAGTTCTGCCTCTATATATCTCTTAGATGGTTACTGACGAACATTGCTCCCGAAGGGAATGGCAATCAGCCATATGCTATTCGTACGGGCAAAGAGCACACATTCACCATAATCCGTGGATATCTGAGCGCCGACACAAAATCACCGCACCTGATATCGAATATTCCTTCTTGCAAAAAGTGCCGGTTACTCTTCCTGGAAGACCTATCCTAAACATAATGGGGGAGTTCAGGCCACGTCAAAGAAAGGCAAAGCATCCCTGAAAGATTCCAGGAATATCCCTGCTTTCCCCGCTGAACCCTAGGTTCCTCCTTCTTTGGAAGAGTACTAGTAACAAGAGCCAGAGCCTTGAGAGGACAAAATACACTCACACACCGCTGTCCCGGATCTCGATAACCCGGATACCTCCCTGGTTTTTTTACACCAACGCCTGACCTGTTGTCCCGACTTGCATGGACAGATTCTCAGGTTTCGGGATAGTGGGGTGTGGGCGTAATCGGAAACGGGAATAGCACAGGGGTGAAAGAGCAATAATATGTCGATGAGCTCCACTGGTGTTCTGATACTCGATACGCCTGTTTCCCGCAGCTTCCTTGTTGCCTGCGCCATGCCTGTTGGTTTTGGCTTGCTTGTTGTCTGCACTTAAGAGGCAAGCATAAATGAGGGGAACCCAAGTTTAACGAGTGCCGCCCCCCCCCCCCCCCCAAAGGCGAGGTATTTCCATCCCTGGCTATCCTCATCCAGCTTGAACGGTTTGGAACACTGAGGAACTAACACCATCCCCACTCTCTCCCCACTATCCGCACAACTGCCTTCTAGTGCTGTAAATGTGAGCAATGAATCATGAGAGTCAATCGAGACTTTTTGTCTCAAACAAGAACGTTGGTTCAAGCCCGTAAACGAAGGACCAAGGCGGACGCAAAGGAGGCTACAACGGGGACACTTTGGGACGACATTTGCTACGCAAAAAACCGAGCGTATTTCAAATCAGGGTTACTCTGTGATTATTATTTTTATCACCTTTATCTCAAATCTATAAGAATCAAAAGCATCATCACACTAAATCTTGTACCAAGGCCCCCCAACCTCACGCTGCGTCTAGACAGGACGAACCATACCAGTATCATAGCCAGAACGAATTGAGGCTTTTAGCTATTGATTGATGCAGAACCCCATATTAGATTTGCTTAGGGTTCCCTACCGTATTCCAAGGCTCCAACAAGCGTTCTCAGCCTGCCCCGTCATCCCGACAAACATCCCGGGCGCCTCTCCTGGACTGCTGAGACATTTCGAAATTTTGTGCCGCCCCTGTCAGTGTCTAAGACAGAGATGACTAAAGAGCGGCCTCAGTGCTCCGTAGTGATGATGTGCGCAGATACGGCCACATAACTAATATTAGGTATGGGCCAAAGTTTTCACATCTGCGAATTTGCAGTATGATAATTAACAAAGAGTCGCTTATTAACCTATGCCTCGGGCACTGGCAGAGGCGGCACAAAATTTTGCAATGTCTCGGCAACCCACGAGATAGGCTGGATCACCTTGAGGAAACCTATCGACCTGGTAGCAGCCCATGGGTTCAGCGATTTGCATTAATGTCTGCTGAACCCGAACGCGTATCCAGCATGTAAGGCGCCATTTCTAACAATTCCTCCCACCCGAGTCCTCTGATAGCCGGATTTTTGTTATCCCATGGACTAGTGAGACATGCAGATTGGGGACATTCCGTATATCGCAGCCTTATGCTGTGGCTAAGCAACCTTTTTACAGTGGAAAGTCTTCGTATTTCCTGATTCTAGCCAGGCAAAGCCACTAGGCCACACCCAGATTCGGAAGGTCCCCAATCTGCAGGTCTCACCAATCCATAGGATACTCTTTCAAAGCTGCTTCCACCTGGCGGGCTAAATCAATCGGGTGATGGTATTATTGAAGCATGGGAAAGTTTGAAGGCAGAAGAGCGTAGAGCATCCCCTATCTCAGCGATTCTAGCGGTGGGAACTATGCTACGGGATTTGAAGGAGGTTTTCGAATATTAAGCGTTTTGAGATGTATCTATTCCCTTTTTATTCCCCTCTTCTTCCGCCCCCCCTCTCCCTTCCCTCTAAGGACCTTGCCAGACTTAATCCGCTCACAAGAAGTACTACAGGTAGTTTACCATAGCTTATAGGAGGTATTATAGGACTGAGCGACGATGCACGAATGGGGAGAAGTTGCTGACTGAAAAAAAACCAAATAGTTTGATAGAAAAAGGATAATGAATGGGGACTAGAGTCAGAAAAACTAAAATCATAAGAGATTACTTGCCCTAGTGAGCAGGCCAGACTTTATAGGCTAGGGCAGACTGCTTCCTAAAGGCGAACTCATAGGCAGCCGGCACTCTCGAGCAAATCTACGATATGCAACCTATAGCTCGGCCCGGCTCGGCTACTCGGAAACCTACAAGCTCCAGACAAGAGAAATCCTCAATAATTTCCTCAGGCCGGATGGCGATCGTTCGGCCTAGCCTACCTAGCCCGTTAGGAACACTAGCTCAGACCAGTCAGTTTGCAGGAAAAGGATATTCTGTGAGTGTATCTTTCAGCTCTAATCCTTGAAAACCCCTTATCCATAGGAATCATCAGCCTCGACGAATTTATCCTGAGAAGCGCTGCACTTTCTAAAGTAGCCCATTAAAGTATTCTTGCGCAGAGACGAAAGAAGTATTCAACCAGAACCTTAGTGGCGGTAGTACCGACTGATGGTATGATAATCCCTGTGGCAGAAGAGGAACGTCGACGGAGCGCAGACATCAGGAAGCGCAGATATCGAGGGGCACAGAAGTATGGACGATGTGTGTGGGCACACTAGGGCATGAATGGATATAGGGTTATCTTATATGAAGAAGTTTTCCCTTCAAGTAAGTTACTCCCGCGGCCGAATTGAAGCCGGACATCCCGTTAAGGTAGGGATCGGCGAGCCAATAGGCCGAATGAGTTCATCAGGTGGCGTGATGTAACTTGGTAAGCCGTAGAAAGTAGCGGGTTGCCACTGCTTTTCCAAGCAGTCTACCTGTATTACCATACTTTTTCCACACACCTATACCGTATATAATTACTAATCCTGTCTGAAGGCTCCACCTCTCATTGGCTCGCCGATCCCTACCTTAACGGGATGTCCGGCTTCAATTCGGCCGCGGGAGTACCGGTACTGTCGGTCACGTGGATGACTATGGTGGAAAATACGCCGGAACACAGAGACTATCGTGAATGTTTGATACCATTACTTTTATTAGTTTAGCTCCATAGGAAAGGGCAGCGTCTGTCTGCATCGATCCGCAACCATCCTCATCCACCCCTTTTCCATCAATGTTCATCGTGGTTTTTCTCTGACTTTTATCTCGCTTGACCTTGGCTGTTGAACTGTGAGAAAGTGAGACGAATTTGCTTTCCTTCGGAAGTGCCTATTCCCCACCAAAAGAACGCCTTGACCAGAAGTGACAGTATAGTACCGTACTCGTACAGTCACCGATGGGGTCTTGACAAATAACGGTATCGGGTGTCGAACAGGGATAACGTACTGGACCGGGAAGTGGATCAGACGCAGAAGTGAACTAGTTTGTATGTAAATTTTGCACAAATCCTCGCTACGAGAAGTTCTAAAAAATTAATCCTCAGAATTCAGCTCAATACTAAGCAAATCTAAAATGGTGTACTATCAGAGATATCACCTACCCTCCTGAATCGTATCTTTTCAGTGTTGTGCGTCAATTGTGATTTCCATATTTCCATTTTTTTGGTGCATTTTTACTGATCCACTTCCCCGTGTGTTGTCTGATCCACTTCTCAGTCCAATACGTTATCCCGCAAGCAAAAAATCGAATTCGTCAAAGTAGGGTAACTGGAAAAAAAATACCGTATGATACCTGCTACGGATCCCTGTTCGTCACCCGCTGATATTCTTCAAGTCCTCATCGGTGACTGTAGCCATTAGGTACAGTAACCGATAAGCCTTGGTGATTACAGGATACTAAGACACGTCTGTGCATCCAACTTGTATTGAACAAAAGGCGGATAGTAGTATCGCAATAGGTAGTAAAAAGAGAGAGAATTGAGCATAAAATATTTTGTAGTATGATAGCAAAGAAACAGGAACCTTTTTTTTTTGTTAAATCCTCGGCTTATTCTTAGCTAGCTACAGGAACACCATGGCATACACCCTGAGGTACGGCCTAAAACCCATAATAACAAAGGAAACTTCAACCCCCAAATAAAACATATCGATATAGCATATCACTTTCCTTCAATTCATAAATCAATCCCTGACAAAAACAATTTATGACCTTAAGCCAGAACCTCTCGTGAAAGGAAATTCCCCATGCTCGTTGGAAAATTGTAAAGAAACAGGAACACATTCTACTATGTCATATGGGGTTTTTCGATGTAGTGGTGCTGCACGATTCACGCGCAGCCTTTACTAAGCAAGCATTCACCAAAACTTGTGTCTACTCATAGAGGCCGATACTATGATATCCGGATACTCGTAGAGAAAACCGCTTGGCGCCAAGATATTCATTATCTGGTGCAGTCAACATAGTTTATGGCCACTAGGAGCCCCTTTGCGGGGAAGGAACCCCTCCAGATATGGTATAGCCATCTGGCTTAGTGCTGATGGAGGTTTGCTAACAACCGTGTGCTCGTGTGTTGACGGGTGGAGAGATTCTGGTGTGTATTCTTTATGGAGGTTGCTAGCTACGGTTCACCTTAAGTATGATAGTGAAAACTCTGCTCGTAAGTTACATGTGATAGCCCTATGTCTCCGCATATGCCCTAAAATCCGTTCATGCCCTAGAACGTTCCTTCATACATGTGAGCGCTCCCCGTGCCTCCGCTATCTCTGCTCCTATACAGTGTTCCACTACTGAGATTATTATGCCATCAGGTGCTGAGAGACTTTCTTATATCCGGATACTTTATGAATCGGTGAGTGGTGAATGGAGCAACCTCCAATGGACAAGACACACCTTGACATCTCCAGCCGTCGACACCTCTAAGCGCTTCTTTCACTTCCATTATCGACAGCCCCGATGTTTCTGCCTAGGGTGATGTACATAGCTGTGTTTAAGCTTACCAAAACTGTTGAGGGAAAATCAGAACTCCCCTCTTGGATGTCTCCTCCAGATTCTCCAGTGAGCCACCGCTATCTGCTAACGGGGCGAGTTGAGAATCGTGGAAAGGGGGACTGTAGATTCCAGAGTTCCAAGCTCCGCCAGACGAGCCAAATGAGGGATAGTTGAAAAACTATCCTTTCCATCGTGTGGTTCCCGGGGTGGGGAGGCTCTTGTTAGTGGCTTTTACCATTCTAAACTGAGTGGAACAATGCCAGCATTGGGGAAGAGCGTTACTGCTACCGCCACTACTCTTGGGAAAAACGCCAGCTCTCTATTTCTCCGGACTACCGCGTCATACTCCGCCTGATGGTTGTAAAGTAGAAATTTGGGGTCGAGTCAATAAAAGGGAAAAACGCCAGCTCTCTATTTCTCCGGACTACCGCGTCATACTCCGCCTGTTAGCTGTAAAGTAGAAATTTGGGGTCGAGTCAACAAAAGGGGACGAAGCAAAGTAAAGTTCGAGCAGAAGAGTGCCGTGGATATATGTGTTGTTCGCTTCTGGAAGATAGGGATCATAAGTCACACGATTGAAGGCAGCTCCCACCTACCGCCCACATGATCTCCCGTTGCCAGCACCAACATCGACCAAGTGCCCGCACTTCAATGCCCCAGTATACTAACGAAACTAACCGCCCAGCCAACAATTCACCCATGCGGCCGCAGAAGTTTGCAGAGTCAGTCTAACTTACCAAGCCTAAAACACAAGCAGGGCAGGGGGAACACATTCTAGAGGGAAGGACGGATACACAGAAAGTGTGTGATAATACGGTAATTTCTTGGCTTTCTTCTATCGTGCACCGCAAAAACCACGGAAACTTGCTAAGTCCAGACCAGGATATCTTGATTCCCGTCCAGTAAGATATCGTATAGCTTGAGATTTCGGCATAAAGAATAAGTTGCCATTGGCGAGCGCTTGCCAGTTTATACCGGCCAATGAGAAACTCCCGCCGAGGATGAATCCTACTCCCTCACTGGCCCGGATCTAGCATATCCTGGTCCGGGCTTAGTGAGTTTCCACAGTTTTTGCGGTCTAGTTTATATCGCTGGCGTGTTTTTTCGAGAGCCGTTGGGGTGCTATACATCGGGCAATACTCTCCCCGACACAGTAGTGAGGTATGCTTTGAGTGTGAGGCGATCATGCGCTTTCCCGAGGTTGTTTTAGCTTCGGCTGCTAAAGGCTTAATCGTGGTGCTACTTAGTCTATTACTCGCATTCATCGTTGCTAAGAAAGGGGGCTAGTACAACACCCAGCGGAGAGGTTATCTAGGCTTGACGCCTGACTAACTACTCTGGCTATTCCTTGTCAGTTCTAACCTAGAGCACATAATTGCGATAGATGGTAGCGATCCACATGCCTCGCTAGCTCAATCGGTAGAGCGTGAGACTCTTAATCTCAAGGTTGCGGGTTCGACCCCCGCGTGGGGCTTGTGCTTTGTTTTTTTCCCCTAGAGTACGGCCTAAAATCTTTACACAAACGAACCCACCCCTGCCCAATGCCCCTCAATCCTACAGTCCCTCCGATAATGAACCAACCGCATATCCTCCCCTAAAATGAGGTAAGCAGGCAGAAAAGGGAACCTCATCAGTACATAACACAAGAAAATTTAGTGACAACTAATCTCTACCTTCATCCCCGGTGGTGGGATAATAAGGCAACCCTTCTCTTGTCCCTGGGGACCAAGAAACCTTTGACAATATTCATTGGCAAGGCAAGCCCAGAGTATGATATTACTGGCCTCCGGAGGGGCATCTTTGTTTGACCCAAACCCACGAAGCTCCAAAGTTTGGCTTGGGGAAAGGATTGTGATGAAACAGTGGTGCCTCTCCCCGTATCTATCTTCCTAAATATGAAGACGAAAGGGGAGGTAAAGGAAACTAGTAGCATGGAGCTCGCATAACAAAGTAGCAATAGCCCGTGGATATATATGCACTAGGACAAAGCCTGAACACCACAAGGGGAGATGCCGAGGAGATAGGATAACTGGGAAAGAACGAACAAGTCAACGGGACGTTCCAAGCGGACAATGCAAAGCTCGGACACCCGCGGCAACTTGTCAATTCAGATATCAAAATCTCCGCGTCGTTTTGGAAGGGGTTCGGATATTGGTAGCTTGGAGGACTCGGGGAAGAAGAGCTCGGTGGTTGGTGGAGGGCTTGGTGCATATCCGGGAACCGGGTAATTCTCTCATGCCCCATTCCCGGCAGCCCAGTTGAGGGGTGTTCGGCTAGATCAACCATGGTCCGCTGTGTTAGGGTTGATGTCGTTCCATTCCTGCAGTGTCCCCACGGATCCTAGTGCCCGATGGCCGGGTTCGGCTGTGCGGGGGTCTCTCAATGAAAATACCGGTAGCAATATGGGGGAGAATAGATTAAACAAACTGGCCTATCAAGAAAATTGGTGGTGGGTCATTACGAACTAAAAGTACTAGGGTATGGACGTTATTCGGGTAGTGATAGGATGGACAGGGGTTTGAAGTCCCCCTGCTTATTACCGTCAGGGGTAAAAAATGTTTTAATTTGGTGGGTATGATATGGTGCTAGGAAGGGTAAAAAGGTTTAACATCTTGAACCCCTGTCCATCCGACTACTAACGTCCATGCCCGGGTACACCCAAATCTACCCCGCCCATAAATACTGAAAATACGCAATCCCAACGGGAAAAAAATTAGAAGAGCATTACGCTGCCACATCCAAGCAGAAAATGCCACCACCACCACCGCCCCCCCGCCGCTCTCCCCACCCCCTACTCTGCCAGACTCCTTCCGGTCCTCCTGCTAATAATCTATCAGCTATATGCTGTTGAGCACCTTCCCATTGAGCCTTGCTGTGGTAGGTGGAGAAGGAATGCTAAGAGCAGCTTGTGGGATGTATACATCCATCAGCTTTCCCATCGCATAACCATCAAACTACAACATAATATTACGGTGTCAGTAACAGTGGAAATCTAAATTCATTGGCAGCTTGCGCCGAGAAAAATAATCAGAGCGGAGCCAACACGCCCCAGCTACCATTGAAAAAATGACAATTCGGCTCCCAGGCGTTTGGAATCCGCCTTCGCTTCCCCGGGCCTCTATCTGGGGAAACTAGGCTGCCATTTCGGCCCTGAATTGGACAAATTGGGTGTCCATTTTCGCGGTAAGATCCTCGACCACTCTATAGGCGCCCATCTCCGAGGTTTCTAAATTCTTATAATTAGAGCAAGTGGTTTGCAAACCAGACCAAACTATATGGGAAAGAAATCCCTGATAGCTCGGCCGGACGCGTGCCGTTATGGAACACTTGGTTCCACTATCACGACACTCGTTGGTTGAAACAGCAGCAATCAAAAGGATGGCGTACCAGGCTGTGAACAGATAAGGATCTTAAGGATCTTCGCTGCCATGATGTTGGCTCGCTGAGGTGTGGTTGGGGAAGTGGGGGGTGTTCCCCTACTTGTCGTGTATGAAACGCAACCATCGCCAGGCCTTATGCCACCCGTTGCTCCCACATCACCATAAGAACCCGAATAATTGGGCTATGTGCTAGGCCGTTAGATTTGCCCCTACCAGTAAGGTCCGGTGTTCTTCCCTCCCTCCCTTTGTCTCGGAGAGCAGGTTTTCTGCTGTGTTTGCCGACTCTTTTCCAGAGGAGGAAACCTCGGACTACCTGGCCCATGGAGTATCTCATGCCGTACTCGTACAGCGACAACCCCGATAGGTTGGATTGTCAGTAGAATGAAAATTAGGTGTCTAGCACATGGTCTGCCATTGTTCCACCAAGCTTCAGTTGCAGCGTTCTGGCAAGGTGCTCATGCCAGCGGGGGCAACTGGTTGCATCCCAGCCTTCTGATACTAAAACTGCCAAGAACCACAGTTGATATGCCAAGAGCCATAAATTAATGGTCTCTAACCACATTGCGACACAAATCAACATGCTTTGCTCGAGTACAAAGGAAAACGAATGTCGCCGGTTCTCCGGTTTAAGGCTTCCCCACCATACTCGTTTTCCTTCAGTCTAAACTCGCGTCGGGAGGTATGTCGGTTCGGGGAGTATGCCGGGAAGAGACATGCAGTGTGCGTAGGAACTAGAATTACCATCTGACGTCATTCTGAGTATTCGAGTCTGTACTGAGCACTAGCACTGAGGTTTACTTCCCCACGTATCTGCGCTCCCGACATACCCCCCCCCCCCCCGACGTGAGTTTAATACTAATACGGAAGCTGAAATGAGGACCCCAAAATCTCCCTTTCCAGACACTCCCCCCTCCGAGCCCAGATCCAACTCGCGTTAAGGCATTGCAGGAAATCCTCGGCACTCTAACTTTCAGCGAAACTGGAAGACCGCCGGTCGGCATGAGGAGGGGCAGTTAGGCATACAGAGACGGGTAGGGAAGGGTGTTCGAAGGGCTGTCGGGTGGACGGGAATGGAAGGGGCGGGAGGGGTTAAATTGAGGGGTGGTGCGTGTGTGGATGCAGAGAGAGGATCCGTATGGGAATTGTGATTGTAGTTGTAGATAGCTTGTACGATGTACCGTACAAGTATGATACTGGTGCCATATTGTGAACCCCTCTATTCTATTTCTACCCCACGCAATTAGCCCAATGCCTAAGAATAAGAGAAGTGAAGGGTCTGATATCAGGAATTAAAAGATAGTCGAACCAATTGACCTCTAACAAGAGAACCCCCCCCAAGCAACCATACCATATGGTGGACCGGCCGGCCGACCGACTATATAACATTGCAAGCACAACAATTCACGATAATTCACCACAACCACCAGCTCCCAAGAGTAAAGAAGATCCGGAATGAACACAATGAATGGAAATAAGAAAAAGAATACACACAGATATACACCACTTCCCAAACCTTGCGCTATGTACGAATACCAAACCCAAAGAAAGAAAGAAAAGACTGTACAGTGTGCATTACGATTACCACCCGTAATAAATAAATCCCCTTCTCCCCCTCCTACCGATGCACCAATCCAAAGACATATGAAAAAATGAAATCCAGGAAATTTCTTGAAAACGCCAATATGCAAGATGCTTTCTATACAGTACCCACCACCTCATGATCTCGTGAATGAGAGTTTGTTTTTTTCCAACGAAAAAAAGAGAAGACAAAGAGAAAGGAAGGAAAATGAGTGTCCGCCACTTCCACCTCCTAGCAATATCAAGGCCAGCCGATCCTTCAACCGCAGATACGTAGGACAGCTGTAACTATCGAACAACAGCAACGGGCTCGACCGGCCTCAGCCCGTTCAAGCTCTGGCTCATATCCGAGGCGCTGGAATGTCTGGATGCCTCCATCCGCGGGGCTCCCAACCTTTCCCCAGCTCCACTTCCACTTCCCAAGTTCTCCTCGCTGGAGCCGGTGACTGTCGACGGGGCCTTCTCGTTCCAACCTACTAATTTATCAAACATTAGAACTCCTATTACCCCACAGTAAGCAACAAGGAGAACATACAAGTAATGGCAGTGTTCGAGGGAGGAATAAACGTCCTAACAGACTCCACGTCGCGCGGGTACAAGGCGTCGATTTGCGAGTCGGGTTTCGCACGGAGGTAGTACCACAACATCACACCCAGGCCAACAATGAAGAAGAAGACGAAGACGCCCCCGACAGCCAGTGCGGTGGTTAGGGATTTTGTGGATGAGGTGCCGTAAAGGTTCGACATTTTTTTCTCTGCCCCCGTTCTCTCTCTCCCTCTCCCTCTCTCTCCCTCTCTCTCGCTCTATCCCTATGAGGATGGGTGGTGGATGTGTGGTTTTGATTCTTGTTTATATTTTGCACAGCGGTGAATGGCAGAAGGCGTGTGTAGTAATTGCTTGTTTGTAGTAGATGGACGAAGAAGACCTGTCTGTAAAACGAAACGAGCGAACTTGGTGGATGGAAGAAGGGTTCCGTGGAGCGTGTGCAAGATAGAAGAGTGGAGGAGAGGGGGAGTTATCAATCCTGCGTACTATCCAAACCCAAGAAGTCAAGACCAGGGGACAAGCAGGGGGAGAATTGAATTCCAAAAAAAATGTAGACAAACAGGCGGAAGGACGGCGTAATTAATGTACCCCTTCCACAACGTTGTGAATGGCTTACACTACCGTACCCTACCCTTGCCACACCCATTGACCCGGATCCAGAAGAAACACCCTTCCCCCATCATTCATTGCCCACTCACTCATCCATCGAGATGAGTTACTTCTAGGGCTGAAGCGAGGACGGAAGTACGGTATAAGGTACCGCAAGGGCCTAGCCACGGTCAGTTAGCCCTCTTACAAGTACATTAGGGACTGCGGTCTTTCTCACGCATTGAAGCCGGGCATTCGAGCACTGACATGATGCAGTATCATAGAATTCAGTGCCTTCTTGACCCTTAGCCCCCGGAAAACAAATCCAAATCACATCATCAATTCCCGCACCTCCAGGCCAATCCAAAAGGAGAACACGCGTCAAAGTATTGGTAAAAAACCACCCTCCCCCTCTTACCACTCCACCCTTTCGGTTCTCACTACAGAATCGTACTCGGTCCTGCCTCCGCCTTCAGTCTGATTTGTCTGCCCAGCTTCGAGGAGGAGTTATCGAGCCGGAAGCGTCGAACCGGAAGCGAAACAGTCAGAAAAGTTAAAAATTTATGTAAGAAACGGATGGTCGGCCGGGAGGTCGTTATACCCGACAAATTTCTTAGATGGGGTTGATTTCGCGGTCTTGGCAAGGTATTATTACGTAGGACCTGGCCACTAAGCAGTTCCGATTGCAGTTAGACTCGAGAGTGAAAGGGCCGCAGCGGGATAGCGCAGTGAAAACGGACTGTTGTAACTGGAGACGGTACTTGTACCATAGAACTGGCAATAAGTAACTGTAAGCGCGCGCATTTGGATGCAAGGGGGGGCAGCGGTTGTTCTGCTTCCTCGGGCAAGAAATAGGCTCCGTACGGCAACGTGCGGACTTTAGTATGATAACTGTAAGTTACGAAGGGGAGACGGACACTCCCTTCGCCATGATACTTGTAAGTTAGGGAACGCGGATCTGATCTGGGTTTGAGATCCGTTGCACAGTGCGTTGCGGTGCTAGGGCCTGGGGTTACTGGATGTGTCATGGGTTCCTAAAATAGATGGGTTATCCCTTGAACCGCTGAGACTTTCCAGTCCAAATTGCAATCTGGAATACTAGCCTATTAGGGTAATCAGGATAGGGTGAACTCTAGGTCCTTGAATGGCGGTAGTGCTCAGAACACCGCAAAAGG
>Ga0307517_10002754_pt1 | contig 28013 bp, 31 predicted proteins | sample 23_EM_MG_FD_194515 | JGI IMG/M metagenome (GOLD analysis project Ga0307517, IMG submission 194515) | Populus trichocarpa ectomycorrhiza microbial communities from riparian zone in the Pacific Northwest, United States - 23_EM | ecosystem: Host-associated > Plants > Roots > Unclassified | place... | reverse complement strand
CAGTCTTTTTTGGAAATGGTAACTTCCGGTAGGTACCTACCGTCCTGAGTAAGGACGGGCGTCACCTCTAGGTTACCTACCGTCCTGCATAATGACGGGCGTTACCTGTAGGTTACCTACCGTCCTGAGTAAGGACGGGCGTCACCTGTAGGTTACCTACCGTCCTGCATAATGACGGGCGTCCCTTGTAGGTCAAGGAAGTGGAATGGGGTCACGGTGCTCAGAACCAGGATCGGATATCACTGGAAGCATTGGTTGATTGATAGCGAAATTTGATACATAATAGTAGAGCCTAAGCTTCTCTTCATTAGAATAAAAATGTTTCACATCTTGATAACACTTACCTAATGCTCATGAAATTCGAAAATGAAACATAAACTAAGACACCTATAGGGCCCGGCCGTCCGTCCTGGGCATAGGTCAGGACGGACTGCAATTGGGCGTCCGTCCCGTCCGAAGGTCTCAAACTTGGCGTCCGTCCCGTCCTAGGCTAAATACGGACGGACTGGACGCTTGGGAACACTGATGTTGTCTGGAAAAATAGAGCAGGGTTTAAATACAAAAAATTACATCGTCTATTTTCCCCCATTACAAGATTTAACCTTCCTCCCACATAAGTGGATTTGGCCAATTATCTTGGACCTTTAGGAAGGCAAAAAGTGCAATGAATTCATCGAAACTAAATTCAGTGCCTCTGATAATGATACAATCACTATAACGAATGTCATTTCCTTTGGTGCACTTTGATACCGTCTCGTAGAGGTGGTCAATGCAGGCCATAACATCCTTAGCACACAGTTGGTGGGCTTGAATTTCGGTATGAAGAACCTTAGCGAATTCGTCACATTGTGCCAACTGGTTCAGTCCCTCTTGTACATGTTCGGAGGTTGAGACCTTTCTCTGCAATTCAGCTTGGTAGACGATGCGTTCTACAGTCGAACATTAGTAATAACCCAATTGACGCAAATTGATCTTACATACCTAGGGCTCCACAGATGTTATACTTTCCCTCAAGCTTCATCACCTTTGTTCTCTCTTCTAGAGCCGCATTCTGTCAAAATGTTAGAGAACCTGTATTAAGAAGAGTAGGGGATAGTCATACGAGGAGATCGTAATTGTCCAGGGTTAGTTCTTCAACTGCCTTTTCGTGCAGCTTCTGTTTTGCATCAAAGTGCTTGAGTAATGCTGTCCGCTGCTCGTGAAAGATTTTAACCTGGTCCCCAAAGTGGGTATGGATTCTGGCCTGCTCCTCCTCAGAGCGTTTGAGCCACACCGCCTCACTCTCTTTAAAGATTTTGAGTAGTGCGGCAAACTGCTCCTGAGGGCATTTAAACCTCGTGGCTTCAAGTTCCTTGGAAGCTGCAGTGTACTCAGGTGTGGTGGTCGAGGCTCTGCATATCTGCTACGCAATGTTAGTTTTGGACTTTATATAAGAGAAAATATGGTACAAACACCATAGGTGAGATAGCAGAATCTGCCAGCAGGAAGTGCAGCAGTGAAGCGAGTTGGAGGGTTCAAGAAACGGTGCATGTTAGGGAAGAATAGTGATGGAAAATGGTAGTGCGCACTGGAAACGCGTTGTATGATGTGGTAGGTGATGGAGGTTCGCTAACAATCGTGGGCTCGAATGTGTTGACGGGTGGGGAGGCTGTGGTGTCTATTCTCTATGGAGGTTGCTAGCTACGGTTTACCTTAAGTAGTGAAAACTCTGCTCGTACAGGTGATAGCCCTATGTCTCCGCATATGCCCTATATATCCGTCCATGCCCTAGAAGGTTCCTGATGTCCACACTTTGGTGTTCCTTTATACATGTGAGGGTTCCCCGTGCCTCCGCTATCTCTGCTCTCAGGCAGCCCTCCACTACTGGGATTATTATTGTGAATCACCGGCACTCATAGAGGGGTTTAGCCACCCGTGCTAAAAGATAATTGTGCTGTTGCCAGAGGCAACCAGCCCATTCACCGTGGCAACGCCACTCACTAGTCTCGGTGTTTATGTTTTGATAAAAGATGCACGATGTGTTAAACGGTGTTGTTTAGCAGTGTTCCGCTCCGTGTATCCCCATAAGCAAACAACCAAGACAGGTTAGCCAGACTAGATTCCAAGTCACCCACGATAAAACCACCATCTTACATAACTAAGAGAAAAATTGATTTAGCACAGGTTGGCTAAGCCCAGGCCATCCACCATCATATCTTCTTGGAAACTAGCTCAAAAATTTAGCACACAACGCTGATAGCCGGGCAGTGCTAAAAGGTGATTGTGCTGTTGCTAGAGGCAACCAGCCTATTCACCGTGGCAACGCCGCTAGGGCAGGTGTTTATGATTTGAGAAAAGATGCACGATTTGTTAAACTGTGTTGAACTGTGTTGCATAGCACGGTGCTCCATTCCGTGTATCCCTATAAGCAAACAACTAAGATAGGTTAGCCAGACTGGATTCTAAGTCATGCCCCACGATAAAACCACCATCTTACATAACTAAGAGAAAACTTGATTTAGCACAGGTTGGCTAAACCCAGGCCATCCACCATCATATCTTCTTGGGAACTAACTCTAAAATTTAGCACACAACGCTGATAGCACGGTCGGCTAAACCCCTCTAATCCATGGTCAGTTGACATCGAGCAATTGGAAGATGGAAGGATGTCGCAGCGTCTCTATTAGAGCGGTTGGCTACTGGGTGAAAGATGCCTCAAGTAGTGCCGAGGACTCACACAGCAGGAAACTAGGAAAGGAAGCCGATAAGGTAAGGTGGAAATGGAAAGCGATTGAAGAAAAATGGAGATGGTATGAGGAATTGTGAAAATGGCGTGATTGTAGTCAGGAGACTCCCGGAAGAATCTCCGGCTCCTGTTTTTGTATTTAAAGAGCTGTCCACCCATTGTTGTAGAGATGTGGAGAATCAAGGAAAAAATCACTGGTCAGTCTTTGCCATATTTTTATTGGAATTCATTCCTCTTTGTGAAACTCTGCACCTCTTCACCAAGGATTTTATTAATTATTATGCCATCACACATGCTGTGGGGGTTTTGGGCTATTTCAAAGTTTCTTCTACCGGGAGAGAATAGTTATCCCTGAACACTAGCCGCAGTATATTCCTAATTGTACTGTTTTGTAGCCATATTATTTGTGGTGGCGGGTCCCATATAGTGGGCACGCTCTCTATGTGGTTCAAATTATCTCAAGGATCCATGCGCTAGTATACACCACTTTTCTGGCATCTAAGAAAACCAATACTCCATATAGAGCCTATCCGCCACTGGCGGAACTCTATCAAAAAACGGGGGAGGGGGGGGTAAAAAATGGAAGGTGAAAAAAAGGTCATGTGAAAGAGAAGGTGCAGGGGAAAGTTTACAAATAGAGGAAAATTAAATAAGATAAGCTGAAACGTGCGAATTATGATTTGAAAATTCTCAACAATAGACAGATTTCACACCACCAACTAGATTCCAAGTACTTCGTGAACGGAAACTCCTAAATCGTCAGTCGGGTGGAGTAGGCGGTGGGTTTCTGATGGGTGCGAGGATGTGTGTTCAGCTCCATGCCACCGGATTTCCTTCGCCTACCAGGGATGATGTTCGGAGGGGGCTTCGATGATCGGCGTGCTGCAAACGGAAAGGGATGGCAGCGATGTCCACAAAGTAGTATCTCCTAAGGCTCAAATCGCACCATATGTCACCGCTCCGGGAGGCTGCAGTAGCGCTACTACCCCTAAATGGCCATTCCCAGCTGCGAGCATGAGTGGTGTTTGGCCGTTATTATTCGGCCTGTTGGGGTTGACCTCTTCCCGCCCAAGCAGGATTCTTACCACCCCCTCGCACCCCCCCATAGCGGCAGCGGCAAGTGGTGTTCTACCGTCATTAGCAGGCTTATCCGGATTGACCTCTCCCCGCCCGAGTAGTATTTTCACCAATCCCTCATGCCCCATAGCAGCGGCATCCCCGAGCGGTGTTACACCCTCATCATCCGGCTCATCTGCGTTGACAACTCCCCGCCCAAGCAGTATTTTCACCACGCCCTCATGCCCACCCATAACAGCAAACGAGAGTGGTGTCGAGCCGCCGTCCGTGCTTTTAGAGCCGGGGTTGACATCTTCCCGCCCGAGCAGTACCTCCACCACCCCCTCGTGTCCTTCCCCAGCCGCATAGGTCAGCGGTGACAGACAGCGGTAGTCATCTGGCTTGTCGGGGTCGATCTCTTCCAGCTCGAGTAGTATTTTTACGATTTCGATATGACCTTGTCAGCTGCCAAGGTAAGGGGAGTATCCCACTAGAATCTCTTTCATTAACATCATAGTATCCCATCTCTACTACGGCCGCTACAAGCTCACTGATTCCGAAGAGCGAGGTATAGTGTAGTCCACTGGACCAGAACTGACCATAATAATCAAGATATTTGCCATAATGGTGCTTCCAAAGAACCTGATTTGATATGTGAGCATCGTAGCCTAGAAGAAAGTCTAGGGCAAGCGATCTGGCACAGTCCGAGAGTTCCCTTTTCGCATGGACCCCCCAGTAGGCAGAACAGTATTCCAGAAGGGGATTGTCATTGACGAGGGCAGAGAGGTCATCTGGGGTAACTGCTGAAAGGGCCTCGATTTGGTTGGAATTCAGATAAGTTAAGCAGATCTCAGCTACTGCCGAGTGAGGTCTACTGAAAATATTGGGATGGGCGGAGAGATACTCTCGCAGAGTAAAGTGGATCAGTCGTACAGTCGACGACCCCCTATGTACTGACTGCTGCTTTATATTTAAAAAAATTAATTTTTTTGTGGTTATGTCGGAGCGGTTTGATGTATTGAGGGTGTTGTCAACGGTAAAAATTAAGGGCAGGTCTGGTGCCACCCCAAGCCTTCGTTTTTGTTGAAAATGGTGCTGCTCGCCATACTCTCACGATACTCCCTTTGTTAAGATAACTTCCGGGAGCGCGCTTGTCTATGACTTTGAATATGCGCTGAGGATCCGGGCATATACCTCCAGCATCGGGCATAGGTTTGTGTTCGGAGATGTGCTGAGGATTCAGGCATGGGCTTGTCTTCGGAGACTCGCTTTGGCTTCGGGCATACGGTTCGGCTTTGGGCATTTGGCTTGTACGTTCGGGAAAGCACTGCGAATGCAGGAATGCGCGATAGTTTTGGGATTGTGCAGCTTTCGGGAGAGTCAGGAGAAAAGTGGAAGCATGGTAAGGCTAGCGTGAGAGATCTAGAAGCCCAGCGGCAGTGAGATAGTTTGTTTCCCTTTTGTCAGCCCGGGAGTCATGATGAGGGAAGGGGACTCACATGGAGCAGCAGCGCTATGGCTCATAGATGGATATGATGTTTTTGTGATTGATATACACTCCTGTGATCGCCCTTAGTTAGTTAGTTAGTCGATGGAGTCGTCGTTGAGGGTGAGCCTGAGGTTGCTGTTAGTGAAAAGATTTTTCCCGCCACTGAAGTGTGCGATCGTTTTCGTTGTGAGTTGCCCGGCGTTTCGTTGCGTTTCACCGCTCGTCACTCGCCCTGTACCGTTTTCGCCCTCAAAGTCCAAAAATTTTCAGACCGGGTGTGAAGGTTTGCAACAGAACCCTTTCGAGGGGCATGTCCGGTGGCTACAAAAACCTAATCAAAGCTCAATAATCATGTCAAAATAAAGGTTTCTGAAATACTGATCTGACTAGTACCGGTACCGTATTTCACAAACTCTCATTTTGGAAGAGTGCATACACGGTACAATAACCCACCACAATCAACCTTTTGAATAAAAAATATATATATAAAAATATATATAAAAATAAGCAGTGCAATGCAGGTATTGTGTTTCCAATAATGATAATTCTAGTTTTTTTGAGTGACATTTTTTGAATTGGTTTTTGTGGCGGCCAGACACACCGCTTGTAGGTTGAAAATGTTGAATCATAGAAACTTGCCATTATTGCTACAATTAATTTTATTGTAGCGGTTACTAGCTGAGACTCTCGGTTTATGATTATCAAAGTGTGAAAACCCCGGGACGACAAGACGCGCCCTAAGAGTGCTCTTTCTGTTCGGTTAATTTTGTCAAGGCACGATGTTGTCTGCGGTTGTGAAAGATGTGTTTGGCGCCGGGTGATACTCTACCCGGTGAGTTCACGTGCGTAGTGCATACCTAAACACCATCAAGATGTGGGTTTCGGTTTGTCGAATTTACACTACCTCAGGGTGTGATAGCCACAAGAATGATATTAGGCCAACAAAATGTCTCAGTGTAGCATCAATCAGAGCAACAGCTGCCTCAACACGAACTCCTATAATACCACCGTGTGGGACAATACAAATTGGAACTACTTGTACGGTAGCCTTGAGCTGTAAGGCACGTCGTAGACGTACTGCAAAGATCCTGGAACTGCGCGCAGTTACATAATCGGCAGGACCCTTGGCACGGTTAGCCAGTTATACAAAGAAGCTGCCGACACTCGCCTACCGAAGGAAGAGCCCCCTCACTCCCTTCGCCATGGGGCAATGTCCCTGGAGGCTTCTATTGTCAGCAATATCCTGAAACTCCCCCTAACTTCAGGGAACACAACTCACCGAGTGACAAATCATGACAAACCACACTGCATGGACCTGTGTAATGATGCGTTGGGGCTTGGGTACTGAGGGGTGGGATGCGGTGTCAGGTCGCATCGGAAAATTTTCTGCTTGTGACCGCTACAATACTTGTGGCTGTGGTGCTGAGGCTCCGTCTTCTCAACCCCTGCAGCTATGTAAGCATTGATAGACAGGGTATCATAACCCCTTCCACATCCCGCGAGCTAGGCAAATAAATCTTAGATATACTGTGGCAATCAAGTACCGTAAAAACTCGAATATAAGGCCGGTGTGCTACCGTACCGTATGTCGTTGAAATTCCCATCCGGGATAGGGGTAGGCGGGTCACAGCATAGTCACCCCTCTGCTGGTTGCGAAAAAACAGAAAAAATACGCTGCTCCTTACCACAGGAGGTAATTATACGCACAACAACATAGCGCACCGGTCTTTTATTCGAGTTTTTACGGTAGGCTTAGATTAGCTTTCAGCCTCCGATTTCAAAAACCAGCCGAGCAGCGACCCAAGATTGCGGCGCGGGCCGATGTAGTGCGGGGATGGAGCTTGTTATTTGTTCTTGCTAGTGTCTTGACAATCCAGTCTGGTGGCTGCAGTCACTTGGATAAGAGCCATACTGAATTGGAGAGCGAGACCAAACGTCCTCATGAGGCTAATCGAATGCTAGACTATCAGAACCAGAAACTCCAACTTAGGATTGGAAGAAAGAAGGAAAGGAAAAGACCCTCCGACTTTATTTTAGAGCTCTACAGAAGCACCTTTATAGTACAGTACATAAAAAACATATCGCATATGATCCCTGCCTTTAGAGCAGTGCGGCCCGCAAAGGTCGGTGATGGCCTTTCATCTAAATTTGTGAACTTTTTTTTCGCGCAGGTATTTTGATACCCTGCGATGGGAGCCAAGGGTTTCTTTTAGCTTGGGGGCGTGGCTAAATAGGATCAAGCGATCTGCGTTTCTAAAGTAGACGGGAGGGAAATCAGGGTTAAGTTGGCTTGGGTCAATTTACTTGAGTGCTGGAAATTAAGTTGGGCGCCCGTTATGTTGTGTTACGGCGTGTTTGCTCGGGTATTTGTTTCCCCGAAGTAAACCCCTTACCGATATCGAGGTGGGGATTGCTTGCATGCTTGCTCACTTGGGAGAGTATCGATAACCTAGATGAGCGTGGCAACGCATGGCTTCCGGCCCCCACAAAAATCATTGCCACTCAACAGGCACCTCATCATACTTTCTCTTTTTTTATTAAGGCCGATGGATAGTATACAAGTACTGAATACTGCCATGTATTTGAGTTATTTTTACTTATTTTTACTTATTTTTCTTGGTTGGGTTGGGGTGGTTGTATCGAGGAGGTTGACAACATCGTGGCGAAATTATGAGCTTTCGTTAATCGGGTAATTTTGTCCGCGCACAATAGAATGTGGTTCGTGAGTGGGGGCGGGAGGTGAAGAAGGAAAGGGGGGGGGGAGGAAGGTGGGTACGATGTTGTTGGCTTGTCGTTTATGGCTATTCCCCTCCCCTTTGAAATGTACCAGGAAGAGACAAGGGATACACGTTACTCGAGTATTACCCTCCGGGCGCTTCCTTGTTGAACAAGCCCGAACCATGTCCATCCTTCCCGTCACCTGCCTTGGCATTGATGACTCGACCGCAATAGGGGAGGAGGCATGCACACAGGAAACACCTTATTCAAGGGCATATAGGATATACACACATCAATCCAATTATTCGTGGTTAGCCCATACATCATTACCCATCTATCTCCTCAATCTCGATCACTCAATATTACTTACACCAAATAGGGGGGACGAGGAGGGAAGAAAAATAAAACAAGGAAAGCAATTAAGCTAGATACCGATAATAGTGGATAGGTAATATTACAAAATGCACATGGCAAGGTTCTTGGAGAAGGGCGTGTGACGGGGAAAGTGAGAGCAACTACAAAGCAATTACGACCGCTATAACCAAAAGACCCAATGAAAACAATCTACCTTGGGCTGGGGCTGGGCTCAAAGAAGCATTGGATGGGCGTGCAGTGGAAGTGACGTTTGAGGGACCGGACGGAGAAGCAGAGCTCGACTTCTGCGGTCTCGGTACAACTTTTGCAAATATTTCCCTGAGTCCTCCGCTGGCCCATCCGCCCTCGGGATCAACCTTGGTCGCACCACCAGTGGGCCCTCCGCCAATACCAACGCCGCCCGTGATCTTCTCATTGACCTTGAAGTTATCCAAATTGCTGACTTTGAAGTTAGGGTCCCATTTCAGAGTGTTGACGTCGAAGATGTTGACAATACCGTTGGGGTCGCATTCTCCTGGAAGGTTCTTGTCGTTAACTTGTGGGTCGGTTTGGTCAACGCCACGACCGCCGATCATGATCATCTTGTTTTTTACCAAGTGGCAGGTGACTCCGAAGCGTTGAACTTTGTTGGTATTGTCGACTCGGAACCATTGGAAGGACGGAAGGCTGAGGACATATGTGTCACTGAAGCTCCCACCGGATCGATTGGGAGAGTTACCACCGTGGATGAAGATATTGAAGGAAGAGTTATCACTCCATAAAGTTAGTGCATTAGGGATAGAAAGTAGGGGGTGGAGGTGGCTACGCAGCAGTGCCAACAACCGCGCAGAATCCCCATCTGCTTGGCGGGATTTCACCAGTGGTAGCTTGAAGAGACCAGGAACCAGCTTCCAAGTCAAAGATGTCGACGCTGTCAAAATCTCTCTATGCCGCCATTAGCCTCCATGAACATAGTATCTTAAGAAGCATGATATAGCTTGATAGACACACCGCCTTCAGCCCCGCCCTTCCCAGGGTGTTGTAGAAAGTCGACCCCGTATACTGATTACCTCCCAAGCTGACTAGGATTCCGTGCTTCCCAACAGGCACATGAACGAGACTACTTAATGTAACGGCCTGGAAGCTCGTGCTTATGTTACTCATCTCGTTGCCCTTGATATCCCATGCTAGCATGCTCCGGTGGGCAAGTCGCTCCTCATGTGTCCAGTCCTTGAGGCTGCCATCAGTCATGTTGCTCGACCAGCCGCCAAGGAAAAAGGCCTTGTCCTCGGTAGGGATAGATGTGACTCCACCGTTCCTGGAGCCCAAAAACTGCTCTCCTGACGGCTGGACAGCCTTGGTCCAATTCCGTGTCGTTGTGTTGAGCTCCCAGATCTCGCCGTTTGGGGGGGCGATGCGGGAGATGTTTTTGACGGTCGGCATGCCCTCCTGAGGGTGGTACCCCCCATATTTGTATACAGTGCCATTTTTACTAACCCAGAGGGCTCCCCGCATGGTGTAGGGGAGATCTGAGTTGAATGTTAAGTCGCGGACAATTGAACTGCTGGAGTCGATGCCTTCGGCAGTGAAGTCGGAGCTCACGTTGAGAGACCATGGTGGTACTGCGCGTGCTGCTGTTAGTTTTCAGGGACGATGGTGATGGAGCGCAGAGATATACGGAGTGAAATGACACCCTTCGGTTCGGCAGTCTTTACGGCGAATGTGAAGTCGACATAAATCAAACCATCGTGATAAACGCCTATTGGTCAATCCCTATTAGCTTCCCTGGCCCGGTTTCACCCAAAATTGCAGAGAAACTTGCTTGAATGATCCCATATTCTACAATACCCGGTCCGCGCCCTCCTCTCTACGCCACCCGCCGGTTTGGGTCCTTCAGGATAGAAACGTGCCACCTCTTCAATGCTCCCCCATGCCCGGTCCATCGCTATTGCCGCTATGAATAGCAGATTTGCTATTTTCTTGATATTAATCATCCTGTAATCGCAGAATTTCGTTAGACGAAGAGGGAGCTCCGTCGTTCTCGTAGGTGTATTATTAAGATGTATTCGACACGGTGCAAGTAGCAAACTTAGGAGTGGAAGGAGTGTGGAGGAGGGGATGATGAAAGAAAGGTGGGTAGGGAGGGAGTGAAAAGGGAGGGAGAAAGGAATTGGTTTGAAGATATATACAGTCATCGATTGAGGGATCGATAGGAAATCAGAAACCCTCTTGTATTCCTCCCTCAAGAGGAGAAAGAATTCTGGGGTGTGTCTGCCTTACTGTCGCTGTGCTTTACTGGGGCTGCTGGGTGGGCTTCTTGGATTAGCGTTGGATGAGGGTAGCACAAGGGCCGGTATCGATGAGTGAGTGACCGTGACGGTTGTCCGCCATACGGATTCTGGTCCCTACAAGGGTAGTCACTTGTGACCCGGTCCGTGGCTGGTGCCTGAGTTCCACAAAAATGGATAAGCCTTGCCAAGGCCGAATCCCATTAGAGCAATCCCGAGAAAACTTCCTGACCATTACACCGCATTCGATCTACTGGGGGTGTAGCGGTTCTCGAAAGAGAAGGAATAAGAGTGGAGGCTCGGCGGGAAGACGGGGATACAGTACGTACTTGGAATAACTGACCAATCTGCAACTGCAGACTTGAAATCCTTGAGGGAAGAGAATTCATCTCCAAGTTGGATCCCCTTTTTGCTCACAAGTCAACTGGGAGGTGACACTCTGTTCATGTATGCAGTACCATGAACAGTAGTACAAGTACAGTGAAAGTTTTTTCTTCAACAATTATGGGACATCCCCTGTTGAATCTTAAACTAGTCAGGTTTAGTTACATCTCAATAGATTTAACTGATGGTCGTTGTGTCATGAAGGGCAGTGATTACCCCTACTATCGAATTCTCAGGCATTGTGTCAATTTTCCTTACAAATAAGCTTTGTGTAATACAGGGAAATGCTGTACAGCCCAACGCAATTAAAGTGTTAGAGTTATACAAGCTCGTTTCTGCTGACCGACAGACAGTAAGAGTGCCAGTGCTTGCAGGAGTCCTTGGCATGAATAGACCGAACACGGGAAGGTTCCTTGGCAAAGGACCTGCTGCTTCCGTGATCCCCCTGGCGTTTGGTCCATTCACGCCAGGGACTTCTACAAGCACTTGGACTTTCTTACCTTGGTCTCGTACCCACACAGTACCCCGGCTTTCTGTGAATCAGGCCTCAATACCATTTGTTCATGGTACAAGGGTCCGGCATATAGCGATCGCACACCCTATTTTGTGACCCACTAGTTTTCGCAGATTTTTTGCTGGTTAGCCACATTGGTGTGTGGGAAAACTTTATGCCGGACCATTGTACTGAAATCTTTTGTGACACAGGACTCGACCAAACTCTCTTACAATACATTACCAGCCCATCACGACTCCTATTGCCCACATCTTTTATTACACTCTCTCCCCGGAATCTACCTCCCTTGTTCCCCCTCTCTTCTTCCCCCTCTCTCTTTCCTCCCTCTTCCAACTTGCTTGCTGCGTGTCGCTAGCTTGCAACCGTCGTTCGTTACGCCTCACTGCTCGACGTAAGTGAGTGAATTAGAAGCCGACAGAACAAAATAATAATAATTAAAATAAAACAAAAAAACAGAGGAGATATGTTTTGGAAGACCGCAGTCTTGGCCGCTGCGGCTGCCGGTGGATCGGGGGTCCTGGCACAACTGACCGTGGAGAAATATGATTCGAATCATGTAAGATGGCCCTACCAGCCTGGATGCGACTACTTGAAGTTGAACATTTCAGCAAGAGGTATTTCCCTCTCCTCACCGGGTTCCCCCGCAACACTTGAAGGCTAATTCTTGTGGATAGCGGTCCTAACAAAAGACCATCTCTATTTAATCAGCAATGTGAACAGCTACCGTTTATATGGGAACGGAACAGTGATCAACCCTCAATACGAACTTCTGATTGGAGAGATTGATCTAGCCACCGCTTTTAGTACAGAGGATTACAAAATCGGGTGGCATGTTGCTCCAGAGGTCAAATACGACTTTGACTTTTTCACCTACTATGAGACTTTGAAGAGACTGTTCGCCCCCCCGTCTCCCAATTGCCATCTACCACTCAATTCCTAGCTAATAGTTTTTAGTATATTCGCTGGAGAAGTGCGCGAACAATACGGCGTAGCCAATACCTCAAAGACTGCATTCTCATACGACCCTGCTGCAGATACTGTCCAGATCGAGGAATGGGCTGGCACGATCCCGGAACAGAGGATCCCGCTCACAGGCGCATTCATAAATGTGCCGGAGAGGCAGGTTGCGTACTATTTTGGCCCCCTCGAGACGCACCTTGATACAGAGACCTTTAAGTATAATACCTCCTCCGGTGCCGTCGATAGATTTCCTGCTCCCAATAAACTTTGGGTAGCGGCGGCATTTGTGCCTGTTGGTGCAGAGGGGGTGGTAGTCTTGTTGGGGGGTACCGAGGGTGACGGGATTACGAAGGTATGTCCTCAACACCCTTTAGTGGCTTTATAGCGCTGACGATAAACCAAGCTCTCATTTGACTCCGTACACGTCTACGACATTGGGGGAAACGCTTGGTACAGCCAGAAGACTGGTGGTACCCCGCCCCCCTCCCGCCAGGGATTCTGCACAACCGTGGTGTCTTCACAGGACCGTACCTCTCACCAAGTGCACGTCTATGGCGGTCACCGGGCCGGGGATATCGACGAGAGGCCTTCTGTTGACAATCACTGGATCTTGACCATTCCTGGCTTCATCTGGATTAAAGCTCCCAGCCTGGCAACGCCTAGAACACTGGCTAACTGCAATTTACTCGGAAAGCACAGGATGTTAATTTCTGCAGGGAGCTTGGGCGCTGGTGATTATGGGTGCTTGCCAACCTTGGATGTTGTGGACTTGTCCACCCTTGAAGCTATCACTACTATGAGTGATAATAAAGGGTATGAAGTGCCTGCAGCGGTAATTAGTGTTATTGGCGGATCGTATGTTGCCCTTCCCCTCCCATCCTCACCTCCTTTCTTAATTCTCCGCTAACACAATAAAAGTCCAACCGGGTCCTCAAATATCTCATCCCCATCCGCCGGGTGGGCAGGTGGTCTCGACGCAGTCTTTTCGAAACCTTACAAATACGGCCCGCAAAATCCCGGTGGATCAATCACCCCCAAACCCACCCCAGCCCCTGGCCCCAAGACTACGGTCGGTGCCATTGTCGGAGGAGTAGTGGGCGGTGTAGCCGCAGGTGTCCTTCTACTCCTCGGCATCGTTTTCTACCGCCGCCAGAAGGGGGCTGTAGCCGCGGCTGCCAGTGGTGCTAGCACCTCCCCGGAAACTGGATTGCACGTAGCACATGCCCCTGATAATACATTTGCCCCCCCTGGGTACAACTATGTGGATAAGAATGGTGCTGTGTCGCTGTATCACGCGAACTATGGATTTATCGGTGATACGGGAAATAGTGGCACTGGGAAGAATGGGGCTGGGGAGGTTTCGCACGAACTTGAGAGTCCTGTGTTTGCAGTTGCGGAGCTTGGGAGTGGGGAAATTCCTGGGAAGGTCTGATTTGATTTTAATTTAATCCATCGGTCCATTGGTATGTGGCAGTCTTCATCGGCATCAGCGGGAACGGGCATTAGTGGGGAACGGACATCAGTGGGGAGCGGACATCAGTGGGGAAGGCGGAGCCGGGGCTGGTAGGCGAGGGAGCTTGTGCATGCGGGTGTAGAGTCAGTCGCTTAGCTACTAATATTTATCTTTATTTCTTCGCCTCTTTTGTTCTCTCTCTTCCGTCACCTACCGCCCACATACTTCACATTGTACTGTATGATGACGGCACCTTAGCACCTACCCTCATAACACCATCTACCAATACTCCAACCCGCACCTCTAGATAGAGTGCAGTAGTGACACAAGACTAGACTAATTTGTGATAGATGGGGGTCGCACGGGGGTAGCCAATAAACTAAGAGATTTCACCTGGAACTTGGGCACTTTGGAGTAAGGGAATGGAAAGTAAGTTTTCCGCCTGTAATACTTCGTTCATTCGCTCTCGCTCTCAACTCTGCTCTCACGTAAACTAAAATCAAACTAATGGTAAAGACGGGTGTATAAGTAAGATACTACTTCCTGATCCCCCTACGGATCACCACACCTATCTCGGTGTTTGCCACATGCCCCTATTCCTCCGTACACTCCCATGATGGCGAGGGGAGGAACATGCGGGTGGAAACCCTCTATAGAACCTTCTCCCGTATCCGTTCCGTCGGCACATCTCCTGAATTATCCTTCCCACTCCCGTAACAAGCCAAGCACTTCCGCCTAGCAGTCCTACCTGTATCTTCGTGCTTTTGTCTGGCCTCACTGGACGCATTAGGGGTATTCAGCTCTGGGGCTGAGAGATTTTTATGCAAGTCATTCATATTGAAGCACACTGATGAGTGAAATGCCTTTTCTCTGCAACCAAATCTAGCAGATCCACTTGAAACTTGACAATGGGGGCGAGTGTTACGATGCGCTGCACCTACCCTGACGATTGGAAAGGAGAGGAAAAAAAGTGCCTGCATACACTGGTATCGGCGTTTAGTCGTGGCCACCAGTGTCAAAAGTGTCGTCGAAATATTATGGTATGATAACTAGTTCCCAAGAAGGCATGGTGTTTTATTCTTGCAACCCTGGTTCGATGTCTTGGCAGCTTTTATACAAGCACGAGCAGACCTATCATACACGTGTAATTGATTTTTTACAAGGACTAGGGATCTGCTATCGGACTGTGTTACTGTATTCTCGGTAAAGTTGGAGAATTAACCCATGAGAGATGCCATTGTGCGTGGGCAAAATTAAGCGATCAACGAAGGCTCATAATTTTTACCGTGATGTTGCCACCCCAACCCAACCGGGAAGAATAAGTAGAAATAATTTAAATATATGGCAGTATTTAGTGCCGGTACTTGTATCTCCTTGACTGGTATAATACGACGGTGGAAAATGTTGTGCTGACCCCCCGTGTCAGGAGTAAACGGAGATGAGTATCATACCGTACGTGTGAGGGCCCTCAGTATTTTTCAGTGATAATGTGCGTAGGCTTGATCACAGTCATGGTCTATGGTTGGTCAGCTTCTTAGGAACTGTTAGCTATCACATATTCACAGGTGTGTAAACCTCAGATCGTAGTTAATATTGCCAATGTGATCATGCCTGCGCATAGTATCACTCAAAAAATACTGAGGGCCCCTTACACATACAGTACTCATCTCTGTTTAGACACGATAGGGGGGTTGGCACAACATTCTCCACTGTCGCACCGTCCATCAGCCTTAATAAAAAAAGAGAAGGTATTTGAGGTGCTTATTGAGTGGTAATGATTTTTGTGGGGGCCCGGAAGCGATGCGTTGCCACGCTCATCCAGGGGATCGGTTAATTTTGTCCACGCACAATAGATTAGGTGTGAGGCTCAGCCCAAATGGGACTTAGACTACCGTCCTGACTCACAGACCTACTAGTATTAGCACCTTCTAGTCCCTGATAGGGTCCTGACGGAGGCCGGCGGGTAGCGAACGGGGGCTGGCAAGGCATTTTTTGTTACCCAACTTCGGCGAATTTGATTTTTCATTGGCAAAATACCCCTGTTCGTCAGCCGCCGATATTCGTACAAGTAATGACCCCATGAGAGACCTCACGTTGAAAAAAGGAGGCAATTGCCGTTGAAATAAAGTGTATAAGACCTGTCGTATAGATCTCTGGGTAGAGGCTGCCGCAAGTCAACGGGGGGGAAAGTTCGGAACCGAGATAGTTCCCCTTCCTGTGACCTACTGGTACCTACATGTACAGGGTAATGTTTCATGAATGAAACCGGGAATGTAAGGTACCGTAAGAGGTGCCGTTTTGGCATAACCATGCTAATAAGAGTACGGCACCTCGGGAAGTAACTATCAAAAACTATCAAAAACTTCCTAGAGCCGCGCCTCAACATGGTCTACTTTCCCTTCACATTTGGGCTTAGCTGAGCCCTAACATATCCTGGAGGGAGAAATTTAGAGTTATACCGCAAAAACTCGATAGATCCACTATCGGGGATCTTAACATGAGTCACCGTCTAAACCACAGTAGGTTTAGGAGAGCAGGTTAACAAAATCAAGAATACAAGTTAATGAGATCTAGCAAGCCCAGCCTCCCCAACCTATACCCTGGCTGGAAAACACTATTCCTTCTCGGAGTGTTTTGTCTCTAATCGGGGTGATCCGAGGCCGGCGGGCGATAGTGGATCTATCGAGTTTTTGCGGTATCTTATCCTGGGAACCGGGTGGGTTATGGCATGGAGATTGGTCCGGTTCGTGCGGTGTTCCTGTGAACGGCCTTAATGAGGCTTACAAGTAGCTGCGTGCTAATTACCAAGCTGCGCTTGTAGAACTATACAGCATCATCGGCAGTGTGAGTATAGTCCGGAATTAGTCTAGGAGTAATACCGTAAAAACTTGAATAATATGGCGGGTTGGAAGAACTCATTGCCAATTGGGCAAAGCACGCGCGGTACTGCACCAGGGGGTAGCAGTGTCTCGGAGGTTGACGGGAAAAGGTTCAGCCGGGAGCGCGTTAAGCTCGGGACCATGGCTCCAGCAGAGTAGGCCCGTGGGCCACCCACGACACATAACAGCCCCGAGTTCCCCCCAAACACGAGATATCCGAGAAACACGAGATATCCGAGAAACACGAGATATCCGAGAAACACGAGATATCCGAGAAACACGAGATCTCCGAGAAACACGAGATCTCCGAGAAACACGAGATCTCCGAGAAACACGAGATCTCCCCAAACACGACATCCTCAAACCTCTCTTCAGCTCGCGTTTTTTGATCCCCACCCGCCACCCTTGCTCAGGCACCAAGCGCCCGCATCAGCTGGGATAGATCGGTTCCAACCATCCTAAGCGACAAGGGCAGCGACCCTCTCACCAATGCCTCCCCAGTGGAACTGTACTACAAGATTAGGAGTGGAAGGAATTAGCCCCAGTCCCCATTTGTTAGGTCATTTGGAGTTTAGAAGTGTTTTTCCTTTCTCTCTTTTGCGATAGAAATTACCCAATGTATATGTTTTCCGCTTTGAAAAATTAGTGGAAGATATGCTATGTCGTTGGACTTTCCTCTCCTAGTAAGGTCAAGAATTTTTTTATTTTTTCTGTCTTGGATGGGGAAAGGGGCCGTGTTTTTGCTGCGTTTTTGCCTCCTTTCCATGGAAGGGAATTCTGGATTTCATAGCACACCGTCCAATTATTAAAGTTTCTACGGTATCCCAAGCCGGCTTCTGGTCCGGAAACTTGAAATGGCCATAATAATAAAAAAGGAAAGCCTTCGTAGTTCGACCAAAGACTAAAATTACCGGTACCAAGTACTATATCATACGAGCCATTCCAGGCCGGTGGACCTGGTTGTGCACCCGGTTTTCTCCCGTGGGAGGAGATATTACGAACCGATGGAGAACCTGAGATCCGCAAGCTTAGCAGGCACCTATTATGATCCCATACATCAAGATGAAAAATTGAAAGTTGCCGGGAAAATTATGTCTTTCTTTCCCTTTACTCTTCGCTATAGCTGTCAACAAATATCCAATTCGATTAATGGCGGTATTCTGCTCTACTCTAGCAAGGCCCGCAATATCTGTTCCGGAACCCTTTCCATTCCATTGATAACGTGCTTCAGCAAGGGACTCAGCATACTGGTAGCAGACTGCTCATTTCGGGCCCCCCCAGTCGAAGTAAAAACAGGTAACGGCAATGTTTCGTCCCCTGGCCTGATCGCAAAGACTGCCTACTACGAGCGAACTGTGATGCTGGATTGTTAGCACTGGTCCGCTTTCTTCTCTCCCAGGAGAATATAACTTGTTACTTTTGGACTTCGATGGCGAAACGATACAAAAACAAGATCCAGCTGTTGAAATTATGCTTTCGGATATGCACTCTCTACGGTCTTGAGTACGACAACGCTTCCTACTTCATACTAGTCTCACTTCAATGCCGTTAGAGTATAAGCTGAACTAATTTGCTTTGGATCTTTCATTCCATTCACTACTCAATCAGTTAATCATAAATGTAACTCTATGCCCATCATGTTGCTTTGATCTTATTTTTGTTTCCTTGGATTTCTTTTCTACTGTGGACATGTATTCCTGTTGCGTAGCATAAATAGCTGGCACTCCGGTCCCTTAGGTAGAAGGTAACTCTCTATGGTTTTTCATTCCAAAAGCCTTCGGTATAGAGCTTGACTATTCCGTTATTTACAACACCAGCAAAACGAGATGAGGCGAGTGATAAGCGGTGAAACGAACGAAACGCCAAATGCCAAACGCCAAGGAACTCAAACCTAGAACGATCGCATTCTGGGGGCGGGGAAAACTCTTCACTAACTTAACAACCACAGTCTCTTGCTCAAAGACACCTCTATCAACTAAATAACTAACTAGGGACAATCGCAGGAGTGCATATCAATCACAAAGACATCATATCCATCCATGAGGCACCACACTACTCCCTGTGAGCCTCTCCTTCCCCCGTGAGCACTTCAGGCTAACTAAAAGGGAAACAAACTATCCCACTGCCGCCGGGCTTCCGGCCCTCTCGCGCTGGCCTTACAGTGCTTCCTCTTTTCTCTCTTGGCTTTTCTCCAGGCTTTCCCGAAAGCTGCACGATCCCAAAACAATCGCGCATTCCTGCATTCGCAGATGCTTTCCACAAACACATGCCCGAAGCCGAAACCATATGCCCGGATCCTCAGCGCATTTCCGAAGCCACAAAACATGCGTGCTCCCGGAATCTATCTGAACAAAGGAAGTATCGTGAGAGTATAGCGAGCAGCACCATTTCCAACAGTTACCGGATAAATGTCTTACAGATCCCCGGATTTCCATAGCAAAACGGGACTGTTTTATTATATTTGCCATTCCCATTCAAGCCGCACCATATTATAAATTCCTCGGCTTGTGTGAGCCATTCCCCGGCATCGTTTGTACGGCGCTCTTGAATGTCCCAATGCCGTCAACCAGGCCCCAGTGGTGATAGCCGCGTTAGGAGGTGAGACCAATCATCCGCGACAGTATAGTTGTTTGATGTATTGTTAAAAGAGTTCATATTATTGCTGATAGTAGATTGAGATATTTTCCACTTGTTATTGCCTGCTTTGTTGAAGAAGAGGAGTTACTGCGAATCGTTTGTTGATGATATTCCAGGGAGCGGAAGAAAGAGTGGGGCCAGGCTGAAGCAAAGCAGGGGGTCTGGTATTCCAGCAGCGTTGCAGCCACAGCTACTTGTGAGGTGTCAAATGGCATTCCACCAAAGCCGGTTGAAAGGTGCAGAGCGGGGGTTATCCTTGTGGCTGTTTTACTTACATTACAGGGCTAGGGGTCATGTGTGCGGGTTTCTAAATCCCAGCTTACACCGATTTCGAGTGCTATCATATTTACCATCTACCCCCTGAAAGTCATAAGTATCGACGGTAGAATAGGCAGACAAGATTTGTATTCTACGGTAGCCGAGGTGGCTCACACGGCAAGGCCATCTCTATGGAAACCACAGACTCGGATCGGGCTGCATGTGATAATCGCGGAGGTTTGGTGCTATCGTATATCTAGCTTTCCTACTTAATATCACCATTCTCCCACCGAATACAGTACATAGCCACTACAGCTGCGAGCGAAAGTCACAACCTCCCCCATCAGCTAAGGGTCCTAGGGGAATTAAAGTATTTGAGCCATACATAAAGCGAATTATAGTATTTAATCCGGTCAGCGAATCCTGAGTCTTCATAAACGACACAAAATATTCTCTAATCATTTAGGCATTCACCCAGTATTGATGGAATATTGTCTAAAGGCACCTTTGGTGACCTATTTCCTAACCGTTATATGGACAACTAAACGCGGTGCACATAAATTTACAACAAGAGAGTGCTAGGGGCAGAATAAGACACTGCATCGACAATGGCCGATAACATCTCTGTTGAGTATTCAATGCTCTTGTCTCCAAACCCAGAATAGGCACCCATTTGGAATAGTAACAAACCCGTAGAAATTTGTTTTCGATCAGTGTAGAAGCATGGAGCTAAAGGGTACATTAAGTATTGAAAGCTCTACGTATGACTCTACCCTTAGGGGTGCTGAGAAATCTAGTCCATTATTTAAATGTTGAAAAATGGCCTATTTAAGGAACTGGGGGAAAGTCTATGCAGACTTCGATCAAGTTTTTTCTCTTCCGCTTACTAAAATAAGTTAGTTTTAATATTTACGGTAAAACAGGACCGAACCTCTCCGTAGCCGATGTTCACCCGTCCACACTTCAGTGTTCCTTCATCTCGTGTGCACTTCCAGTTGTTTGAGCACCTCTCTCCTTCTAATACAACAGCCGCGCTCTGAGGCCGCCGTAGTATATGTACACACTAGTGTTCCAAGGATGCGCAAGTGATGAAAATGTTTTCTCTCCTCTAGTTTCACCTCCTTCTTGTCTTCTCGCACTCCACACCTTTCTTCCGGTATTCAACTTTCTTCAGGTTTTTTTCTCTCATCAACCTGTCACAATTAATCGATAATTTTTATCTCCACTTAAGCAGTTTCACTTCACTGCGCAAAATCCCCACCGCAAATAATTACCCCTCTAGCTACTGTTTTCAGCACTTAATGTATACTCCCCTTTTTTTCCCACTATTGCTAATGGATCGGCCTCGTTAATCCTTGCCAGGCTAAACAAAGTCTTCAGAACTTTTTGACCATACCCTGCTACTCGAGCATTGTTAACCTGAGCAGGGCCATCCTACGGCTAGAGCCAGTATTGCCTCCCATGACACTTTCTCCTAGTGATATGGGGGGGGCTCGCTTGTTATTGAGTAGCCTTTCGAGATTGGCCCCGAGATGTTCTTTTCTAATCGATCTCGCAACGCTCACTATTGCAATGTTGGGCATTTGGCGATTTTAATTTAGCTCCTACTGGGAGAGAAAGGTGGTTGTCTCGGCAACACGTTCTAGTGTATCTGGGTAATCGGAGATTTGTTAAGTTATTCGGAGGTTTCAAACGGTCCAGATCGCTAACTTGGTTATTTCATATATTTTTTTAGGAATCTAAAGGGCGTCGCCGTGGACCCTCGTTGCAGGAATTGGCGGGTCCCTGCTAGGGCTCCTTTTTGACCGCATGTGACCCGCCGCTCAACCCTATTTCACCTATCTTGGTCTGACATTGTCTGTCTTAACGTTTTCTGCCACACAATTACCTTCCTCGACCTTATATTTCTGAATAAGGCTTGGCCCTCTTACCCCAAAGTGATCTGGTCCAGCGTCATTGCCACGACCTTCGCTGCCCCACGATCACCTTCCCTGACGCCATATGTCCGGACGTCTTCACCACTATCATCTTCCCCAACCTTTCCTTGGCGGCGCGGGTTAGGGGAATTGGGTATCATACTATTAAGCTCGGGCCAGCGGGGGTGACACAGAACGAGTGCCTTGACCAGAGTGACAAGCGAGCAGAGGGCGGCATGTAGGTGAATTGAGGGCTGAGGAAATGAGGGGTTGATAGGGGCAGACCATGTTGGGGGGATGGGACAGGCGGAAGGCTTTTATTATTATTATTATTATTAATTTTCTGTAGTGAGTTTTCAATGTATATACTTCTAATACCATTATTTGATTCCCGCCGGCGATGCACTTTTACATGATCTCGCGCTTTCGCGGGCCTGGATTGCCGTGGTAGAATAAGGTGTGATGATTAGTCTCATCCTCCTAACTACCATTATGCGATCGTCTGAATTCCGGGGTTTCCGACAGCCTGGATCCTATACTGTGCACCCGCTGGGCTCCAATGTCTTGATACCGCACCGGTGGCTCTAATTGAGATAGCCATGCTAATATTTTAGACTCAATATCGGGAGTAGTATGGTTAAAAGTGTTGTTGAAAGAGTGATGGCAATTGCTGAAAGCTTGGCGACTGATCCATTTTACTCTCAAAGAGTATCTTTCTGCTCACTCCAATATTTTCAGTATACCTCATTCGGCAATGGCAGAGATCTGCTTAACATATCTGAATTCCCAACAGGTCAAGGCCCTTCCAATCTTTGGCGGCGATCATAGCTGTTTCCCTTTCAATGATTATAATCCCTTCTTAGAGTATTGTTCTCTACTGGGGAGTCCATGTGAAAGGGGATCTTTCGGACCGTGCCTGTTTGCTCGCCCTGCGGCTGCTTCAGGAATACGATGGCCACGTATCCACATACTTCCTTATAAATCACATAGGCACCCTTGAACTTCCTCTTTACAGTATTGCCTGTAGGCTTAGTGGAGTACACTGCACATCGTTGTTCGGAATTGTTGAGATTGTAGCTGCTTTGATAGAGATCAGTGTTCCCAACCGTCCAGTGTGTCCGTCATTGGGGGGAGCACCGGACCGGCTGCGGCTCATAGTCTGTCATTTGGGGGTGCTAGGAATGACTACGTCGGGGAATGTGAGGACCGGACGGACTATAGGGGACTATAGTCCCGGCGCTTGGACCTCCTGTAATAGTCGGGCTGAAATCATACAGCTGCAAACGAATTCTTTTCATATCATGAGACATCACTCGTGCCTTCCTGTCCCGCCTGGGGCTCCTGGTGTGTCCCCCGCTGGCCTCCGGACGGTTGGAAACACTGCGTTTTGTCTGTTTTGCAGGTGCACGTGTAGTATAGAGACAAATGGGAAGATTTTGTTGCTTTGCTACGATAACTCGCTCTATCTTCTTAGGGGGGGGGGGGGGGGGTTCCGGTATCGAGTAATATTCGGTGGCTGAGGTGATCAGGGGATCTGGAGAGGATCATGGGGTAAACACTGGTCACCTTTTTGGGTATTGGGGATGTGGAGGTGGGAGTGAATGATTGAGCTCTGGTATAACTGGTACTGAAAAAAGCACAATTCCACCAGTGACCCTATCGAGAAGCCTCGGTTTCTGGAAGGTTTTTCCTGTAGAAAGGTACGTAGAGAACTGCAAACAAAAGGCAAACGACAAAGTAAAGTTCACGATTCAGGTCAATGCGGTTCACTCACAAAAAGAAAAGAAAAGAAAAAAACCGGACAAAGAAAAGCGTGTCACTTTCGCTTTCAATCGCTTCACTCGCGATGTTGTACGAATGATCATCTAGCTACAGGAAACCTCAGATGGCTTATGGCCCTTTAAACGGCCAGCTCTTCCTGCCCTGGCCGGGCAACTGCCCACCCCCAATCCATTTTCCTACATGCCCGCCTCCATAAACAAGTGCCCGCTCTATAGTGTCAACTAACCTATTCCCGCGCAATGGTCCATTGTTGTAGAATAAGATAAAACTAAAATGTAAAAGGAACAGGAAACCGCCTTCATAGCCCCACAGTACTTTGTTCATGTACTTGATTTCATGGAATACCCTAAATTCTTGCTTTTAATGAACTGGCCCGGACAGGATAGTTTACAATTGGCCAAGATTCTGAAATTAATAATACAACAAATATCTAGCGTCGTTCCAAAAGCTTGGTTTGCATAGCACTGGAGATTGTGAAAGGTCCTGCCTGGTTCAGGCAGGCTGATTGAAAGCAATATTTTACAGTACGTGTAACACATTCTTTATCGCGTCATCTTCAAAGTTTGTGAGTAGTTATTAGTGCTAGCTCTATTAGCTACACGATGTGTTGACGTACAGCTATCCACTTTGGTGATGTCTATGGGGTAGCTTAGGGCCTGCCTACTATGTTTGGGTTAGGTCTATTATTGGTTGTGGAGGAGGGGGCTTGGCACGGGTGTTTCCTGTTAAATAGTTTTCCCTCTTTTACAACTAGTTATAAATGATCATCTTATCTTGATCAATATACCACACAAGCCACTTAATTAGTACTCACAGGAAGAAGTTGAGGGCCTGCTCTAGTACTGGGATTAGATTGACTAGGAGGGTGACTGAGTAGCTTGGTTTGAGAGGTGGTGGCTTCATGAAGTGCAGATGAGACTTGAGCGGGTAGTACTACAAGTGATAGTCATGGCTGATCACCAATTGATTATCAGTATGTTGTGAGATATTAGGAGTATCTGAGTGGAAGTAAGTGGTATTAGAGGATCAAAAAAAGAGTGGTCTTCAGAGTAAGAGGACAAATTGTATTAGAAGTTGAGCAACAAGAAACTTGAGAGAAAAAGAAAGAAGAAAAGAGAGGAAGAAAGAAAGAAAAGAGAGGCAGATACGGAGGACAGAGGGTGAAACAAGTGGTCATCAGGTGTCACTTGTGACAACACTAATTTAACAGAGAGGTATGACAGCACAACCGTGATTACAGGGTCCAAAACACTGTTAGCTGAGGAGAGTGGGGGGTGGCTCGATTGTATGCTATGTGTATAAGTGTGAGTAAATAAATCCACTGTGAGGAAGAGTATGAAATGGGAAAGAAAAGTAGAGTGGGAATGGATGGATAGAGGATAGTGAGCCAGAGGAAAGGAAAGAAGAAAGAAAATGAAGGAAGGCTAGCGAGAAATGGTGGGAGAGAAGGGAGTGGGATAGGATAGGTAGCAGGTGGAATGGGATATTTTGCATAGTGGTTAATTGGGTAGGACGGGTGCTAGATATTGGTTTACTAAAAGTGAGCATGGTAGAAAACAAAGTTGAGACAGGAGTTGCTATAAGAGAAGGTATATGAGATTAATTTGGTTTTAGTGGAAGATGAAAAAACTGATTGGTACAGTATGAATAGGCACAAATAGGGTTCTGGAAAGAGGTGAAAGATGGCACTGGAGCACAACATGGAACTTTTGTTAAAAATGTGCTGCGATGAAGTTAGTTGGAGGGAGACTAGTCTACTGGTTGTATTTTTTAATTAAGTGCTACCAGTAAAAGTAGCTAAAGAATGAACAGTGAAAACTTTGGTGAGAGTGAATAGATATTGGGAAGGGCCATTAACAAAACTATGCTGTCTACAATACTTTAGTGAAATGTGCATCACTATCTGTCTGGAATTTGTAACTGGGAACCCTTTGGACCTTGGCTCAAAACTTACCAACCATTAGCCAGTAGTCCAATATTTCTCCCGTCAAGCTTTCCGACTGACCATTTTATAATTCATGAAACCTCTTCCATTTCTTTAAGTTGTAGTACTACAATTGGATTAATGATTTTACATGCTAGATGTGTGCACCGGTTAGTCCCTTCCTAGGTTTAAGGTTGAACTGAATTTCAGGCTGAAAATGTGTACCCTCCTCATAGCAAACACAAAAGCTTTCAAAGAAAGCAGCAAATTCCCAAATTTCACGTCTCAAGTAGCAAATAGTTTTCTTATATCTTCAGTGTTTGACCAGCTTAATATGCTCTGCAGAGTGCCATTTTCCTCCTATTCTCCCTCACAGCACAACATGACTGAAGAATACCACAATCCATTTAGTAGAACAATGGGAGCCAGTGAGGTAGGTAGTATAGTGTGGCTTTCTCAATGGTGAACTATAGAGATATCTGATTCCTGAGATTGTAGGCAACAACGAACAGCCCATAAAGGTAGAGGAAGTGGATGATTTAATTATGAGTAGGGTAAATCTGTCATGATACCACTCCAGTTTCCAGTCAGTAATTTTCCAGCTACCGTAAATAAGAATGTGTGCCCTTGTATGGGGTTTTGCAGGAAAATTGCACAGAATATTAGTAAAGATAGAGTACCAAGGCAGGGGGGTGGCAGGAGCAGCTGGCAGAAGAGGTGGGTCAGTGATCTTAGAGGACTGAAATGTAAGTAGTGGAAAAAAGGAGAGAATTAGGCAAGAGAGGTGATACATTTGTTGAAAGAGTAGGAATTGTTGGAGTGGAATGATCTTGTAGGTAGGAGCAATAGCCACACCAGTACCTATGTCTGACAAAGGGTGAGAAGATTGAGAAAAGCTTCTGGCACGTAGAGAGGTGGTAGAAGGTGGGCATTAGGGGTGGTATTGGGGGAGGGTGGGGCTCATTAGGTAGCAGGGGGTTGATGTAAGCAGGTTGGGGGACTTGGGGGTCATGAAGGGGGGGTCACGAAGGGGGAGAGAGCTGGTGTTTGCTTTTGCCAATTGATGCGTGAAGTCTAGAGAGCATGAAGTTTACCTGAACTGGATGCCTCAGGTGCTTTAGGAATCTGACAGACAGAGGGGTTCAGATTCTCCAGGAGGTGCTGCAGGGTGATGAATTGGAGAATGGGAAAATTTCTTTTTTGGGGTTTTGGCGGGAGTGTCAAGAAGGTGGGATTATGAAGTAGGTAGGATTGGAGAGAGTCTTAGTGTTGTGGAGAAGAGGGAAGTGAGAAGTTGAGAAAAAATAGGGGAGTAAGAGGAAACCATTTCAAATTAGGTCTTAGAGGCAACCGAGAGGCACAGAGAGCTTGAGTTTTTCAACTTCGGGAGGGTAATGTTAGATAGTATTCATTGTTAGCTGAAGCTTGATAATAAGGTGGTCAGCCTGATTATTATTAGTTGAGTTACAAATTTTGACTTAGCTAAGTTGTGCTAACAGGACTAATCGCTTATTAGTCATCCCTTATTCTTGTTTCACACTATTGAGTTAGATGACTTATAGTATCTCTCATAACTAGGCAATAGCATGTCAATATTAGGTAATGATTTTGTTAATAGCTTAGTGACAAATGATACTGCTTCATACAATATAAGGCCTTTCGCACATGACTCACATCATGCATTATGGGTTTCACACATGTGACTCTTTTGAGCACATTACTTAGCTTATGGGTTGTGATTGGGTAACAGGATGTTGGGGAGTGACTTATATGAGGCGGCTGATGGATTTTATGCTATAACTGATTATGAGTTACAGCAGTTATATAACCCAATGGTGATGAGTGACCAGGGTTAGGGCTATGAAGGTGGCTAAATAAGTGTCTGAGAACAGTGGTGTAGATGGGCATGAACCATCTCCTTTACACATTGGGTGATTGAAATCTCAACACATTGAGAAATCATCGTAACTTTCCCTCATCCATCTCTCTTCTCCCAGTATGGCTACTGCCTAGGGGTTAAGGTTAAGCCAGCTTGACTCCTGTGCTAAGGCATGTCGGCTAGCTGTCTTTGGGATTCTTGCTCTTGTTGGTTATTGAGTCGCTTATGAAGTTCTCTTCTCCCCTATAACGTGAGCTACCGGGAAGTGAGATGAGACGTAGAAGTGACAGAGGCAAGAACCTGCCGAAATGTCGCTTTTCTGAGGTTGATAACCCTGAACCTTGTTCGTATAAGCAATCTATAACATCAACAACGCGATCCCACTATTAAAGGAGGCAAACTCAGAATATGAGGACTGGCGGCCAAGGGCAATTTTGGCCATTCAGTCTGGGGATGAGCCCAATGCCCTAGCTGCAAGTATGTCATTTTAGGTCACTACTGTAACATGTGTACATGTTCCGGTAACGGTACACAGGAGCGGGCAGTGCAGGTTCTCCTATGTTTAGTTGATTTATATTTGGTTTATTTGATTTGATTTCAGCTACGCCACTGTCTCTGAGTCAGATAGACTATGCTATCGTATTGCTATGTTTAGTTTGCTTTGCTGGATGTTTATATTTAGGATTCCGGGTATGGAATGGTCATGTAGCACTGGTGGAGGCTGAGCTATGTTTCTTTCTTTGGTCTTGCAGGATTACAGGATTCCGGTATGTGCGCAGCTACTGGTAATGATCGTG
>Ga0307517_10002753_pt1 | contig 28018 bp, 24 predicted proteins | sample 23_EM_MG_FD_194515 | JGI IMG/M metagenome (GOLD analysis project Ga0307517, IMG submission 194515) | Populus trichocarpa ectomycorrhiza microbial communities from riparian zone in the Pacific Northwest, United States - 23_EM | ecosystem: Host-associated > Plants > Roots > Unclassified | place... | reverse complement strand
TAGAGATCTTCCTGAATGGCATAGCCTCGAGAGGTGTTGGATTGTCAAAGGCTTCGCAGATATGGTACGATTTGGGGCAAACCCTAATCTAGGGTCACATTTGTAACACGTGTATTTTTTTCGGGGAAGTGCCAACCTTTATGTGAACGGCTGTAATAATTACTTGGTACCTTTCAGATATGCTTTGGAATTTTATTTTCAAGTACACTTAAGTAAACTAAGGTGCACAAGGGAAAAAAGGAACCCAAAGTAAAAAAAAGTAAAATCCTCTTTTCCTGATGTAGAATGCTTTTGGAAATATAGAAAAATTCCAGCAAATGTCAAGAGCACCTGGTCTGGACGCATTGCATCCGTTTGATTCAGATTTAGTCCAAAGCAAATGGGCTCCAGGTCATCGACCACGGACTTGAGTCGGTGCCAAAATCCTCTGTCATCTATGAGATCACAGTGGGTATGGGCATCGTTTTCAAGCTTCTGTTTTTTCTGGCGGTTTTTCTCTGCACCAACTTGTGCAAAGATTATGTCTTGCCTTCGTGAAATTACTGACCACCGCATGGCATCCTTCAAGTCACATATGGTGCTCGTCACCTACAGGCCGCTACTTTTGAACAGCAGAAATAACTTGCCGAAAAATCAGTGTTTTTCTTATCCCTCTAGCAAAACTCTTCCTTTTCGAAGTAGGAACAAATCTGTTAGAGGGATAAGCGATCCGATGAAAACTGAGTGACTTATTAATTCTGATGATTCTCAGATTTGGCCACTGTCCCAAAAAGGAAATTCGGTGCCTTGATCTAATCTAATCGTAATCTAAACATCAAATATACGTGCAAGAGTCTCGGGAACACGTCTGTGAGAGGTGTATTTGCGAGAACTGAAGTCTTTGACTTGTTTCTGAGAATCTCTGGCACTCAGACCAGATGAGTAAGCAGCCATCCAACGAACCATCCGATGCTCCCATAATCTGATGGTCTTTAACTTCACGGATCCCATCGCTGATGGCAGATTTGCCTTCAATGTCTCGAAAGTGTAATCACAGTGATCACGGAGCCACTTCTTTGTTGCACCCCAAAAGAACTCTATGAAATTAAGTTCGCAGTGGAACTTGGGAAGGAAGATGCAGAGATGACCCGCTGCCTCAATTACTTCCTGGACAAGTGATTTCTGTTCTTTGAAATCAGGCTCATGCTCGAGAATCTTTTTTGCACAACAGAGCGGCCTGGGAACCCCCTCAGTGCACCCTTTTTTGCATGTCATGCGCAATCTCTGTGTGTATCCGCGCTCGAGCAGAACCTGCTTCATTCCTTTGGCCTGACCAGGAAAGTCAGGGTGGTTATCTGGAAAAATCATTGCTTGTGTCACCCGTTCACCGTTCTGAATAAACCAACCATCTTTAAGGAGGGCCTGCTTCCCTCCTGGATTCATATTCATCCGCGACACCAAAAGGGCATCACTTCCATATGCAGAATGACCTTGTGAGTTGTCGACCATAATTAGAGCTTGATATCCGGGTGGATGTGCTGCTTCAAAAGCTGGGATGATCTTCTCAACGAGCTGTTTCACAAACATTTCTCCGTTCCAGTATCCCTCATAGTTTTTCCCATATTCCATGCTTTGACCTGCTTCTTTGAGCCATCCAATAGTTGAACAAATAACTTGACTCTCGTGTTGACCACGCCCGACTCCCTTTTTCTTCAAGGCATGTTCACCATTCAGTACCCAGCTGCATTTTGGACCATCGTTTGCCTGTGCTGTCATTTCGTCATGCGCAACAAGCACGAGCGGCCGCTCTCCATTGACTCTGTCCTTTATGACTTCTTCAGCTGTGTTTCCGATTGCATACTCAACCAATCGTGGTCGGAGTTCATGCATCCTTGGCAAAAATTCATTTTGGCGATATGCGACGACATCGGGTCGGTCATGACCATCATAATATAGTGATTTCTTGTGCTCTGTGTACTGGAATCCTTCCCGCTGTAACCAGCGGCGCGCAGTGGAAATAGAAATTCCCTTTCCAGCCTTTAACTGAATCCTTGGAAAGAGATCAAGCTCGAGGTACTTCCTCAAGCCACGTGGCATCTCGTGGTGGACCGCATGCTGAATATATTTGGCAGCCTCGGTTGTGACCATTTTATCTTTGCTGTATTGAGCAAGTTTCTCTGGATTCATTGACCATTTATTTGAGCGAACATACACGCGCAGTTCAGCACAAATTTCAGGATCATCGAGCAATGTGTACGCCTTGACATGGCGGCCAGAAATGGACACTGGGAGTTCACGAGAGGAGACCCACTTGCGAACCCACTTCCTCACCAATCGGCCTCCCCATTTCCGGGAGAATCCCTGTGCCTCAGCAGCAATCTCAGATGCCTCGATTGCTTTCCGACCGTTTCTCACAACCATTTGAAGATGACTTTTTATTGCTCTCGCACGATATGCTTGAAGACCTTCCTTTCCATCTCGCCCTGCCCATTTTGTCTTCTTCGATCCCACTTCCTTCTCAATTGCAACAAGCCCCTCCTGTAATTCCTTAAACCGCAGTTCTCTTGCTTCTTTGTGGGCCACACGTGCAGGAATATCAAGTGCAGTCCGGGTGCGCTTCCGTGGAGGGAAAGAATTGTCCTCTTCTTCCACACCGTCATCTTCATCCTCAGACTCGGACGAGGAAAGATCAGACCTGTAGCCCAAGAAAGATGGAAGGGCTGACGGTGTTGGTGGATCTGTATTTGAAAGCGATCGTCCGAGTCCGAATTCCAAGTTGGGAAGTTCTTCAACCTCGGAATCCATGTCTGAGTTGTTGCCGTCGCAGGCCACCTTTTTTGGGACAAAGTAAGCCTTGAATGCAAGGGAGGTTCGTCTGTAATACAGTAAGCAAGAGACTGAACTGCACAACATCGAAACTTGCCCGGTCTGAGCCTTTTTGTCATCTGCAACCTTCTTTTGAGTGCGCCTTTTCGAGCGCTTCGAGCGTCCATCATATCCAAGACCTCGATGTGTCTCTGCTTTCGCCCAGTCAGACGTTGAAATCGGCCGTATCAAACTCTCATACACATTAATATTTGCCCTTGCCTCTCGGATGATGCATTCCTCGAGACCGTTTCTCAACTCCTCCCCTTCTTGGTCACATAAATCCTCGTCCTCTTCCTCAGACTGGCCATCCACCTCCTCCTCTGCGAAGCCCTCTGGTGAGTCTATCCAATTCCCCTCCAGCAATTCACTCTCGATTTGGAGGTGATTGTTAACTCCACCCGGCCAACTGCAACACTCGGTGTCGTTGTCGTTGTCGCTGTCATTGTCAGTGGAGTCGTCGATTACGATGGGATCATCTTGGTGACCATCACGGTGATAAGATTTGCCCAAACGAGCGTGACTTGCAGCGCTCAGGCGATGTCTTCGTGTTTTGGAGCGACGGCCCATAGGGAAAATGTGAGACTAATGAGCAGGCTAGGGTTAGGGTCTACTTTTTGAAAATTTCGTTGCCGATTTGGCCACTGCACAGCCACTGTTCAAAAGTAGCGGCCTGTAGGTGACGAGCACCATAGGTGGTCAAATGCAATAAGGTGAGTTGTCCAGCGTGTCATGTTGGCCATGAGGAAGGCAAGAACTTTGCCAGGTGGAACTGAAATCTCTGCTTGTGTCTTGTTAAATACTGACCGTACTTGCCCATGATTAAGGACCCAGCTGATGAGGTCTGTTGCCTCTTCTGCTGTTTCTGCAGCCTCTTGGTTAGTGATGGGCACGGGTTTGTGGGTACGGGTCACGCAGGTACGGGTGCGGGTGACCAAATTGTTACCTGTGACATTCCCGTACCCGTTTGGGCAGGTGATGGGTATGTGACAGGATCATAACACAGGTGTAACGGCTGCCACATCACCATCCATTCACCCACTCGCCTTTCACAGCGACGTGATTTCGATGCAAGACAATAGTAAGAGGTAAGGAGGGTGGGCCATTGTGCTCAATCCCCACAATGGTAAGTTATTTATTATTTAAAACAATTTTTTGATCTTATATAAATGTTTCCAACAGTGTTTTGTTAGGGGGAGGCTCATCCTCCTCCTTTCGTGATTTCGTTCGTCTCTATCAGGAGGGTAGGGGACCTTTCCTCCGCTCACGTTCGCCTCGATTTGGACGCCTGCCAACGCCAATGCCAACGCCTACCACACCCACACCCACATCAACATCAACACCCACACCCAGATCCGTCAACGCAACGCCTGCACACCAGGGGTCTCCCGGAGATCCCTCCTCCACTGTCTTTGCCTCGATTTGCATGCCAGGAAGGTGAGGCATCCCTCCCTCCTCTCGTTCGCCTCGTTTTGGACGCCAGGCCCATCTCAATCTCGACAAATGATGACGACAACTGACAGCAACACTGCAGGTTGACCACATCACAGCACAGGAAGGTGGGAGATGGGCCATCATGCCCAAGCTCCCCAAAATGTATGTAATTACTGTGTATTCTAAATTTTTACTGATGCAATTGACAGCTCATGCTGTTTACTTGGGAGGGGAGGTTCAACCCTCCCCGATTTCTGGCCGTTTCATTGGGAGAGGTTCAATACCTCCCCTCCTCACATTCTCCTTTTCAACGCGACAGGGGAGGAAGGAGAGGTTCAACCTTCCTCGAACAGCTGTAGTTGCAGTTGCCCATGGCGATGACAAACAACAAACGATGACGACGGCTATGGGCCTTCGTGCCTACCCCCAAAACAGTACATTTTCTTGTCTAACACCTCTCCTCACGTTCTCACTGTTTCTTTGGGAGAAGGTTCGACACCCCTCCTCTCGTGTTCTCTTGTTCTCACCAATTCGGAAGGGCACACTTCCCCTGTTGTGTTCTTGCCTCTTTCTTGGTTGGAGAGGTTCAACCCCTCCTGTCTGTATATAGTATTATTAGTATGGTAATGTGATAAGTTTTAATTTTAATTAATAAAATCCCATACAGGTTTGGTGACCCGCAGGGTTGGCAGATACCCACACCTGTAGAGGCGGGATACCCGTACCCGTACTTGCGGGTACGGGTATCTGCAGGTAAGGGTGCAGGTGACTAAATTTTTGGCTGCAGGTTACCTGTGCCCATCACTACTCTAGGTTCACACTGAAATATTCCCCAAGTATTAACTGAAACTGAATACTGAAGTTATTGTATAGCAAACTCCATGAAATTCTGGAAGTCACCTGATGTGCGCAGCAGGGTGGCCCAAACAGCCACAGTCGTTTCAAAACGAGATCTTTCCTTCCACGCTGGCTGCCACCATCGTTGTCACAGCAGAAGGCAACGATGATGACACCATACACATTTTCTGCACTGTCAATCATACCCCCAAATGTGTGGCACATCGATGCACCATCCTTCTTGTGAGCTGTGGCAAGAATCAAGTCAACGAGATGTGTCTGCAATGTGAGCAAGCTCAGGGTGAATCGTAACACGATTCAACTTGATCCGAGTCTCACCTTTCCACCGACAGATATATTAACGCCATTTACTGAATCTCTCGACTCATCTTTCCATCCATCTGATGCTAAAACAGCATACTCACCCTGCAAAGCCTCCATTAGCTGCATTTTGACTGTTAGATCAGCATTATCGAGGAGATGACCAGATAGTTGCAGACGCGAGGGTATGACATCGCCTGCAGTTGACTGGAAGAGGAGGAATAACATCATAACCTCAGGATCCTCAACCCATCGAAAAGGCAAGTTGGCAGAGATTGTTGCACGAAGGAATTGTTCACGAACAATTGTCTCTTGTTCATCTGTAAAGGGAACCTGAATGCTGCAGAATAATTTTAGCTGAGACTGTTTGAGTGAATTCTCAACTTTGGTGAGCAACTTTCTCTTTGGCTTTTTTTTCATCTTGTTGTCATTGTCACTCTCACTTTCAGAGTCTTCCCGCTCCCTCTTTCCCTTGCCCTTCGCATTTTTCTTGGCCCTTGCTGTTTTTCGTGCCTCTGCCGATGTGTTTGGGCATCGACCCTTGCCACCTTTCCCAAGAATGTGTGCAATCATCAGATTTTTCACGCCAAGTACCCCACCAATTCCGGCTTTGCATGCTGATCAACTAACAGTGTCAGGAAGGCCCAAGCCTGGACTAGTATGTGATACCCACCTTCTATTACCCAGGATTCTGTTGAGAGCTTTGGATTTCCTTCATCATCAAGCGCTATAGCCACATCTGCCAGGCGTTTCTTTTCAATGCATCCACGACAGTGTGCACGGAGATGTGATCCATTTTGCTTCTCACCAGGCAAAAAATGATTCCAGATAGGGCCCTTCGGTGGAGGCATAGGCGGCCTGTTGGATGCGGTGGAAGGGAAAAAAATCACTATATAGAATTTAAATTTCTGTTATCTTGAGCCTCTTTTCGAGAATCCTTGTTTCAACCAATGATAACATAATAATTAGTTATTAAGACTTCATTAAGGGTTATTAACAGTTTCGATTGATACTAAGTCTTAACCTTAGAATGTAATTAAGGCTTAAAATGTTTAAGCCTTAGGCACAACACTGGCCTAATCGGGTGTTTGATGTTTAGAAGAAGGGTCGTGACCCCCTTTCTAGAATTAAGGTTTGGAGAGCTCACAAAACTCGCACGGTTGACAACATCGACAAATTTGGATGACATTTGCCCCTTGATGGGGGCGTTTTAGAACTAGAAATTCAAGATAGCGTTACGGGAAGTCACCCACTATTAGCGACCAATTATGTAAAAGTCTGAGGGCCCCGTCACATCATTTGGACCTTTGTCATAATAAAAATCCAACGGGACACAGCAAGCGTTGTTTTCACTTCAATTATTGACTTGGAATGAAGTCATTTGAAGATCGAGGCGAAACTTATTATTAGTAAATTTCACCAATAGCCGGACACAGCCACCCGCACGTCTTCCTTCCCGCTGTTAGATGTCACTGGCATTTATTGCACGGCGAACCTTCAGGAATGCTACGGGCAACGCTCGGTATTTATCGACGACGGGGAGGTCATCTCCGTCAGCACGATCGACGGCTTGGAGGCCCTGGACGACCATCATGGCAGTAACCGGCGCTTCTCTGGTGGCAGGCACCTTTGGAGCAATATACCCACCTACACCCCTGTCTATTATATTTCCTCGCCCTGCGCCCCCACCATTGGCACCAGACACACCAGAAGCAGTGGCATATACCGCAAGTTTGGAAGAAAAGCTCCAGAGATTGCCTCTTTTGAAGCAGCTCAGGGAAAGCGATGATGCAGGTGAATGGTACGAGACCAGACCGTACCAAGGTTTCCCAGAGGAGAGGCTGGTGAATAGTTTGACCGCTGGTGCCTTGAAGGGACCTGGGAAGCTCGCTCTCTACCCACTGATTCGAGCGAAGAGGGACGAGTCGGAGAGTATTATTTTCATGCATCTCGGTCGGGGTCTTTGCGGCCACGATGGAATAATTCACGGGGGTTTACTGGCCACGGTTTTGGACGAGACACTGGCGAGGACGGTAAGGGATTATGTCACCAATTTACTGTTAATTGACATCGGTGTTAGGCAATATTGAATTTGCCTGAAAAGGTCGGAGTAACAGCGAGACTCACGTTGAATTACAAAGCTCCAACCACCGCAGATCAGGTATGTATTCATACCATTTTTCGTCTTTATTGCTTAATTTATTATCTCCTCCCAGATTGTAGTTATCAGGACAAGAATAGAAGAACTTAAAGAACGAAAGGCCCTTGTTTCAGGACACATCGAAGATCTGAACGGAACATTACTCGTAGAAGCGTCTGCGACCTTCGTCCAACCACGATATGCCAAACTCCTGCAGTCGGCGGAACTGATCAAAACAATGGGCGAACCCCCCGCAGCGGTCAAAGCTGTACACGTTGATGGAAAAAATATTCTCTCGAAACGGTAGAATATATGATAACCTTTTGCTGGCCATTTAGGGGGCTGGTTGTGACTGAGTAAGTCAGTAGATATTACAGTGACCGTTTAGAACATACCTACCGGGAACCGACTCGGAAATCTCAATAATATGAGGTTGCTAGAGAGCGAATTCGAAACGGAAGAATGGATCTGCGCATACGAAATGACTTTCCAACTCTGAAATGACAATGATTCTTAGAGCTACGTATAGTTCCGGTCCTCCCGCCCACCTTGGTCCGAATCATGAAAACGCCGAAAATATGCCTATGCTCTGGGCACATGGATGAGTGGTTGTAAGTCGGTGATTATAGTACTGTTGCAAACAGCGTACATAAATTTACACCAGTGTATACGGTATAGTAAACGATTCTGAGTTAATGCACACAGAAAGCACTCGATGTTATACGTGCCTGAATACAGTATACTAGAATATACATCATCGTACTGACAGCTACTGACAGACGTCGATGTCATCCCAATGCACCAACCCCAGGTTTATAATTTTCTATATATGACTAGATATTATTATTATTATTATTAGAACGCGACGCTCTGGCAAATGCATTCGAAGGAGTCTATTTCTAGCGCTAGCAAAGCGCTAGCCTTTAATTTATTCCAGGGTACTTATATTCGAACAAACAATCACCAGATTGCCAACCAGGGAAACTTTGGAAAGTGGTACCTGAGTAGCGAATTCCCAAAGAGGTATTCAAATTCCATGCAAACTGAGAGGTTTATAAATGGAATTGTTCTCTAGAAATTTTCATAGACGCCGTCAGTTTTCTGGTATCGGCGTGGACAGTGAGCGGCGAGAACCCGTGAGGTGTTTTAAACAATTCCGTTACTGAACCTAATCCAGACAAATTCCATCCTAGTCTCTAGCCGCTCATTGCAACACCTCAGACAGATGCCGCATGAGTCCTGTCTCTTACTATCTACCCTGTTCGTCCAGAAAGACAAAAGATATTCTAGTAAAAAAATTCTTGACATTAGGTTTCCTAAACTGGTACGATCGCAGTATTGATGCCAAGAAATAAACGTACTTCTTCTCTTGGACAGCCCAGCCTAGGTATATAAGGAAGCAATTCAGGTGGAGTTTTGGTCTTGGTGGACAAGAAGTTATGGGCTTTCACGTCAAAAATCGACTGTAAAACGCAGGATAGCAACTACATGGTTGCCCTGATCATGATCGGCAGCAAGATGGGATAATGACCGTATGCTGCATGACCTGATGATCAGTTCCCGTTGTGCATATTTAAAAGGCAAGTCAATCAAGTTGGTCAACGGTCTAGAGTGTTGCTTTGGTGATTCAACAGATCATGATGTCAGTGCGTTTGAGGCTGTTTGAGGCACTTTGCTTTGATCCTGGCGAAACACCCACATAGCACCTCCCGTTCAAGGAGGTTCAAGGTTGATATTTTCGGGTGTGAACGAACTTCGAAGTTTCCCGCAATGTCGTATATATAAATAGTACTACCTTGCAATTGCGGTTGCGTCCGTAGTTCAATAGCCCCCTTCACTGGGATTTGACACTTCATTCGTATCTGAAGTCTGATACTATAATGTAGGATCTACCCTCATAGCTTTCTTATTGCGGAGTTTCATCCACAATGATGGAGCCTGATCATCATCTCATCTGTCGTTGGCATGTCATCAGTGTGTGATGGTATCAGCAAATTGGGACATCCTCCTAATCCCTTTCAAATGGAGGAATCCGGGACTTGTATTTCTTATGCCGATAACCCTTGCTGGATCTTCGTCTTCGCCCACTTCATGTTCGAATTCTAGTGTCGACAAGACCGTCCCGCTTTCTCGATATCTTCCTCAGGGGTTCACCTCATTGTCATAATCCCTGGGTTTTCTTCGGCTAAGCTTATCCGAGTTTCCTCTCTCGTCCTTTGCCTCCACTCCGCATACCTTGACAGACTCACGACACGATGGAGGCGGAGTCATCTTATAGTTCTTCAACAAGGAAAGAGGATTCGGTCTCAGATGCCAAACCGTACTGTGAGTCACCCTACGACGTGGATTGTTTGAATACCTCTGTAACTTTGGTTGCAGTCAAGTTGAGGTTGGGAGGTTCGAGATCAGTCGTCACTGGAAAATTTCTCAAAGACGACAACCCCAGCCCACGACTCGACTCGTCCAAACTGTCTCTCCAGCAGACGCGATCCCTGGATAGTCAAAGCGTCAGCAGCCGTTCGACGGACTCGTCGGGGAATCCAGATAAAGTGAGGATTGTGGGACGAGGAGGGGCTGGTGCCCGTCGTCGGAATTATACAGTTGAGGATAAACGTATCGGCTCAGGACCAACGATCGAGTTGAAAGCAATGAAGAAGAAACCTCAAGTCGTACAGGATGCACCCATCGTTCGTAATATGGGCCGAGGAGGTCTAGGATCACGACCTCAACCCCGCAAAAATAAGGCAGCGCCAGTAAACACCGACACCAAGGACACGCGCAAAGTATCAAAGCAATTCAGCCGAAATCTGTTGGAACCGAACGCACGATCACAACAATCTCCTGAACGACCTGGGTCGCCATTGTCAACAATCAGTACTATCCATTTTGCTGGAGAGACCGGATTGCCAACCCCAGATTTTTTCAAAGTCACGAAAAGGAGACGCCAAAAGAACCCCAATGAGATAGACGAATTACTCGCCTCAGGCTCGAACGAAGTCTTTGACCTTCAACCTCTCCGTCGTGACACGCCATCAACCGTTCCTTGGGACGACACCCCGTCAACAAGTCAATCGAACCTCAGTTCGAGGTCCAATTTGAAGGCGAGACGACGCGAACGAGGGTTCTCTATGCTTTTTTCCATTTTCCAAAATGACGTGACACGCAAGACCGACTCCTCCTCCTCCCTTCCCTCCATGTCAGTTCCGAGTCAAATAACGCTTACATCGATCGATACAGATCCCAGCTACTTTTTCCATGGACCGTCTACACCACCATGTAGTCAGGAAACGGATTCAATGACCGAATCGTCATATTCTGCTAGGCTAAGCTCCTCCCTTTCCTCCTTCCAGCGAGAACACAGCCCACCATCCATACCGACTTCCAAGGCCGAGGACTCTCAAGAAGTGGAAATTCCCAAACCTTCATTACCACCGCCTAATCGAATGCATTATCCACTAGCGAAACGACGAGAAATCGCTCGGTCTCTTACCTTGTACCTATCGCCAAGTGAAGCTGAGGCTCTCGAACACTCTCCACCCTGTAGTCCCTTCCTCCAACAGTACCCGCCAACGATACCTGAGGAGGAAGTTTTGATTTCGACGGAAAGGTCGGAAAAATCGGAGTCATGGTCTGGGGAGTGGAATGCTGGGATGGTCGACGTTATAAAGGCATTGAGAGAACTCCGTTAATTCCCCCCTACGCACCTTCGAATTCATCCGCGTAACCTAACACAAATTCAAGCCTTTTTTTCTGTAATTGTCTCGACACGAGCTTTTTCGAATTACACCGTCATTCATTTTGGCATTTTTCATCCTTTAAACTTGTGTATTATTCCTATTTATCTACACAACCACACAACTAACGATAGTAGATACCCTACAATTACCTATTTGTATTTTTCTATGAAATAAGGTGCAATGGACTGCAATTTTTTTTTTTTTCCATTTGGGTTGGCCGACTCGGAGTCGGCGGAATATTACATCTCGTCCGGTGTTGGCTGAATACGACTCATGACTTCATCAGGGGCGATCTCAATGATGGTGAGGAATTCCTAAGGTACCCATCAACAAGGTGGTAACCTGGATTATTCATTGCGTACTCGTTCCGTCTGACGAAGGCCGATGATCCGTGCCGGCTGCAAACCTTTGCCATAAGCAGAATTAGGCGGTATTCAAGATGAATACGGTTGTTGAATCCTGAATGCGGTATTCGCTCACCATCGAATAGCCGCATGCTGGCCAGCCTCTACACCACTCCTAGCATGCTATCGAATTGGCCCGCGATTCTTCCTAATTCCTGTACTGTACCCCGATCATATCATGCAATATGACGAACACTGTTGATGATCAGGAGGAGCCCGAGGGAACACTAGCAGATAACTGGTATTAGCACACTCGAACCTTGGACAGGATATGAATTCACGACGGGTTTATCATCCAAATTCGATCGATTAGAGAAACACAAGACCTGGAATCATGAATGGTCCTCTCCTGCTGTTGTTCGTGCCTTGCTAAAGCCTGGAGTCGAGTCGCTCTCCTTGACGTTCCCATTTAATTTCCCTAATCCGCGGGCCATCTCCAAAGCGTACCTTTGCACGCCACTGTGACCGACTACGGTGTCTGCAGTTCCGAGCGACGAGCGTAGTACTAACGGCGAATTTGTGGACGCCACCTGAACAAATAGAATCAATCATTCAAGATCCCAAATCAAAGATCACGAGTTGAACAATACGAACGTAAGATCTCTGCAACGATACTTTGGAATAAGGTACGCCCGAAAAAACGCACCATTACCTCCGGACGTCATACCTGGACAGGAGCAGCATTGAAGTTGCAGTCATAGTATTTCATATATGCGTTTGGGAAATTGTTCTTCTTGCGTTCTCCAACTCCGACGTCGACGACGCGGTAAAGATGAGCTCATGTGATTATACTAACCCCCAATGACATATGCGATCGGACTGTAGTTCAACAGCAAACTGGGGTTTGTTAATGTCAATTGGTGAGTCCGGGTTGAAAGACCAAGCGTTGACAGTTCGAAGCTGCTCCGCAAGGAGTTGGCATTCATTCCGGGTCCGTTCTAGCAGGATATCCACTGTCAAGAATCATCCAACTGAAGAAACATCAGCACCCGAGAAAAAACATTGCAATTGTAAAGTTTCTACATAGCCACAATATAGATCTTCCGATTAGCTTCGAGCCGACGTAAGGTCCACGAGACCATTGCTTGACGCGAGGGACGTCCCGATGGCCAAGCTGATGCTGCCTGGACATACCCTGGATTACAGCAGGAACATGCAGGGAACATGAGGGAACATGAGGGACAGACCTCGACCTCCAGAAAAGACACCCTGTTCCTGGATTTGGTGTGATCACATGACGGTGAGCATCAGGTCACCACCGGACTTACCCACGCGACGCGCCTACCTCGAGGTGTGATGACGACAATGATGCAATGGAAAACGAGGACGAATCATCTGTGACGACAGACGGGTGTGCCCGATGTTTTCCAATGCAGGTCACACTGAATCTCCAACAGCTCGATCGACTGCGACGGTCTATGGCCAAATGATACTGAGCTCGGTGAGCTATATGAATGCCCCGTAATGTTGTCTGCAGACATTTAGCTGAACTATCAGTTTAGGCTCTAGGATCGGAACCTGGGTCTGGGAGGAATCTCAGTGTGTCACACGTTTGTTTTCCCAAGGTATGAATAAGAGGTCGAGTCGGGACTTCAATTGACCTGCCCTCTTGTCTGACTCTTTGCCCTACTCGTCTTTTGAAACGCTACCTCTCTTCATGGTACGCCTTTTTTATTATTGTCGGTGGTAGGATCACTCAATCCCTTGCAGTCGTATGAAGGAGAGAGAGATGACGAAAAAAATTCAGTTATCTGTGTCTCGTCCACGTTTTCCCCTGGCTCACATAAAAGCATTCCGGATACCATCTTTCGCTCATCCGATGCTGTTCTGTTCTATGTGAACTCACAAATTCTCCTCCGGGTCACCAACCGAGCTTTCGAACCCATTTTGCACTCGTCATTGGAAGAGTACGCCCCCCGGAACAAACGAAACAATGTCATCAACCTCCCAGATAATTCTGCCATCCTCGACGTCATCTTACACGTGTTCTACAATATTTCGTTGTTCAGACCTTCTCCCCCTCAACTGGAAGTGCTTGAGGTGGCAGTTTCCCGGATGAATATGTATGGATTGGTGCCGTCATCCCATATTACTCCGTCAACACCACCCTTCGACGCCCTATATTCGCATGCCCAACTCGGACCCCACATCGCAATCCGAGTTTACGCCCTAGCAGGTCAATACAGTCTGCATTCACTGGCAACACAAACTTCGCCCCATCTTCTCTCCTACACTTTATCCGATCTTTCGGACGATCTGGTTAAACGTATGGGCGCAAAGTACCTCAGGCGGCTTATGTCCCTTCATCTCACTCGTGTGGATGAGCTCAAACGGATCATCATCCGTCCTCCCCACACACATCCAACATCGTCGGGATGTAGTATGACTGATCAGAAGAGTTTGGCAAGGGCTTGGGCGCTAGCGGCATCGTATTTGACTTGGGATACGAGACCAGGTGAGTTTCATCTTAGGCTTCCTTGGTTTAGAAATCTTACAGATTTAGATATCACTTCGCAATCAATACGGTCGACTTTTTCGACTCTGAACGAACACATTTTTTGCAACGAATGTAGAAAAGCAGTCCAGCAACGAATTAAAGAGGTTGTCGTTCTCTGGCTCGAGGTCAAGGTACGTAGCCTATGTTTTCCCCCCGGATATTTTTGCCTCAACTTCCCCAAAGGACACGATTTAGTTGGGTTTTTAACACTCCAGAATCAACTTACTTTTTTTTGCTTTCACCATGCTCATATCGAATCTTTTTTTTCTTTTCATGGTTCTATTTGTTATTTTTGAATATGTTCATGACGTCTTCTCTCGATCTAACGTTTCCTAATTACCATCCCTCGAATGCCAAATTTGGCCATCGAGAATTCCGATCGCTTTTCATAGATTATTTATAACGTTCATTTTGGGTAATAGTGTTTCTAAAATGGGTATTGGTTGGGTGGATACAGTCCTACATTTCAGCTTGTGCCCGAGCGCAAGTCTTTTTCCAGAGTACTTTTCAAGACCCATTTTCATTGGTGAGAGTCAGACAAGCGACTCTCACAACACCTTGGGTTCGCATTTGTCAATTGAGTGGTTTAATAAACCAATCAAAACAGAACCGTATGCTTAAAATCACGAATCAATCATGTAGCAGGGGCAGCCGCGACCTTTGACCATAAGAGGAAAAAGGCTAAAGTTATCTGTATGTAGGTAAACGTGTACAACTTTTAAGTTAAGATGATCTTATCGCTCTTTTATGCCAATCGTAATGTAGGAACTTGCCTTTTTCCGCCAAGGGATGGAGTTTCGAATCCTTCTGGGTGGCTTGTCAACGGCACGATCGGCAGCGCGTTCTGGCATTTGCATCAAGCTCCATCACCTTGTCCTCCTGCCCGACAAGAAGCATTTCATTCTGGGACAAATCGAGAATACAGACATCGGGTTTTTGGTGCTCGAGTTCATCGACGCCAATGACGAGACGGAGGTTCTTCCGATGGTATGCTCTTCGGTCATCATTGAAAGTTCGGCCGTAAATTCAACGACACCTGGCGCGGGGGTCATTACAAAATTCAAGAAAACTGGAGAACGTAATGTGGCGATCTTCCTGCATGGCGTCAGCGTCGACAATGTTTAGCAGCTCTTGATCGACCGAGGGTCATCTTTTAAGTTTTTCCAAGAGCGACATTATTTTTGACTTACCTGAATTCAAGAGGGCCAACCTGATGCGATACAAGTCAAGGAACCTCCAATCGGGGTCATCGGACGTCCGATTCTTTCTGGACTTGGTGGAACGACTATGGAATTTGTCAATTGGGTTCGCCTGCAGTCGTTTGACTGACACAGGCCCTTTAATGAAAGGTGGCGGGATGAAGTCTGAAATTGGCGAGTAGATTGTCATACAAACGCAAGTGGGAAAATATTAGGAGGTACATGCTACACAACACCAAGAAATTGTCATGCAAAAGAACCTCACGCGCTCTTTATATAGGCCGATTATGTCACGAAAGGCGCGCCAAAACATCTCGCAATGACAAGTTACTCACCAAGGAGACAACGTGTGTGTGGGTCCCATGCTCTCAACGTTCCCGCAGTAGACAAGAGGTCGCTGGCGTGACCACCTACAGGAAACCTGGACAACGAGCAAAGAAGGAAACGCAGTTTCAGGCCAACAAACTTAAACTATCTGTGTCTGCAGACCTGCGAGTCAGGGCAGGGAACATTTAATAGGTCAATTCAAACTTACCGCCACCCCTAAGCGACCATCACGTCCCCCAGAGATGTAAGTATCCCCGTTCAAAATTCATTCGGGAAATCATTCCTGTCATTAAATAGATACACTGCTGCAATGAGTAGTTCAGCAATCAGGGAGGGACTCGGCTGCCACGAACATCAACAAACGGACCATTCTGTCAGAATTCCCGTTCGTCAGACCGCGTTCGAAGCCGAGTCAAAAATCAGGGAACTGCGACATGACTGACGAAGGACAAATATGCCAGTTTGACACGGAAACCCTCCCTCATAAGCGTATTTGGTCAAAATAGTCAAGCCTCCCACGAACAATTTGAATCGACAAAACAGAAAAATGATCAACTCTGAATCTGGACGGACAGTTTCCAACGGTCATAGGTGCCAGAGCAAGAATGTCGATATTTTTCAGCATTCAAGAACATTGTTTCGAAGTCGATTCTCAAATATCAATGGTGGCCAGATCTACGACTCGAGCTCCAGGTGCGAAAGGACCATACTGTATATTCCTACCACAAATGGACAAATGGGGCGACGAGGTATACAAATGGTTTACAACTTGCCGAGCGAAGCAGCAGCCACATTCTGTCCAGCAGCCTTGGCCCGCTTCCTCATCATCTGTGTAGATTTATTTCCACGAATACCCCCACCCCATAGACGACGAGCCTCATCGTATTTCTCGGTGCTATGACGAATAATTATGAGGAAGACAACCCAGTTATCTGAAAGGGAGGAAAACATACAAATTCGCCTTAGCAGCACTGATCAGATTTGCCAATTCACGCTGGTCCTCGCTCTTCACTTCTTGAAGGGCAACAACGGCGGCGGTTTTCTTGTGCACAACAGTACCAAGACGAGCCTTTCCTTTGACAATAACGTAGGGCACCCCCATCTTGCGGCAGAGGGCGGGTAAAAAGACAACAAGCTCTATAGGATCGACATCGTGTGCAATGGCAACAAGGGCGGCTTTCTTCGCCTCGACAAGAGCAACAATGTGATTGAGGCCATACTTGACGAACAAGGGCTTCTTTTCCTATATATTCCGAAGTAAGTGCCTGATAGGTCTGATGAATGAGAGGTAGTGCAAACCGACCTTATCCCTCTCTTTGTTCTCAGCGGTGGCAGTAGCAGCGGTCAGAAGGCGGGCCTTCTTCTCCTGCTTGGACTCAGGACGGTACTTGTTGAGCAATTTGAAAAGTTGAGTCGCCGTGTTCTTGTCGAGAGTGTGGGCGAACTGAGCAATGGCAGGAGGAACCTTCAGACGCTGATGCAAGATAACCTTTTGACGCTGCAGGCGAACGTATTCCGGCCATTTGACGAAACGAGTCAGGTCAGTTCGAGGACGAATGTCCTGGCCTGATAATTGAAAATTTGAGAAATGAGCTATAAAGAGACAGAGAATGGCGGCTTACCGATGGAAAAATTTTTAGGAGTTGCTTCAAAGAGAGGGTTTTTCTTGGACTTCTGAGTTTTGCTGCTTCCGAACGGAGCGGCAGCGGGTTTCTTTCCAGATCCGGGCTTGGCTTTTGGAGGCTGGTCATTGAGACGAAGTCAGCATCGAGCTCAGGGTTGAGAAACAATGCAGCCTCGGAGCTCTAGCGCCATGTACAATGCAAGCATCGCATATAGCCCAGCCTCGCGCTTCATTGCCAATATTTCCAATGTAGAAAAGTATAGGCTCTGCGCTTGTATGATGTAGATCAAACTACAAACAATAACTGGTACGGTTCTATGATAAAAAAAACGTGAGTGTCAAGAAGCGTTATCCAAAGGGATCACTCACCATCCACCCAATGAGGCGCACTTTTTCACGGGTTTCCGGGATGGACGAACGTAGCTAAAGGTGCTCCTTGACACTGCAAAAGTTATGCTTACCATTTCGATGTCGTTTGCCTTAATTCAGATGTCGGTGGTGGAGATGGGTGTGGCGGAGGAAGTGAGGCGATTTCAAGCTCCGCCTTAATCCCGGTCTTGGCAGAGCCCATCGTGGAGAGATTTATTCAATAAATTACTGTAATAAAGGTGAATGTATAATAAAATATGGCTAATCAAGCAGAACAGACGGCTGAATTGTGCGATTCAGTTTCTGATGCTGGAGAGTTGGTCCCTTCATTCATCGTTGCTTTCCTCAGTCTTTTTCTTGCCCGAGATCTCGCAGATTTCGAGATTTTGCGTTTATGAGGCGATTGAAGGCTAGTGATTGCGATAAGTGAATAAACGTTCAAGGTAGCAGTCCGGATCTCACGTTGCCCCTCTTTCGACAAGCTCTGGAAGTTCAGTTGTTGACAGTATGATTCGCAAGTAAGGCGTTTGTCTCTGTCGCGTACTGAGGCAGTCTAAGTAAAAACATGAGGAGCACTGCGAAAGAACTTACTGATTCTTGCCTCTAAGAGCCTGTATGATTTGGAGTGACCTCAAGTCCTCCGGAGTCGCCTTGTCAGAGGCCGCTGCACTGGGCGTAACCGACACACCCAACTGCTCCAGTGTACCAATTTCGTTGTACTGGTAGAGGCCACACATTCGACTTGACAGCTTCTCCTGGAGCACATTGACATATTCCCGTTTGATTATTTCTGCTACAGAAATAAGACGAGGGACGGTGGAAGATACGTTGGAGGCGGTCTCTTGTTTGATAAATAGTTTTTCTTTTTCGAGGTTGAGCTGCAAGGCGGGCTTTATCTCGAAAGGCAGCGTGTGTAAGATCACAGTCTTGTCCACAGTCTTGTTTTCGTTATCTTCCTAATACGAGTCAGTCTACAGTCAGAAATCAACTTTGCGTGAACTGTACCGTAAGAAATTTTAGCGAATTAGCTACCCATGTCTTGATTTTACCACCGCTTGTGATACGAACATATCTTTCGTTCTCTGAGGTTTCTGTCATAAGTGTGAAAATCGTGACGTCACCGATGTTGATGTGACGTCCCATTTGGCATTTGCTCTCCGTCGTCCAAGTACTACATTCAAGTTCGACCTTGCTTATGACACAGGATAGCACAGGACCGGGGGACCCTACATGTAAAACAGAGAGCATCCTAGCGACATCAAGACTTCTAGCTTTGCAGTCTTCAAGAACCTGTGGATACATCAGAATTCTGGTGTGTCTGCAAAACGCCCGAAATGTTTTTTACTAGTTCTGGGCACTCAAAGATACCGCACGTGTCCAGTCGTCGATGATATGGCCTGTCGCACCAAATAGTCGCTTAACAACCAAGTCAGCCACCGCTCCGACTTCTTTCCTTGTCTCCTAGTTTCTGGAACGCGAACGGCCTCAGTGCCACCATGTTGTTCAGCGTAGACGGCTTGGAAGACAGCATGATGTCTGCTTCCTCGATATGTAACTTGACCAGTTGTATGTATCCTACAGGCAACACACTTACGCTTCTGACTTTAGCCGGCTTGGCCGACCTGGATACGGGACAGGACCACGCCGTTACCTCTGGAACCTTTTGGGATGATTCACCGTACCCCGACCTTGCGCAAACGTGGTTCGAGAACGACTTCTTTGCTGGCTTCGGTCGAGAGAAGGTTTCGACACTCACAATCACCTCGCAATCCTTTTCCGACGCTATGAATTCTGAATCGCCGTCTACGCTGTTCATTCCCCAAGAACCGTTGCGCGCTGGGCCTTCTGTCCTGAAGCAGTCAAATTTTGGAGACGATCCTTGGAGAACATTAACGAGTCCTGTGGACGATGCATATTCCCCGTTATCGGCCCAGGAGTCTGGAAAGGAAAATATGCCACCTCAACCCACTCTGGACGATTTCTCGGGCTCTTGTTTCTGGGCCGACAGTCCGACCACCAAATTCGGTACCCATAGTCCACAGAGGCCAAACCCTCGCGTTCCAGATACTTATGTCCAATTGTCTTATTCTCCGCCTCCCTTGTCCCTGCCACCTCCCACACGTTCCCAAATAAAACCGAAGGGACTGTTTGGCTGGGGGGATACGAGTCTTTTGCAAACCCCCAATCCAATCTCTTCAGTTTTACGACAAAGGTCGTTGTCTCGGAGTTCGGATGTTGGCGCTGTACTCAACCCGCATGTCTTGACTTTGAACAGCGGATCACCCCTCCGCAAGCGACCACGTCAGTCTCCCCTTTCGAGTGACTATTCTTGCAACAAATCAGAGAATCTGTTCCTTGATTCCACCGATGGGGACGGCTCACCGGACGAGAGCGACTTGGATGATTACCGCCCGTCGTGTTCCCCCTCTCCTAAATTCGAGCCATTCAAGAGACTCAAGAGGATGCCTTCTTCCGACCCAACGCCCTCGCCGAAGCCTGCTTTCAGGACCTTGAAGCGCGGCAAAATGAGTAAGATCAAGAAAGCGAAAAAGAAAGGAAGTGCGGCTCTTGCCCTTGCCCTTGTTACACACGTAGGCGAGGTGAAGCGTGAAGCGGAGACTCTTCAGGTTTCTTTGGACCCGGATTCCTTTGACCCGGTTCGCGTCTATCAGGAAGGCAGTTATGTGGCCAAGAAACGCAAGAATCAACCGATCCCTATTCCCGTACCAGTGCCGAATTTAAACAAGAAAAGCCGAGGTAGAAAGGTCCCTTTCGTCTCGAAACAAGAATCTCCTTTTCCATCATCGGTTGTCGCTGCTCCGATCGAATACAACCTTGGTAGTCGACTCCAGGAATCGACAAGATCACACAAGAAAGCACAACCTGTGTCTCCGTCTGATGAGTCCGGAAGCAGGACGTACGTTTGTGTCATCCCAGGTTGTGGGAAGTGCTTCGTCCGCGGAGAGCACCTGAAGCGCCATGTGCGCAGCATCCACACGAATGACAAACGTAAGTATTTTGGACCTATCGGTGTAGTGCTTACTTATTTGTCACCTTCTGTAGCCCACGTCTGCCCCATTGAGGGTTGCCACAAATCTTTTAGTAGACGTGATAATCTCGGTCAGCATGTTCGTGTTCATCTCCAATCATGATTCGTTTCCTATCTGTTTTCTACCGACTGCTGTTTGATCACTGCTTTTTTATATGTTACACTCGTACTACTTTGCCTATATCCTACCTGTACATTTCCCTTTAATATTTCGCTGTGGGTCTCTAGCTAGCTTTTAGCATAATACATAGTAGTGTTTTCGCCTTTGGCAACATGAGTTTAAATTAAATTTCTTTTCCAAATTTCTGCAGCAAGAATTACATCGGGAAGGAATTCAAGGAACAGGAGATACTTTCTATAATACACCGCAGAACATCTTCCTTGAATTAGGATCGAGAAATTATGTATCCAGTGAAATGGTTGAAGGGTAATAAAATGACAATGACAACTAGAAAAAGAAACGGAAGATTCTGTTAGGGCTTGTATTCTGGGGGTGCGGGTAGACAGGGGTAGTCCACGGATGATGGTGGGTGGTTGGAAGTTGAGGGTAAGGACTCAGTGATCCGCAGAGTCTTGCTCTGTACAAGCGGCGAAGTGAATGTGCTAGGAACGGTGGTAGCGATTTTGTGAGGTCTGAAAGGAGGGGATGCAGGGGTCCAATAGTTCATGTCCTCCATCCATGCTGAAATGTATTCAATACCACACACGAGGTCGAAGGGCAGAAGGCACTTACCGCTTTGAACCATGCTTATATTTCGATCACACTCTAGTTTTCTTCTCCGCCTCCAGAGGAAAACGAGAAAAAGTAGGAGAGAGAGTACGACGGTACCGCCGACGGTTCCAGCAATGATAGCAATGTTTTGATTAGGGGGCCCCCCACTTGGCATCGTGTTCGGCATTGCTGTAGCCGAAATATCACTGCTAGTCGATGTTGTTGTTGTTGTTGTCTCCCCAGTCAATATGACGAAATAGTCGAGGAAAAGCCAGCTGGATCCGTTGATAAGATTCGTCACGACTAGTGTATGAACGTCTTTCGCAAGCTCTGGTGATTGATAAAATCGTTGGTTTCGCTGAGAGAGTGGGGTGAGGGTAGGTTGGTAAAGAAATCTGTTTCCGTCCAGTAAATATTCAGATTGGGGAGCTGTTTTGTTTGAATTGCTGGATCCTATAGTGCCATAAACACCAATTCTAACACCTAAAGACTGGAGTATTCATTACGCGTTCTAAAAACATTTTTAATCGTACGCACCGCGGAAAGTGATACTTGCGTTTGCTCCACAGCCATCCGTATACGTCGTTGTGGAATTGTATTCCGTTGGCAACCCTCCTGTCACCCATCCCGGTGAGTAGACGATGAGCGAGTCATGATCGTCCAATATGATACTGGACATGAAAGGGATTCTGCACGTCGAGTGTGGTGGCACCTATACAAGGGTGAAAACGCAACTTGCCAACGATACCCACGTTTGGCAGATGGTGATGTACCCCCTATATTGTACCTTTCGAAATCGAGGCGAACCGCATCAAAACGGACGTTAGCGACGACACATAGCAACTTATAAAATCGACATACATACCCTGGAATAAATATCGTACCGGTCAAATCCTGTATGTGGAGTCTATAATGTTATTCATGCCGCCGCCAAGGTGGATGTGGATCACCACTGAGCCCCCTGATGCGTTGGGATCCCCGCGCACTCTTGCTGGTCTGACCATCAATGATACTAGATCAGCAATCCCATCATCCGAATGACTGCGCCAGAATGTGAGCAGTTAGGATCGATTCTGCTCGTGTGGCATGGACATGCACCGTTCTCCCCTCTAGACTCATTTTGTCCAATGTCCTCACCAAGGTCAGGGATACGGGGCTCAACCATTCGAATTCTTGGGGCGAAGGCCTGGGTCTGGTAATGTATATGGGCAAAATTTATCAACGACACGGAATTCGATGGAACCTGAGACCAATCACCCATGAGATACCACAGAACCGGTCGTTGAGGAGTCATGACAGTTGGTCTAATTTCAAGCACAATGGGATAAAGTGGGTTCCATGCCAACTATTGGGTGCGCCTTGATCTCAGTTTGTCCGAATCCTAAGTAGCCAACCCGTCGTGGCTTTCGTACCGTTCTGCATCAGCGATAAGCGTCGTAGTGGAAGCATCGAGTGATTTGAACCTGGAGTATGTGTATTCGCGTAGTATGGCCACCAAGCTGTTTCTCGCTATTGAAACCCGTCGCATTGTCTGAAACCGGCGAGTGTTGAAGCAAAACACTCCATTTTAAATTGACGGTGCTACCAAGTTTCAAAGAACGCCTTCAGTAACTTCTGGTCGAATACCAGAGTGCTGCCTTGAGGCCCTGAGCTCAGGAGATTCCGGACTCGTGATTCGCATTTAGCTATAGTAGAGCAAGTGGTATACGATTGCACAGACTGGTCTGGCGAGGTGATAATAGTCTTACCTAGAGGCGCTGCACCGAATAGAAGCCACAATTAACTTGACTCCTCCCATGGTTCTCGCTCAGAATTGGAGGCACCGCGGCTCAACCACAATTAGATCCACGATTTATGTATGCATTGTCACGGTAGAGGTGACAAGTGACAAAGTGACAAGTGACTGGTCACTCCAATTAAACAATACCATTCGCCACTGCCAGTTGAATCAGACGTGCCAGATTTTCAATATCACAATTTCGGACACCTCTTCGATTTCCAACTTATACTACTCGATCGAAGATGGTCTATTAACCCATTCTCTGGTGGTTCGGACTCAATCCGGGTCCCTTTTACCTTGGTCTTCCTGAGCTCTTCTACGACGAATGGGTGCCACCGTTGGAGATTGGACTATCGAACTCGTTGGCACCTCGACGCCAGGGCTGCTAACGAGTTTGACTTGACCTGTGGATGACACTGTTCGTTTATCCCGATCTCCAGCGCGATCGGAATGGAGGAAATTTGCCAAGTGCTCTTGTTCCAAACCCTCCAGTCATATTCGCTTCGAAAGGGGTTGAGGAACCGCCCTCCAAAATCGCACCATCAACATTACCATCCCTCTCGGCACAGACGGGCGTAGTCCTCCCTGACTCCTCCAACGTCGTTGAATGAGAATGCCTACGTCTTACCAATTTTTAAGCTTGCGGCACGATGAAATGCCTACAGAAAATATGTCCCAGACTCATTATGTAAGCCCTTTCAGGTGCCTCGTGCATTCAATCTGCCTGCTGAAAGAGGCCGTTGAACACGGGATGTCAGGACGGACTATACATCAACAGGATGAATGAACCCTAAAAGGTGGTTCTACGTAGCTGCATAGCTTTTCCCGATATCCGGGGCGATATAAAGGACAGGTGCGGGCTGTTTAACCTCCTGCCAACCACCGCGGTTGTCTTTCGAGCTTCAAGCCAATCACACTCCTCCATCTCCCCGAATCAATTCACTATCAGTGAGTTTATTCCTTGCGCAATTCTTCGTTGCCACCATCCCTCTCGTTATTGCAACTGAACAGCATTCCCCTGTAGACGACGCCATGTCAATTTTGTTCGATGTCGTAGCAGAGCAGTCATCTCCGTTCTTTGGAAGACTGGTTGTCTCGAATATCCGTCCCAGAGGCCCCAATCCAGTGAAAGTCAAGAAATACTTCTACATCTCGTTCAAGTCGCCGGCGCAGATCGGAAACTTCGATGTCAACTGTGTAACGCACCCTTGGGTGGATATCACACCAGATATCAGCAACCAGCAAATTGGCTTCCAGATGTACGATGTCAAGGCGAAATTGTACTTCCACAATTCCTACACGTTCCGCGGCCAAGAGACCCTCACCTTCTATGTAAATGGCGACTTGGGCAGCGACCCTGACCACAAACAATTTACCAAAACATTCACCCTCGCCACCGATTAGTACCCCGCCGTCGCCGCAGATGATGGAGCGTTGGGATATGAACGCAATTTTGGAGACCCCGGGATGCTGGACGAGATGGCGCGTTTCGTACTTTAATCGGTGCAGCTATGGCATTTTCCTTTTTAACAGAACTATCTCAGCTTGTAAATGACACAATAAGGACTTTATGTTTTGTGCATTTGACCCGCATGAAAGTCCGTTTTGCTCAGCTGCACAAGATGTTCCTTTTCTCAAATTATTTCCTTGAACTAATCATACGAGCCACTCAACCAATATAGGATACCATGGGAGTTTGATTTTTTACATAACTAGTACGTTAAGCTGTAAAATTCGTCGCTGCCAGTGTTTGTAGTCTCTGTTAAGTTTCGCCTCGATCTTCATTCCAAGTCAGCTACCCCAGAAATTGAAGTGAAATCAACGCTTGCTGTTTGCTGTGCCCCATTGGATTTTTATTATGACAAAAATCCAAATAATGTGACGGGGGACCTCAGGCTTTTACAATATTGGGTCGACGTCGCTAATAGTGGAAGGACGTAGTCTAAGGGTAGCGTATGGGGAATCCTCGCTAGTGTCCTGCTTTAACTTATATCCTCACAGGTAATTGGAAAACCGGGGCAGCCTAAATAAGATACATGAAGAAATGCGGGCATACCTTGTATGCTCTGCCCTTACCTTTTCCGTCGAGGAGAATTTGGGTAGAAAGCAGATTTAATCGTGGGATGAGAGGTGCACTAATTTATGGACAGTTGATCCTTTGGCATCTGTATTATCATCAGGGACATATGGAAATCAGATATCGAGATGACTCACAGGCAATCGGAAGTTGTACGACAATATGAAGGGAAGTCTGTAACTAGGCCAAGGTGGCGGAAAGATTCCAACAGGTCTCCCACCGGCGACTCTTCTTCGAGAAACTGAAGCTCATTACATAGTGCACAGCTCGCCAACCACACCTTCGTTTGTCGCACTGTGTGAGTTTCCTGTCAAATCAGAGAGTTCACGGAGATCACTGACCTCTGTCGATAATTCAGTCTTTAGGTGCATATCGCGACCATACTCATCTCCTACCACTTGCCATCCATCTCCTGCATATAAGCTACTGCCACCTATCAACAGCCACCACCAGCATAGTAATTGGCGATCACAAGCTTCAGATTTACGACCCGATTGTACTTGCTCAGGTTGTGCTTTGAGCGCTTCACTGGGTATTGATGACTGTGGTGCTGTTGAGAACAAACATAGTAGAAGACTCACAAGTTCAGTGACTATTGATCACCATATTCAGTATCCATGTATCATGTATTCGACGGCTTTTTGATGAGCCGCGTTAAGGAAATATCGCCCTATCCTTGGCCCTGACAACGACAACTCTCCGAGGCTGATACACAATAGGTGTCATTGGTCAAAGGGTCTGGGAAAGAGACTCGGACGAATACGAAAAAACACCCAACCATGGGTTTCCACTGTCTCATCATACTCGAAGGGTGCTCAAAGCAAATAGAACACGAGGAGGGATACCCTCCTCGGGACCTCGTCATTTGTCTGTCACGGTTTATTTTCAGGATTGAACAGAATGTCGCATTCTGGACTTAGTGCAATTCAAATTAGGCTAAATACGTGGCGAAAAGTTCAAATTTCCTGTGGATGAATAAATGACCAAACGGTGTAGCATACTAAATTGCATTTTTCCGATATATTACATTGCTAGTTGCTGGCCCCTACAACATGACGCCTTAATGCGCTGAACCCACAAAGGTGCCTGGATAAGGGCAGTAAACTCAATAAGGGAGTTCGAGTATTTGGAACGCATTGCTCACCAGCCGCGGAAAATAAGGTCCAGATAGCACCCAAGATCTCTAATTTGGGTGGACAATATCTGAAAGGTCTTCAAATGCCGATACGCAACGCACAGAAGTAGAATCCGTACCTCTCCTTTGCCGCCTTTACGAATCCAGCCCAGAAAAGCCATTGGGCCAGGAACGACATAAATATAAGCGCTGCACTGATAATGGACTCAATTTCCCTGATTTCTTCAGCTGTCAACTTTCGCGGCTCTTCCTTAACAGTCTTGTCTTGTTTCGTATCAAGGATGCGGCGTAACATCTCAGGCACCCACCTCCCCGATGGACCATTAATCCATCTCTGGATTCGACCAGAAACCGCGTTTCCACTTGTGGCCGCAACATTCTGGAGTCCCTCTATCATCTTTCGTGCTTTTGTAATCACCTCGCCGAGCCCCACTATGCACGCGATACATGCGATGAGCGTAAATAAGGACACGATCAACCACAGGAGTGCCCCCGCATACATGACATGCGCATCCGCACCTCTTGGATACGCATTAAGTTGCCCGACGATGTAGAACCGCTTCTTCCGTGCATAGTTCGCCGATATGCCAAAGTATACTGCTCCAATAACTTGAAGAATACCCTCGCTCGTGATTGCTGAAGCCGCACAATTGAAGTACATCCCTTCGTCCGCTTGGAAGGCTGCGAGGAATACTGCTAGCCAGGCGAGACGTGGACGTGTGCACCATAGTAGCGCTAAAGCTCCGATCGGGACGTCTTCATAACCTGGGGTGGAACGAATCACAAATGCATTTGCTAGATTAGCAAACACATTCAGAAGGGCAGATAACACGCCCATCAATGGCCACCAACGCGAGCCGAGGTGACCAAAAAACCCGAAGGTAAGTTTGTGGACGACAGTCCGACGACCGAGTATTGGAAGGAGTACCGCTGAAACGATGTTGACGGCAGCAAAAACGCCTAATTTTTCTGATGTTGATGTGTTGCAAATACCTGGTCCCGAAGGTGGAACGGATATATACGGTTTCAATGACGTTGTTGGGTCTGTGACTTGGATTCCGATTGTGGCGAGTGTAGCCGGTTGCTCAAGCGCCTGCACAGTCCAGTTCCACGGGAAAAGTGCTGGAATCCATTGGGATATGAACGCCACTTCCTTAGCCATAGTCGCGTCTCCCCAGCTCTCCCTAGTAGCGCGATGTGCTTCATCTCCACAAGTGGTATTGACCCAACCAAATAGTTGGCGAGGCTCATCTGCGAACGTACATGCTTCTCGACACCCGTCAATGCCTATGAACACGGTACAACAATTTGATCGTGTTAAAATGCGATTCGGTCATTGACATTTAAAAACTCACATGATGAGGACCCCACCAGTGAACAGAATTTAGTCATGCTGAAAAAGGTACCTGTCGACATGCAACCTCCGAATAATGTCGCTGTACACCATTTTTCGGCTGAGGAATTCAATGCAGCGACAAGTTGCTGATCGCAAACAATACTAGAAGTGTTAGCACAAGCTGTGACGAGTTAAG
>Ga0307517_10002752_pt1 | contig 28021 bp, 11 predicted proteins | sample 23_EM_MG_FD_194515 | JGI IMG/M metagenome (GOLD analysis project Ga0307517, IMG submission 194515) | Populus trichocarpa ectomycorrhiza microbial communities from riparian zone in the Pacific Northwest, United States - 23_EM | ecosystem: Host-associated > Plants > Roots > Unclassified | place... | reverse complement strand
TTAATCTTTTTTTTTGTTTAATTTAGTTCATTAATATTGATTTTTTTATTTAGTTATCATACTCTCATGACACGAATCCCAGGTTTGACGGGTTAACCTGATTTGGTGGGTTAACCCAGTTGATTCAAATTTTTTTTCTTTTTCTTCATTAGTTTTTTTCTTCTAATTTCATCTTTTAATATTATAATTAACCCACAGTGAAAAGGTTGGGCAAATTTTTTTTGTTTCTTTTTAATGAAATTTTTTTTTAGTTTGTTAATGTTGAATTTTTTCTATTTAGTTATTAAACTTTCATGACACAGATTCCGGATTTGACGGGTTAACCCAGATTTTTTTTTATGGTTTTTCTTTATAATTAATTTTTTCGTTTAATTTAGTTTGTTAATGTTAATTTTTTTTCTATTTAGTTATCAAACTTTCATGACACGGATCCCGGGTTTGACGGGTTAACCCGTAATTTTTTTTTTCCTATTCAGTTATCAAACTTTCATGACACGAATCTCAGGTTTGACTGGTTAACCTGGTTTGAAGGGTTAACCCAGTTAATTCAGATTTTTTTTTTCTATTTCTTCATTAGTTTTTTTCTTCATGTAGGCTTTTTTTTTTCTTTGTAACCTAATTTGGTTGGTCAACCCAGTTGATTCAGATTTTTTTTCTTTTTCTTCTTTGGTTTTTTTCTTCCAATTTCATCTTTAAATATTGTAATTAACTATAACTAAAAGGCATCAACCTTTTTTCTTCCAATTTCATGACACGAATCCCAAGTTTGACAGGTTAAACCAGTTGATTCAGATTTTTTTTCTTTTTCTTAAGTAGTTTTTTTCTATGAATTTCATCTTTTAATATCGATTTTATTAAGAATTAAACTTTATGATTTGTTTTGTTTATTGTTCATTAGATTATTGTGATCTCATGAGATTATTTTACTGTACCTCTACTTGCAAAGCTCTATTTATCGGAATAATGCTTTGCTTTATTGTTTTTTTTCTTTTCAATTATTTTTTTTTAATTTCATTCTGTAATATTAAATTTTTTTCTTTTTAATTATCACACTTTTATAACACGACCTTGCAGCCAAACCCATATCCAAGGCTCCGGGTTTGATGTTGCAACCAAATTCACTTAAACTTGGGTCATGCAAGTTTAATATTATTATTAATATTATAAATATAACTTCTAGGTCAGGCGTAAAAGACTAACTCAATGCTCTTAGGTATAGCTTTGCAGAAAGACCTAACACTTTTAGATCTTAACTTTTTTTATATATTTTTTATGTAAAACAAATTGACCCCGCAGCGTAGCGCGGGCCGCGTTTCTAATATATACTAAAGGGCTTCAAATCCCACATTAAAAAAATAAAATATTCTCCTAGTATTTATATAGTGAATTTTGAAAATGGTTAATAACCAACCAAAAAAAATTGAAAAAAAGGGTTTCTGGCTAGGAGAAAAAACACTTTTGAAAAAAAAAAAACCAGTCTCTATCGAGTTTTGTCAGGTTGCTCGGGTCACGAGTCAACCAAGTTTGACCCTTTTTTTGCTATTGCTGGTCTTTCACCTTACCCGGATCGATCCATCCACTGGGTCGACCGGTTTGCAGGTCGACCTGCCAGGTCGGTCCAGGTTTAATAACTATGATCCAAGTTAAATGAAAGGAAAACGACATATATTATCGTTCCTTACTAGCATGATTTTTCTTTCTTCTCCTTCTTGAGGTTCATCCTTCAATTAAATTATTAATAAAAAAAATAACCAAAATTACAAAAAAATAAAACTAGCAAAAAGAAAAAAAATGCAATCTTTGTTGTGAGTTCAATGAAGTTAAACAAGATGTTATGAAGCTCAAAAAACTTCACCGATAAAAGGACCCTCTAGTGCAGAATTTAGTTTAGGATTTTTCAGATAGATTTTATATAAGAAAAGTGATAAAGAGAGTTAGATGTTTTTCTTATGTTTTGAGATGAGAAAAAAATCCATTTTCTCCTATAAACTTTATATATAGCTTATTTTAGAAAAAATCTAAAGCTATTTACCTGGTAAGGTGGCAATTCTATTACATAGCTTATAGCTTATATCAAGCATAGTTTACTCATGTTACCTATAGCAGGTGGCAATTCCAGCTAAAGTGTAGATGAAGTTATAGTATATATAAATAGATATTCCCATAAAAATAGATGGGTGATAAAAATAAGGGGGGAATGGATGAGAGAGAAAATGTGATGGGTCGCAAAGATCGAGCCCTATCAAGCTTGGTTAATTGAGTTTAATTTGGATACTAACAGTTTCAAGGGAAATTTACTGAAGAAAAATAATTCAACTTAAACAAAAAAAATTCTAAGTTGGGTAGGAATGACTTCAGAGCTCGGTTAGGACCAAACTACAAGCGTAGGTCAGTTAGATCGTGCTACAAGTATAGGTCGATCGGACCAAGCTACTATTTAGTTTGGTTTGATCCATGCTGAGAAATTTAACTTGTAGAAAGTTTTATTTTTTGAAAAAAAATAATAATCAGGATAGATAATCCATATAGATATATAGATATTATAAGGAAGAAAATTACAAAACATTAACTTGGAGAAAATGACCAAAAGAAATGAACTTTGGAGAAAATAATATGGAGATATGAAGATTAACTTGGAGAAATAAAATTTCATTGTTAAAATTCTAGTTCGAAAGCTAAAGGCAATAGAAAATATACATAAAAGTAATTCTGGATATATACAGAAGATGTAAAATTATTAGAGATACAAGAGTCATTTTATACAAAGCTAATTGAAGATGTAAGAGATTCAAATATCTAGCTTGATTGCATCAATTTCATGAGGATTCAACAAAAACACATCTTTAAATTGTCTGAATGTCATGCATGGGGAAGTATTTTTCCTTCTTTATTCTATAGATGATATGTGTTAAACTTAATGACTCTAACCACCTTAAATAGACAATCCTATTAATTTTGGCACTAATTTTTCCCTTCCTTCAGAGTTGCATGTTGCCTCCAGTTTTCTCATTACCATGTCTCCCACTTTGAATCTTCTATATGCTATTCTTGCATTGTGGTACTAAATGACTCAATATTGAAATGTTTGGTTCTTAACTACCGCACTAAGTATGACTTCCTTAATCAAGTCCAAATATGCCCTTAGTTATTCATCATTGTTGTTGGTGGAGAAGTGTAATACTTTATAACTAGGGCATCCTATCTCTGTAGAGATTACAACCTTTGTGCTATAGGTTAGTAGGAATGGTGTTTCACTAGTGAAATTTTGTTGTGTAGTGAAGCTCATTCAACAAGATTTTGGTAGTTTAGCTCATTCACTATTAACTTTTTCTATCTTTTTTTTCAACCCGTTCAACAAGATTTTGTTAGTGATTTTGTCTTATCCATTTTTTTATGGGTGTGAGATCAAAGAGAATCAATGCTCAATCTTGAGCCTTTAACGTTAATTCCTTATCTTTTTGTTATTAAATTAGGTGCCATTACTAGTTATCAATATTCGGGGTCCATAAGAAGAAAATAACTTTGCAAGTGGTTATATCAATTAGAGCCTCTACTTCTATCCATTTGGTGAAGTACTTAATTGCTACCAAAATGAACTATCTTTTTCCACAGGCATTTGGAAATGGTCCCAATATATTCATTCTCTATTAAGAAAACAATAATGAAGAAGCAATGGTTTTTAGCTCCGTAGAAGGTTGGCAAGATACTGGAGTGAACTTTTGGCATTTGTCACATTTCTTTACCATATATGTGACATCTTTTAAAATAATATTCAAATAAAAGCTTCCATGTGTTGTTCTAGAAATAAGGCCCTCGCTTCTATGTGGATCTCATTGAGTACATACTCACTCTCTTCTAACGATATACACTTTAACAATGGAGCAATGGTTGATCGTCTATATAATTCAACACCTTGAAGACAATACCTTAACGCTCTTGATGTTAGCCTGATCGCTTCAATCATGCTTGGTGGTAACTTCTAAGTGAGCAAGTATTGTTTAACTGGGGTTCTCCAATCTTCATCTGATGTGGTTGCCTATATAGTCGCCATCACCATACTAGTTTCTTCTTTAATGCTCAATTTTTCTAACACCTCAACCTAGATATAAGTTAGTAACTCCGTTATATTATGGTTGTGCATCTTAGAAAAGAGATCAATTTTGTTGTTATCTTAATGAACGACTTTAAAGATAGAAATTTGTTTTCTTTTCTTTTCTTTTCTTTAAAATGGCATGTAAAAGCATCTTATATTGGTAGTTTATCATGGAAGGCTTTTTTACCTTAAATAACTTTTGACATTGCAAAGCCACAAATTATGAGTCATTAAACACATAGAGTGGATATGCCTTCAGGCTATCTATTAGACTGAGGTCGACTAAAAGATCCTCGTGCTCAGCTATATTATTGGAGGATGGAAAGCTCAATCAGATTACATGCTCAAAAACTTGCTCTTTTAAGGCTAGTTAACATAAGTCCAACTCCACTCTTATTAATGTTTGATGCTTTATCAACATGTAACACCCATAGATCAATGGTGGAATTTGAGTCTACTGTTATTCATTCGACCTCTTGTTGAGATAATTTAATGAGTGAGCATTTTATGATAAAATCAGCTAGAGCTTATCCTTTGATAGGTTGTCTAGGTCGATACTAGAGTCTAAACTCGCTCAACTCAATGACCCACTTGACTAGACACCTTGACAAGTCAGATTTATAGAGAGTTTTCCTTAAAGGCTAGTCAGTTAACACAATAATTTGGTACGTCTAGAAGTATGGTTTTAGTTTTTTTACAGCACTAATCAATGCAAAGGCTATATTTTCAATCTTCATATATCTTGTTTTTGTACCATAGAGCACCTTATTGGCATAATATACAATTTTTAGGACTCCTTCATCTTGTACCAATATTGCATTAATTGTTAAGTCTATAGCCCCTAAATAAATAAAAAAAAGGTTATCTCATTCTCTAGGTTAGAAAAGAATCTTTAAGGAAGGATAAATAGAGCTTGAGCTCTTCAACAGTTGTTGGCACTCTAGAGTTTATTCAAAATTAGAGATATTATTTTAGAGTTTTAAAGAATGGAAAATAACATTCCCTATAGGAAATGAACTTGTTGAAGGTTGCGATCTTTCTTGTTAGCCTTTAGATATCTTTCATAGACTGAGAAGAAGTTATGTTTATGATAACTTGTATCTTCTCATGATTGGGCTCAATCTTTCTGTTTCTAACCAAGAAACCCAAGAACTTTTCCCCCTTCATTGCAAAGAAACATTTGATAGGATTCAACTTCATCTGATACTGGTATAGAATGGAGAAGACCTTTTACAATTTATAGAGATGTTTCTTAAAAGTCATACTTTTGACTAATATATCATCAATATAGGCTTTTATATTTTAGCTTATTTGATTCTTGAAAACTTTATTCATCATTTGTTGCTATATAGCTCTTATATTTTTCAAACCAAAAGACATGACTCGATAGCACAAGGTTCATTGATCAGTGATAAAAATGGTATTCTTTTTATCATCAAGGTGTATAGGAATCTAATGATATCCTAAATTAGTATATAGAGAACTCGGATACTCAAAACTAGCCATGATAACTACCAATTAGTTTATCTTTGATAATATAAAGTTGTCTTTAAGACACATCTTGTTGAGGTCAGTGAAGTTGACACATATTTGTCACTTTCCATGTGGTTTTTTCATTATAACCATATTAGTGAGCAATTCTAGATATATTATTTCTCGAATAAAACTAATCTGTCTCAACTTATATGTCTCTTCTAAGATGGCTTATCATCTTTCTCCTCTATAATTTCTTTTTTTTTTAACATGAATGAAGGAGGGAATAATATCCGGCCAATAAAAAACCACCTTTAAGCTGATGCCAAACTTGTATGATGGCTTAAAATTTAAATTTTGTTTTTGGTTGTTAAAGATCTTTACCAAAGCTTTCTTTTGCTCAGGATAGGGTGGAACCAATCTTGGTTGAGGTATTTTCTTCTAAATGGAGGCTAACATTCTTCAATTCTTTTATAGCTTTTGTTCTTATCTTGGGTTTTTCTTTTTTGGGTAATATAAGGTACATACACATAGTGTTATTCCCCTTTAGACACATTGTTATATACCTTCTAGAGATCAATTAGCTTTCCTTCACAATAGCCACTCCCTTGTATGTAGGGAATTTCATAGACAGATACCTATTGTTGATCATTATATTGATTTAGTGAAAAAGAGGGTTACCAATGATGGCATTATAAGAGAGATTCATCTTAATCACCATAAATGTCTATTGAAAAGTGTGACACCTTGGGTAGGTTCTAATGATCATTAAAAGGTCTAAAACACACTTTATTAATACTTTTTCCCCTTTAATTCCTATAAAGAGGTCTTTACATAAGTTAACTTGGTTGAGTCCATACCCATTTGTATCATTGCATCTTCTAAAAGGATGTTTACATCGTTTCCATCAATTAGTATCTTGTACACATTGTAGTTGGACAAAATTATAAAGATCATCAGGGCATCTTCATTCTCATGAGTGAATACAATAGGCTTATGCCATGAATTCTTGACTCTTGACAACAATACATGTTTTCTATAAGCTTTTCTACTTTCAATGGAATCTCCACCTAATAAATCTCCTTCTAAAATCAAATTGATTTTAGAGAGAATCCTATAGGGAGCCTTAGGTTCTCCTCCTTGTTAATTTGGTTATTACTTCATGAACCATTGAAGATAGCCTTTATCTATAAGTCTCTCTATTTTTTTTTAGAGTAAAGCACTCTTCAATGTCATATCCTTTGTCTTTATGAAATAAACAATACTTTCTTTGGTTTTGTTTACCCATATCTCTTTTTATTAGTGGTGGATATTAGATATAACCATTTCTCTTTATTATAATAAACACTTCAGTTCTGACGGTATTCAATGAAGTCATCATTAGCTTTAAACATACTTGTCTATTTCATATAGGTACTCTAGGAGTACCCTTAAATGTTGGGTATCTTAAGAGGGACATTTATTATCCTGTTTAGAAGACATTTTCTTTCATATATAACACGGGGGTCTCCTCTCTTCCCAAGTGGTGTCTTGGCTTTTCAAAGACCAAAACCACGATGTGGATAAACCAATGTCAACTAGGATACTACCTCTTGGGGGGCCTACCGTGTGTAGATATGGGCACACATCATCGATTGGCACATCTAGATTTAATTCTCACAGATGGCGCCCATGATGATATGTGCCCACATCCGTACACGGTAGGCTCCCAAGAGGTATTATCCTAGTTGATATGAGTTCATCCACGTAATGGTTTTTGTCCTTGAAAATACACCTTTTATGAGAAAAAACGGTTAACCTCATCTCCCAAAAACAACATTATTCTAGCTTAGCTGGTAGAGCAACGTTTGTGGGTTTTATCTTTGTCCAGCCAAAACACCTCTTAAGGAGAGAAGAGATATTCATGCTATATAAGCGACTAAGGCCCCCGTCTCTTAACCAATGTGGGATAATGACATCATCATAGACCCCTGAGTGAGGGGTTTGGGTAGCACAACATGGCTTACGTTCCACAAACAACATCAATAATGATGTATGTCCACATCCACACACGATAATCCTTCTAAGAGGTATTGTCCTAACTTACATAGGTTCTGTCATGTAGTGGGTTTTATCCTTAAAAAGGAACCTCTTCTAGGAGATGAGTATTGAAGGATAAGCTAAATTTCCAAACAACCTAATATTGAAGGATAAAATTAAAAATAAAAAAAACTAAAAAAAAAACACCACTCTAGATAATAATATTTTATGGATGTAACTATAGTGCTTTGTTAATTATCCAAATGTAGATTTTCTTTTTTCATGTTAAGGGTTATAGTATTTTCTTTTATGCACTAAGATTACACTCTCTTTTGGTATAGTTAAATCATATATCAACTAATCCAAATGGTAAATTGTAAAGGGCAATGTTATACATGAAAAAAAAAAAGACAATTGACATATAAATTAAATGACTTTTTTTTATAACTAATCATTCATAATTTATCATTTATCACTTAAAAGTAATTTTATTGAGTTTGAATTATAAAACTATTTAAATAACCAAACTTATTTAAGAGACTTTGATTGAGCATCAAGTTGATTCAATTTTTTTTCCAGTTTAATCCAATCATGATAATTTTCAATCACCTAAACATAATAAAATCAAGGTTCATCCTGATGATATATACCCACATCCGCACATGGTAAGCCTCACAAAAGGTATTGTCTCAGTTGACATGGGTTCACCCACGTAGTAGGTTTTGTCTTTGAAAAGACAAAACTTTTTTGTCAAATGGGCATGAAAAGGGACACCACTCTCAATCACTTATAAAACTCCACTTTTTGCAACTGCTCTATGCCAATACGTTTTCCATAAAATGATAGTTGAAATAACATTAAGGTAATGCTTAGTTACTATCCCGGGATAAAAGAGACAAAGATAATGGAGAAAGAAATGTGTTTGGTTGAAGAAAGAGAGACATAGACATGAAAATAAATTTGTCTCTAGGATAATTTTGGAGTGAATTTCTGTATTTTCAAAATATAAGGTATAAAGGGGACATGTCTTCATAGACAATATTTATTATTTTTTACTCTTAAAATATCCTTATAAAAAACGCTTAGTTTTGAATTGTTCAACTAAGACATGTAACGATAAAAACTATTATTATCATAGTTTTAAAACCTAACTCAGGAGTCAATCCAGCAAAAAGCTTAAGTCGCGGGTCAAGGCTCATGTTACGATTCAGGTTGACCCGTATTGAGCCGAGTCAGCGTAAGAATAAAAATGGTTTTTATCATAGTTTTAAAACTTGATTCGAAGGTCGATCCAAGGTAGTTACAAAATAGAAGGGTCAATATAAGGATAAAAGTTGTTATTATCATAATCTTAAAACCCGACTTGGGGTCAACCAAGGTAAGGCCTAGGTCACGGGTGAGAGAAGGTCAACACAAATTAACTCGAGTTAACATATAGATAAAAATTATTATTATCATAGTTTTAAAACTCAACTCGGGAGTTAACCTAAGACAAGATTCAGGTCACGGGTTGGAAAGGTCAAACTGACTGACCCATTTTTTTTAAAATAATAACATAACAACCTTGTTTTGATCAATTTGTTTTTTTCAAAAAAATTAACAGGTTTCTGACTTGTATTTTATCTTGGATTATCTTAGGTTTTTTACCGAGTCAAATTGAGTCAATCATTCCTCTATTTTTTTCTTAAACTTGGGCCAATTCAGACCCCGAGTTAACCTGTTATGTTAGTCTTGGTCTTATAATTAAAATTAATTATAATATTATTAATTTCAACATTCAATATAAACTAAAGTAAAATAAAATAAAACAAATTATTTTTTAAATATATAAGTTTGACATAAAATAATTTTTTTTATATTTTATTATTTTATCCACCATAACCAAATAAAATATAAAAACAATTATTTTATTTTATACATCATTACCAAACACAAATTTGTCTTTGTGTTTACTTTCCCGAAACAATAACCAAACATTGACTTATATTATATAAAGATCTCATTTCTCCAATTTAAAATTAGGGACAGTTGCCGTATGGCTATCTAACATTGTTTAACCCAGAGATCCAGTTCTCTTTCAACAAATCAAGGGAAAGGTAAGGAAAAAAACAAAAACAAGACAAAAACGTGTATTCTGAGTCACTACAAGCAAAATTTTCTTTACAGAGGGTGGCATACAGGATCACCATCTGACTAGTGAGATTATACGTATCCCATTTGTTTAATATAGGAGTTGGTTCTTGGATATAATTGTGCCGGCTGCTTCATCTTCTTTCACAATCTGGAGGCTAGCGTGCTGAACAACTTTGAAGTGAATTTCAAATTTGTACATGCACATTTCGAAAATGTTAGCAGAACCATCAACGGGGAGTGAATGCTAGGATATAATTGCAACACGGTTGACATCTAGAGCACCCCCCTCGTTCGTTTTCCCTTTTTGGTTGCGTTTATTCTGTTTCTGTCTGAGTCTCATTTGATCTCTGATACTCTTCTCCCATTCTTTTTTGTTTCTCTGGTATAGCAGCATTGCAGCACGGGCATCCTCTATCTAATCAAAATTCATATCGACAATCAGATTGTCAATCAAGGTTCATAGAGCGAATTCAAGGATTCAATTGATATATCAATACTCTGTGGTGTCCTAAAATGCTGGTGCAATCTAGTCCATCAGCAAAGAATTTAGAGAACACATCCCACCCAGTGATTCCCCACAGAATCTAATGCAAACTCAGAAATAAATTAATAAACCCATTAACCAATTTGGGAAGTCAGTCAAAAAATACATGCATGCTTAAACTGTGAAGAACATCAATTCATTATGAACATCACTCCAATTATTATGTAAGTAATTCAAACAATATCTGGGACTCATTGGTCCTGAGACCAGTGGTCATATTTGAAGACCCAAAATCAATAGCCTCACTCTGATATAGAACTATTTTTTATACAATCTATGCAAACTTGCAAATATACTTAACATGTGACTAAAATATGATGTGATCTCCAATACAAAGTTGAAGAACTTACAGGGCAGTGTTCTCCACTCTGGATCTTAGCACCAAGAAACTCAGCTGCAAGATGCCGGAGTGCCTTCCTGCGTCGTCCCCTGCTTTCACAATCACCCATGTTATTATGGTCATCTTGGCATGTAGAATAATAATAATGGCAATTAAAAATTCATTCATTATATATAAGGATAGGTACTTGAGAAATGGTTGATATTCTGATGTATCCCGCAAGTCCTTCTTGGGATGACCCAACAGCAATGCCTTTTTTGTTTTCAAAAATAAAAGAAAGAAAAAATTCAATCCATATTTGTAGATTCACCGTATATGTAAAACACATAAGAAACCAGATGTGCTAAACCTTAAGATCATTGGACAAGGCATGACCCACAAGAATCCTTCCTTTGATCAACACTGCTACTTTCTTCTGAGCGGTTGAAAAATCCCTTGCTGCAAACAACATCAAAGCATTCTATAACTGTCGGAGTAACTTTAAATTATTGTCTTTCTTCTTCTTGTATCCTAATAACTTACATTATTTTGGTGTTATAGAAAAACTTCTACTATGTATAAATATCGCATGCCTTATAAATACACCAAATAATTAAATTCAAAATCCATGTCATCTTCCTAATTATATGACCTAAAACAAACAATCATTTAGGCCCCATTTGTTTGCTGGAAAGTAGTTTTCTTTTGGAAAGTGGATTTCTAAAAAGTGGATTATTTTTCGATATTTGGTAATGTATTGAAAACTGAGTTGGAAAGCACTTTCCAATATTTGGCTAAATCATGGAAAATAAACTGGAAAAAAACTTACCAATGTTTTAGTTTTTTTTCAAGTTTATTAAAATAATAGGGACCTAATCTGACAGATAAAAAAGTTGGAGAATGAAATTTAAAAAAATCTAATTTTATAAATAAATAAAACAAATATCAATCAAAAAAATGGAGACCAAATCTAACACAAAAAAGTTGAAAGATGATGAAAAAAAATAATCTAATTTTATAAATTATTCCAAATAAAATAAATAACAATAAAAAAAATATGGATCAAATTTGATAAATAAAAAATATCAATTAAGGATATGAGAAAAAAATAACAATCAAAAGAATGAAGACCAAATTGATATAAAAATCAAACTAAATCAAATTCTAAGAGATGAAATTGAAGAAAAAAATAATAAAAAAGGGATTTAAAACAAAATATATAGCAATCAAAAGATTGAGGACTAAATTTGATATAATCAACAAATAACAAAATACTTTTTAATTTCTTGCAAATTCTAGAAAGTGTTTTCCTCCCAAAATAAATAGAAAACACTTTCCTGGAAACCAAGCCAAGTTTTCTTTTGACTAGAAAGTGTTTTCGTTTTGTATTGACCAACTTTTATAATAGTAAATAAACACATGAAAATTTAAAAAGTAGTTTCCAGAAAACCACTTTTCATGAAACAAATGGGGACATTAGCAATGCTCAAGTGGAAAATTGAAAAGTTACTATGTTCAATAATCTTCTAACTTGTTGACAGATTTCCTTTCTCATAGAAATTCAAAGAAAATAGTTTAGAACAACCATTCCACATAATAAGGTGGTAAATCCATATATGTTAGAATGATTTCAACGTTGAAAACTGTCACATTAGCACTTCTCAATGCTATAATTGTTCACTTTGTTTGCAATAGACATTGATTTCGCACTTCATGGAGAGAAAGGAGGCATCATTCAAGTTGCATGTTCAAGAAGCAGGTTCAATCTGTTTTAATGGAAAGGAGATATTTGCAGGGATGAAAAATGAAAAAAGTATTATATTTTAAGGCTTTACATATCTTGATGGACACTGTACCATCAAACTTAAGAGAAAAAAAAAGTTTATCAACTATCCAGAGTTCATTTTAGGTGATTAATAAAGCATCTCCAAAAATGCTTGGAACAATCTTTTTCAGGGAACTCAGTTGAAACAATTCCTATAAAAAAAATTAAGGAAAAAAAAAGGAGCTCCAGCCAAAAACAAAAGAAGTTTCATCCAATCTGTGAGTAACAAATCACATGCATATCAAAAAGATAGCAGAAAGAGAATAGACAATACCAACCTTTCCTTAAGTCCCGGGGTCGAATGCCACTAATTTGTGTACGGAAGTCAGCAACACGTTCTACTGGACGAACAAACTCATCATACAAAACATTTCCCCATTGATTGACCTGGCATGCAGTGGAATAATGTTACTTCTACTCACAACCTTAGAAATGTATAATATAACAATAAAATCAATATAAAGTAGTCTTAAAAGTTCCAACAGAACTGACAATGTCTAATTTCTCCAGAATAAAGTATCACTGAACATCACTTTTCACCCTACACATCTTAAAACATGCATCCATGAATACGTCAGTGAGGCTGGTAAGCACAAAAAGGTGACATGTCATTCACTTATTTGAATTTAGACTCCCTGAATTGTTGTAAGGAACACCATGAAAATAATAGGTGAGAAGATGTTGAATTCCCTGAGGTGTAAATAAAGTATTTTGTTTGGCTTAGCAGTGTCTAACTCACACAAGATCTAAGATCAAGTCTTAGGATTTGAAGAAGTTTTGTGGGACATTGATGGCTGCCTATGGAGAACTCTGCAGTGCCAAAAGGAAAAAAACTAAACGATACTGGGTCCTACTAGATTGCCAATAAACAGGAAAGGTCAGTTAAGGTCGATTAATTGATATTAAAAGATACTGCCTTCTAGAAAAGATAAAATAGAAATTGTAGCCTAAACAAGGAATTCATGAACAAATCAGTGTTGATTTTTTATTATAAACAATGTGGCATTTGATATGTGAAAATCCCCACTGCGATTTCAAGTTTTGCAAGTATTTAGAGTTTTCCTAACGATCTTAGTGATGTATACAAGTAACCTCTAGGGGAAAAAATGTATAAAAAGAGGCCAGAAAGGGAATTGATGGATACCAAAGTGACCCGTCCAAGAGCGCTTCTGTTTCCTTGACCAACACCAACCATTTCGCAATCCATGGCTATTGCATCTGTAACGCTGTGGTAATTGATTAGTTAAGTAAGACATGTGACATGAGAAAATCAATGGGAATTATGGTAATGAGCCATGATAAATAGAGATTCTTTGTTGTGTGAATTGCATAATAGAAGCCCATAACATTGATTACGGAAATGACAGTACATTGATTAATATCCATGTTATGATGTCAGAAATTAATATATCATGTCCACTAGCCACTAGAAGCATAAAAGAGATGTAAATTGATTAGTTAGCTTTCACAAGGAGAAGGTCAGAGGCAAGAATTTTATTTTACAAAGTAAACAAGGGGTGATCAGCAACTCAGGAGCATATAGAACAATAATAAATTGTGATTCAAAAGATGCTGAACAATGTGTAAGCCACACTTACAAGTTCTGATTGAGTTTTTTTAAGATGATATATTCACATACTATAGCATGTCATGCAATACAATGGTGTCACAAAAAAGCACCTGAAGTCATCATTGGTTGGAATGAGAGGATTTATCTGAGATTTGTCAGACTCTGCATCAGGTCTTTCTTTACGTTTCCCTGTTAGAAGAATAGTCTCAGCCAAATAATGATAGGAAGTGAAATGAAGGCATCATTGATGCATAATCAAAGTACTTTTCTTGCTTATGAAAGGTAAACATCATTCAGATGCATTTGCATCTAAAATAAGAGAGCATGAGAAATCAAAGAAAAAAAAAGATAAAGGAGAACAAGAACAGCCCTTAACTAGCATATGCCAACCATTGTCCTGGGTTCTTGAAGGAAAGTGTTTTCATTTGTTCATGTTATTAAATAAGAGAAACAGTTTCAAAGTGCTGAGCAAACAACATTTGAATTCTAGAATTCTTCCCCTTTCTTGAACAATTGACCATTTAAACACATTGAAAAGGTGAAAGAGTCGAAAGTTAACATAGAAGCGTGCAGAATGAAAAAGTACTCAACTTGCAAAAGTACAAACATGGTCAAGCAATCTCCAACTACTAACAATCTTTAAACCAAAAAATATATATGAACAAGGGAAAAATATGATTAGAAACAGACAGATACTTTGCTCTTAAAACAAAAAAGCAAACTGAATTTGTGGCTCTTGCAACCACAAGTTAACTTACAGGAAACCTAAAAAACATGAAACAGTACTATTTTGATACTGACACCATATAACTAGCCAATAGCATGGTAAACTCAAAGTTTACTCCCAAAATACCAACCAAGCAGTGAGCAAGAAAATTTATAAGGAAACCTGTAAATTGAAAGTGCATTCAACCAATAAAAGAATATAACCTGTTTTCATTAAATAATAACAATAAAGTAGTTCAGCTATGCAAAACAAGAAGTAGACAAGACAACAATTTGCATTACCTAAAATAGAATCTTGGGTCTCTGTATTTGATGTTTTTGGACGCCTAGAGCCATGAATTTGTAGCGTCTGCATAAACCAGGAGATTCTGTAAGCATGGAATAAAATCAAGAACATGTGCAGTAGTAAATACACAAAAGCAGGTGTATGGGATAGAGAGAGATAGATAGATAGAAGAGAAGGATAACTTGTTGGAGCTGAGCCCAGTTGGGGTTGATTGGTAACTTTTGCTTCTTCTTGGGGTTTTTCTTCTTCTGCTCTTCGCTTCCCATCTTCTTCTTCTTCTTCAGTTTCTGCACACAACACCACAAATAGGTTTTTCTACGACGAGACTACACAGCATCTGTATGTGAGTAATGTCTGTCTCTTCGTACACGATGTCGTTTAGAACGACCAGATAGCATCGCTGGAAACCCTGTCGTTTGCATCAATGCCTGAAGATGTGGGGCGTTCTTGCAAAACTGCAAAATTTCTCATTGGGTTTTACCCAATTACCCTTTTTTTTTAAATTAAAGCCTTGTGCTTCTTTTTGTATTGATTGAGTCACATTCTTTATTTTATTCTACAAAAGCTGAGGATGTTTTTGTGTTTAAAAAGAATATTTAAAAAAATTTTATTTTAAATCAATTTTTTTTATAATTTTAAATTATTTTAATATATTTCAAAAATAAATTTTAAAAAATAAAAAATATTATTTAATTTTATATATTTTCAAAAAAAAAATATTTTAAAAAATAATCTCTCTATAATTTTAAATACTAAAACCCTTTTTCATAACTTAAAATGTTTTATATGAAAATTTTTTATTATTATATTAAAATTGGATTCTTGAAATCTTTTTTTTATAGGACCACAATAACTCTTATTTTTTAAATTTTTTTCTTTTGAGTGAAAACTAAACGATTAGAATAAGGTATATTAATTAAGAATAAATAATTAAACTAATATAGTTTATGAATATAAATTAAATTTCAAGTATTTATTATTTATTTAATTGAATAATTTAATAAATGAAAGAATTATTATAATAGAAATGTGCATGTAGACATTAGAATTAACCACCTTATAACTAAGGCACCTTTATACAATAAAAATAAAATAAAAGAGCGAATCAATCAATATAAAAAAGAAGAGTTTGAGGTTCTAATTTCTAAAAAAAAAAAAAAAAACTAGAAGAATACAAGAACCAAATAATAGTAAAACCCAATTTCTCTTCTTTTTTTTTCTTGTTTAAAAATGAATAAATAAACCATGTTAAAAATGAATAAATAAACCATGGCAACAGATCATCGAATGTATTTGATTTTTTAATTTTTTTTAAGAAAATTATTGTATCACCTCATGAAAAATCACATTATAATAAATAAATGCAAAGAATCTCACCTATCCAATAAATTTATTTTTTTCAAGACATATTTAAAATGTTATTGACAGTGATATGTATTAATTAGTGAATTAATAGTGATTAGCATGGATATATGCATAATTAAATAAATCACCGAGATCTCTTTTATTTTTATAAATCATGCACATAGCGTTGAAGTGTGTTAGTAATTGTTAAATTGAGTGACATCATGTGTGTTTTTTTATAAATAATATATTAATTGCCTAACTTACTTCACATACTATCACTACTTGATAAAGATTCATAGAAGGTTTGATCTTGGAGTTTGAAGTTTGTTTAGAATGGTCCAATAACCTCATATTGCAAAAAAAAAATTTAATTTTTTTTGATAACCCGATATGTCCGGGTCAGTTTACGTGCACCATGACTAATCTCCGGGACTACTAAACACCCTGCAAGCCCAGTGGACAGGTAAGGCACTGCGGGGGTGACAGACATGCACAGAGAGGATCGAATCCGAGTGCAGAGGAAGGGAACAATGTCCTTTCCTCGCTAGGCCACGACCTCAAGTGCATTGCAAATTTATTCTTGAACATAGAGGGAGAAGAGAGAAGGTAGGAGGGAGAGAAATTTATGGTTTTTGAGTGATTAGAAAAAAGAGATTAATTTTGAAAAAAAAAACATTAGGTTTTTGAGTTTGATTAGAGCATATATTAGGTTTAAGATGGTTTTAAAATCTTTTTGGGATGATTCTAAGGTAGATTTTGGTAAAAAATAGTGTAGAAATGGGTTTGGAGGGCTGAAGGCAGTGCCACCCCACCAACTATTTTGGCAACAATATGGTCATAAAAAAACTGGCTTTTTTCCTTATATTTTCCCCTTTTTTCCTTGCTTATATTTTTCCATTATTTATTATTTTTTCAATATAAATTTTCTCCAAATAATTATTGATTATTTTTTATTCTTAATAAAACCTCTAAAAAAAATAATGATTATTTTCCATAATCTTAACTCATTTTTGTTTAGTTTGTATAAAATAGTAAAAAAAAAATCATTAACATAACAAATAATGATTAGTTGTGGATTTGTTTTTACTAGGGGTGATTATTTTCGGTTCGGTTCGGTTTTTATCAAAAAAAAATAATCAAACCGAATTTTTTTTTAAAAAAACCGAAACTCGTTCTAACTGACCGGTTTCGGTTCGGTTCGGTTTTTTAGGACAAAAACCAGTTCAAACCGGTTTGGCTCGGTTTTTTTTCGGTTTGGGTTCGGTTCGGTTCGGTTTGGTTTGGTTTTTTTGGTTTTAGGCTTATAAAACCGAAACCAAACCAGTCGGTTTTTTTAAAATTTTAATCGGTTTTTTTTCACAATTCGATTTCTTCAGTTATTTTTTTTCGGTTTTCTCGGTTTTTTAGTTTTTTTTCTCATCCCTAGTTTTCACAATAATAAAGGTTTGATAGTTGAAGATTAGCATTAAAAAGAAGAGGAGTTATAAATAACAATGTTTTTGCTTCAAGATTATTTTTGTTTAGAATTCTCATTATCGATTTTAGTCGATCAAATAAAATAAATTGGAAAAATTGGATATTCCAATTGTTTCAACACGTTAGCTATTAATTTTCTTAAGCTAAAATACTAAAATAAAAAATAATTACACTTGCAGGTTGGAACTTAATAAAAAAATTAATTAAAAATAAATAAAAAATGCAATTCGAGTACGTGAAAAGTTTTGGGTGGTATACCAATTATTATCCAATATATTAATAAAAAAGAATATCAAATAGCTTCAATCTAGCAACGTCTTCAAAACTAGAATATTCCTAAAGAATTAAAGAAAAATATATATTTAATACAAACACTTGAAAGATGCATGCATTATCAAACAAAAACCATTGAACAAACCTTACTTGTCAATCCTTTCTTAACTCAAATATATTCTTTTAAAGTAAGCAGTCAAGGATTCAAAACAAGAATATTTGGTCAAGAAATAATTTTTAGACTTATATTATCTCCTATGCTAATAGAAATAATTTTTTTTTTTAAAGTAAGTAAATTTATAGAATCAATTCAGAAGAAGAAATACCTATACTCATTAAATCAAGAAGTATATTATTAAAAAACTGAAGAAGATATTAAACTTCCTCAAAATCAAGAAAAAGTCAAACAATTTCAAGAATTATTTGAAAATAAGATTTTTTTTTTCAATTTACCAAATGCCTCCTGTTACCCTATAAAAAAGAGACTCAATGAAATAAAAATCTCTATAAAAGCTAGACCTATTCAAATGAATCAAGAATTACTAAAATATCGCAAAACAAAAATCAATGAACTACTTAACAAAAGTTTAATTAGGATAAGCAAGTCTCATTGGTCTTGTGCCGCTTTCTAAGCTCAAAACCAAGCTTAAATTGAACATGAAATTCCAAGGCACGTCATCAATTATAAACCACTCAGTATAGTTTTTCAATAGATTAAACATCATATTCCAAATAAAAAAAAATCTCATTAAAAAACTTCATAACGCTTCAATACTTTCAAGTTTTGATATGAAATTTGGTTTCTGGAAAATTTGAATAAATAAAAAGAATCATTATAAAACAACTTTAATTGTCCCATTTGGACATTACAAATGGAATGTAATTCTATTCGGTCTCAAAAACATCCTTTTAGAATTTCAAAAGATCACGAATGATATTTTCAACCTTTATTCAAAATTCTCAACTGTCTACATAGATAATATCCTTGTGTTTTCAAAATCAATTAGTGAACATTTTAGTTATTTACAAAAAGAAATCAATATTATCAAACAAAATGAACTAGTTGTCTCACCTTAAAAAAGCAAATTATATCAAACAAAAATTAGATTATTAGGATATGATATTTATCAAGGATCAATAACTTCAATTAGCATAGCAATTGAGCTTGTTGCTAAATTCTCTAATGAAATTAAGGATAAAAGTCAACTTCAAAGGTTTATGAGATGTCTCAATTATGTCTTAGATTTCTTCTCAAATCTTAGAATAATCTGTCAACTCCTTTATAAGAGGCTCAAGAAAAATCCTCATACTTAGAGTCCTTAAATGACCAAAATCATCATGTCTCTCAAAAGTCATGTTAAAAGTCTTTATTGTCTAGATATTCCATATCTTGAGGCTTTTTTTCATTGTAAAAATTGATGCCTCAGATATAGGTTATAGAGGGATCTTCAAACGAAAGTTCAAGATTATAAACAGGTTATCTAGTACCATTTTAGTATATAGTCGGGTCTTCAAACAAAATATTCAACTATTTAAAAAAGAGATTTTATTAATTGTTTTATGTATATCTTCTTTTAAAGATGATCCATTTCTTAAAAAAATTCTTTTAAGAATTGATTGTTAATCAATAAAATATGTCATTGAAAAGGATGTTCAAAATATTATTTCATAACAATTTTTTACCATATAGCAATCTATACTTTTAAATTTTGATTTTGAAATAGAATTTATAAAAGGTGAAACTAATTCTATTCTATATTTTCTATCTAGAGATTTTTTATAGGGTTCAAGATAAACACATCAATAAAAAAAAAAACTAAATAGACATATAACATTACCCTTTCAAAACAAGTTCACTTAACCACAAATCCTCTTAATTCAACCTATGTGAGGCCTCCCTCTATGAGACCAACTTTTACCTTAACCAACCAGTTTTTATTCATGTCAAACTCCTCTAGTCCTACCTCTTCACTATCAAACTATTCTCAAGCTTTGCAAACCCCACATCCTTCATATTTTTCCTTTTCAATTCCAATTTTCCATAGAAAAAATGCAAATAACCAAGCATTTTTATGAATTCATCTTGATTGATACTAACTGAATTGAGATAACTCATAATCATAATACAAATAATTCTTCTAGAATTGCATATTCAAAAAATAAAGATTTTAATGGTTTTAACCTATCAATACTAGAGCCAAAGTGCTTATACCCAGAAAAGATCTTCTCAAAACTTTCAACCTTCTAGATTCAGTTATCTTGATTATCAATAAGCATGGTTCAATAATCCTTACCTAAAAAAATTGATAATTCTTGGTTTATTCATTTTGATAAAAACTATCCAAAGAATATTTCAATATGATTTTCAAATAGATGGTGGCAATACTTCTCTCCTACAAATTAAATTCTACCTCAAAAGACTTTAGAAGCTTTGAAACTATTTGCTTCAAAGAAACTTTTAAAATATGTTTCTACCTCTTTACACTTTATTTCTGTCTTTAGGGTCCCTTATATATATTATGTTAGGACTTCATGATAATGTATGACACGTATGAAGAAATTAACTACTGCCCATATCTCACGAGAGATATTAAGGTAAACTGGTGGCCTTAATTCAATGCAGACCAAGCCTACTCTCAAGTCGTTCAATCCTCGCTATAGTCTTCCCAAACTCAACCTGCACCATCATTGTCAACCTCGGCTCAATATACCTTCTTAACTTCAAAAAGAAAAATTTAAGCTCATCTTACATCTTCCAGCTCTAAATCTCAATACAAAAAAAAAAAAAAAAACTGCAAGAAGCCCTGCCATAGATTTCAAGTTCATTTGATGAAGAAGATCATATGCTAGCCAACAAAGATCCAGATTATGGTCTCGATATGATAGGACAATTGTATAACCTTTAGACTCATCAATGCTCATTCGTATCAACAGTGACACCAGACAGTTCAATAATTTAGATTCCTCTATGACATCACCCATGATGTCAGCATCCACTTTTACAAACCGATAAAACCTAACAATAATTTTAAAAATCTTATCCTCAGAAGACAACAACAATTTTTACTTGACAAACAACTGTTAATATCAACTTTAAAAACTTTCATATGCGATGATTTCCTCTTCCAGTTTACAAATAATGTCTCTTTCAACAAATATCATCCATTACAATTTCATAATTCAAGCATGTTTCAAGTCTATGTGCTCAACTACAAATATGTAATGTCTTTTATTTGTAGAGGAAAATGGTTTTTAGAATTGATTTCAGTTTTAGTTTTAGAGAATAATCATCTTTGTAGTTCTTTTAAACCATCCTATAATATATTTCCCTTTTTAACAAAAGATTTATGTTTTTATATTTTTTATATGTAAACACTATTAAAAAAATATAAAATTTTGACCGACTTTAATATATCATAATTAATAATTTTTTACTATCAAATCAAGATAAATTTCTCTTTTATAAGAGCCATAAAAAGGGAGAAAAAAAATAAAATAATTATGATTTAATGCTAAAATTGTTTTTTAGGGCATATCCATACTTATAATAGCGCCTTGGATGGAAGCCCTTAACGTGCACCTGAAAATATATAACTATCACTGTGGATGGATTAAGAAGTGATGTTGTTTTATGTTCATCACGTATAGAATAAAATTTATGAACTAAAAAAGTTCGAGACTCAAATGGTAAGAGGGGATATGTCAGGGGTTAATTTGAGATTTGAATAACATGCTTTTCTTTATATCAAGAACAAATTCTCATGAGAATCCAAACTTGTAAAAAAGAGTAGCAAGTTGTGGATGGGAGTGATCTTCTTTGTCGACGACAAATAATGGGCTGGAAGCATCTAGTCTTGGATCACATCCGACTCCTCGAAGAAAGAACATTTTTTTTTTTGAAGATCATGATCAGAGGTCAAGCATCTTTTATCACTTTCTCTACCACAGAAAGAAACTGTTATAGGTTCTTGTGAAGTGAGTGGAGGAGGGATTCTCAAAGCAATTGCATTTCACTAATGAAAACAAAAAAGAAGAAGAAGAAAAAAGCTAGGTTCTTGGTTGTCCAAAATCATGTTGTTCTATATATAATTGAATGCAATGGCAGTGAGAGAGCAACTCATCAAATTCAAGAAAGCTACAACATTTCTTGTTTGTCTTGAAGAAGAAAGATATGGGTAGAGGAAAATTCAAAGGCAAACCTACTGGTCGTCGCCATTTCTCTACGCCTGAAGAACTTAGTCAGTACTCTCCCCTCTCCCTTCCTCTCTTATTTAAATGCATTTTATGTCATTTTTTCATGTTTTTATTTATTTATTTATTTATTAATGCATTTTAGTGTAAATTTATTAACTTTAGAATCTAGTTTTGATTTCCTCAGCCTCTCAGTTTCTATATCATTACTTCTTTAGAAGCCCAATCTTAGAACTTTATGGAAATTGATAATAACCCTCGATGTCCTGTCGTTTCAATTTGAATTTGGAGCTGTACTTTTCAATTCTACAATTAGTTTAGTAGATATAAATGGAATGAAATATCATTCAATTTACTTTAAGGAATTCTATACATGGTCAAATATTCAATTCACTTTAAAAAAAATATCCAAACACAGCTTTGTTCTTTTTTCAAAGCATTAGCTTCCATGGATGGGATCATCAAATATTTTGAAGAATATGGTCTTGACTTATCGTTGATTGAACAGTCTTGATTGTTTGTAATACTTTCATCTTATGTGAACTCACTTTATGATCTTTTGCATTTATTTTTTAAATGATTGCAGTTGCTGGTACCACCGCCACTCGCCCTCGCACTTTTAGTCAGGTATCACCCTCCGAGCTGCTGTACTCACCATATAGTACCCCATACTTCAGAGGTTTTTATGACTACGAATTGCATAATAGATTTAAGTTTTCAATTTTAGATATTAGGTCTTAAAACATATTTCCTAGTGCTAGTCAGTAGTTTTATGGTTGTTCCACTGTTTTGTCGAAATATGATCTGTGGTTTGTTTTGGTATACTTAATAGACAAATTTAATGTAGCTCCATATCTATGAAAGTTGGATGAGATGGTAGAGAGTTATTATCTTCTCCATTTTATGAGTTTGAATTTTTTGACAATTATATTTGATACCATTAATATCCCAATCTCTCATTTTTTTTCTTTTGTATTTGATATGTCTATATGATCCTATTTCAAATTGTTTATTGGAAAACAAGTCAATGAACTAAGAATTTTCTGTACTCGGTTGTTTATAGTGGTTCTCTCTTCTCTACACATATATAAGCATGCTGGATTATACATATTGGAAGTTGTAAATGTGCTTCAGTACATGATATAGAAGTCTGTTTGAACATTTCAGGAAGAAGCAGCAGAGAATGTAGAAGAAGAGTCTGAAGAGGAGTTGGAGGAACCATCTGAGGTCAGCGACCTTGGGCGTCATAATTATGCTTTTGGGTTATTTTCTTTAATTTTTGGCCTGAAATTGGCTCCCAATTTTGGCAGATTTAGAAAGGTACCACGGGACTCATTGAAATCAACAACCCTAATTTAGTAAAACCAAAGAATTTGAAGGCTAAAATGATGATGTAAGTTGTCACACTTTCAAATTGCACATCGTTTCAATTTTTTTAAAATTTAATTGTTTAAGAAATCAAAATTTCATTATCCAGATTAGGAAAATAACTGAACTCTCAAGGCGTGAGAGGTTAGCTACTTTCTTGCTTTAATCCATTTTAAGTAGTAATTTGCTTATGCATGTGATCATTGTGTGAGTGTGGAAACTAATTCTCTGCACACTGATTCGATTATATTAATTTTTTTGACTCAATTTATTTTTACCTTAGAAATATGGCTCATGACTACATTCTATTAAAAGTGCTAGGATTTATTTGAATTTTTAAGTTTCCATGTTTACCTTGCTACCCTTACATTTTTTAGTATTATAGTTTTGCAACTTAGAAGTTAATCCAATGTGAAGACTTTCACACCAATTATTAGAGATTTTGGGATCTGGTGGAGCACAACAAGCATATTTTTTTTTATTTACGCAATGAGTATTATTATTATTATTATTATTATTATTATTATTATCTCTTCCAATTCATTTAGGATGCCTCCATCAATATTGAATGTGATGAAAGTGAAGAAAGGACCAAGGAGTTCCCTTTTATTGTGATAACTGATAAAGGCTTTCTAGCAGATGACACTCACTGTGTAAATGCCTATAGGTGGTCTGATTCCAGATTTTAATTTCTCATAGGTGATGCAGTGATACATCTAAGAAATTATTCCATCAAACATACTGTCAGGAATAGCGACATGGACTAAATGTCCTGCCAAGCCTCTTGCTTAATTGTTTTTTGAAATTATTCAGTCAATTTGCCATGATTCACCCTCTTCTCCACACTAAAAAAAAAAGTAACAAGGAATATTATTCGAATCCATTGTTACGTATCTGAATGGATGATTAATAGTTTTCTTTTATCAAGAAAAATGATTTTTATTGAAATAGTGGGTGACATATAATAAGATTGTACATTATATCAAGATAAGTTGTACCACTTATCATTCTGAATAGTGCTTTATGGTCTGGGTTTTAGAACATATAATCCATTAATAGAGAAATGCTCATATATGAAGTGGTGTTATGATGTAATTGTCTGGATGATGTTCACCTCTTTGGAATGTACAAACTCAAATTATTTAATGTAAACGCTAGATATCCTTGGATTGTGAATATAAACCTCATTCTCCTGAAGGCAGAACAAGTCTTGAGTGTATGTTTTTATTAAAAATAAAACTGCATGGCTCTGTGGTTGATTTCTCGTTGTTGCTGTTGTTTGTCCCTTGTATATTCTGATGCTTCCAAGTGTCTATTTGAGGGGTTCCATTGTTGACTTACTTTGAGTACTCTTGCTTGTAGAGTGGAAATAGAAAAACAGAAAGCTCATGAACGATATATGAAGCTGCAGGAACAAGGAAAAACTGAACAATCAAGGAAAGATTTAGGTAATTACTGGATATTGAATATCATTACCAATTTGTGTTTTTACCTTTTTCCTGATACTTCATTAAAGTTTTTACATAATTTTATCATAGCCCGCCGTAGGAAATGCTAGTACATATTGAATCAAACTTGTCCTGAAGTTATATGTTGGGTTTTCTGTCATCCATTTTTTGATTTGCATCAAATCAGGGTTGGAATAAATAACTGGCTGAGGTCTAGTGTCTTAACAATTCTTTCCTTTTGGCTTTTCCCCATCAGTCTGATAAGTTTGATTAAAGGTGACCAAGACCCTTTTTTTTTATCCTAGTAATTAAAATACCTATGGGCACATATGAATGAATGCTTCTGTATAATGGCATCGCTTGGTTAGGCATACAAATAGAATATGTATTAGGAGAAGGTGAAGGGGACTGTTTTAAGGTCGATTTGGTTAACTATTTTTTAGATTTTTAGATGGAATCAACTTCACAGGTTTATATCAAATCATAATTGTCTTGGAAGATCTTTTTCCTCCAATTTACAAGAGTACTACTGGTTTTTTGACCCAGACTAGAAGGGAGTATTATGGTATGGTTTGTTGAACACGATCTTCCAATTAAGTTCATTAACGATGTTCAGAAACTACATCAATGGAGAAACAGATTCGATTGAAAATAAAATAATGTAAATGACAATGTTGCTGTTAAGAAGCAAGGTTTCTAAAAAACTAGGATATCATAATTGTGTGTTTTAGTTGATAGTTGAACGAATGATCTAATGAACTTATCCTTGAAGTTAAGGATCTTATACCATCATTTACTTTTGTTGATTTTAAATGTAAAGAAACTACAATCTTTCACTTAAAAATTATAGTTGGTCTTGAATCCGTGGCTTGGCTAGGACCCAATATATTTTTCACCAAAAAACATAATGAAACAAAGAAGAAAAAAGAAAAAAGAAAAAAATTGTAAATCCAGGACTATCCGATAACTTTTCTTTTGGGAGTCCGTACATTGCAATTTCTGAACCTATTTTCGCACTTCTTTACTATCCCATTCCTCTCTCTGTACTTGTACCAGTTGATTTCTCTGTTGTGTTTTGTAGACACCCCATTTTCCTTCTCTATATTATTTCTGGAAAGCACATGACAAACCTCTCCAATTTTGCCCTTGTTCATTGGTTTTGATGATTTGAACCCATTTTTCTTTCTAGATGTCCTCTCTTTTCATGGTTTTTACTGATACAACATTGTTCCTTGCAGAACGCTTGGCCCTAATACGCCAATGAAGGGCAGAAGGCGCTAGGAAGCGAGAAGAAGATAAAGCTGGTAATGTCCTGTTTGCCTGCCCTCTTTTTGCTTCACTTCATCACATTTTTATTAAAGTATTCATGGAAAGTAAGTTGGAAGCATAAAGTTGTTGAGTAAACTTAGGGCCATTGCTATATATGTGTTAAATATTTTTTTCACTAGAAGCTAATACTAGTTTCATCGATTCTGTCAGCCAAAGAACAGAAAAAGGCAGAACCTCAGAGATGAACAGGTTATCAAAGCTCTTGTTTTGTCTGCTTTTTTCTCTTATTGATGTGTAAACAACAGCTCTTGTTAAAAGAAAAGAAAAGAAAAAGGGAATGGTATGCAGGAGCTAATAGATTTTAAGTAGGTAAATTACTGCCCTTTTCCTTTTGTTTTGGGAGTATCTCACCTCATAAACCAGCTAATTACCTTTTGTCATTCTCAAGACTTGTATAGTGAAAAAAAAAGATGAAGTATTATTGTTAGGGTATTTATGTAATTGTATACATACTTTATATATATATATATATATATATATATATATATATATATATATATGTGAGTGTGTCTATAATAAGACACACAACACGTCTATCTTTTTCCTCTTTCTCTCTTTTCTTCATTTCTTCTTCATGCTCTCCTTCTCCTTTCTCTACTTTCAGTTATTTCAATCTAAGAAAACCAACGTGGTATCATAGCTCTACATACTAACAAAAGTTAGCCTTGTGTTGGCATCAATAGTGACATCACGCTAATGCCAGCATGATGTAAATGTGTCAGATAACATCATTTTCCTGTTTTTGAAAGCTCTTTTACCCCATGGTTTCAACAAAAAATGATGTCATTTACTTTGCTAATTTGTAAAGAGATGGTTTGATAAAAAGGTCATACTTGATTTTTTTACATTATCCAGTTGTCAGGGACTGTTTGATCAAGGTATATGAGTTTTTTTTTTTTTGAAGATATGTTTAGCTGAGTTTGTCTTGGATTTTAAGGATTAGCAAAAGTCAAGTGGTCTTTTATAATGTTGAGATTGATTTTGGCTCAATTGTATTGGTTTAGACATGGCGAAAGTAAGTTCAGGAGAAAACTAAAAAAACACTACTAATAAGAGTAGTGGAGGTCGAGTTGGAGCTTTTATTGATAATCCCTCACTTTAGATCATTCATGTGAAACTAGATGGAACGAATTATCTTGCTTGTGTTAAAGGAATTAACAGTCTATTTAAAGACAAATTTGACAATTACCTTCTATACTTGTAAATATCTTATTTTTTTATTTGTTAGGATACTAACTGTAGGCTAATTGTTAGGAAAGTATGTATATTATAGTTTAATTATTTTATAGGGCTAAAGTTTAGCTTGTGATCGTATTCAAGATAAATAATGATTCTCCATGGAGAGAATATAACTTTTCCAGCTTAGTTTTCTAAGTTTGTCATGGTATCGAAGCCTTTCTCAGCCTAACCCTAGTTCCATCTTTGTTTGTCTTTCATGTATCTTGTCCTTAAGTCCATCTTAGTCCTAACACAGTGTCGCACGTCAAAAAATCAGCGCGGCATCGGCTGGCGATTTTATCGTTGTTCGTTTTGCTTTGGTTCGTCGGAGTCGCCACCTAGTAATTGATTGCGGGCTACTAGGAAACCGGATGTACTGATCT
>Ga0307517_10002751_pt1 | contig 28032 bp, 14 predicted proteins | sample 23_EM_MG_FD_194515 | JGI IMG/M metagenome (GOLD analysis project Ga0307517, IMG submission 194515) | Populus trichocarpa ectomycorrhiza microbial communities from riparian zone in the Pacific Northwest, United States - 23_EM | ecosystem: Host-associated > Plants > Roots > Unclassified | place... | reverse complement strand
CGGAAAACACTTTCCGGAAGTTGTGAAAAATTTAGAAATGTCATATTATTTGCTGATTATATCAAATTTGGTCCTCAAACTTTTGATTGCTATATATATTTTGTTTTGAATATTTATTTTTTAATTTTATCTCTTAAAATTTAATTTTTATATTAACTTTGGTCCTCATTTTTATAATTGTTATTTGTTTTTCCCTTATCATTTTATTATTGAAATTTTTTATCTATCAAATTTGATCCTCATTCTTTTGATTGTTACTTATTTTATTTGAAATAATTTATGAAATGTTAATTATTATTATTTTAATTTCTTAATCTTTTATTTATTTTTTTATTTTTTAGATTCGATCTCTATTATTTTGATTATTATTTATTTTATTTGAGATAATTTATGAAATTTTTTTTTTTCAGTTTCATTCTCATTCAACTTTTTAATTTGTAATTCCTCGTTGTTTTAATAAACTTAAGAAAAATAAAACATTAATAAGTTATTTTTCAGCTCATTTTTCATGACATAACCAAACACTGAAAAGTGTTTTCCAACTTATTTTTCATTATACTATCAAACATCAGAAAATAATTCACTTTCCTGGAATTCACTTTCCAAAAAAAAACTACTTTCCAGCAAACAAACGGGGTCTAAACTCGTTTTCTTTTTTTCCTTTCCAGTTTCCACCTTCTGTCAACTTTTTTTTCCCTGCACTCATATGTCGAGCACATAAAAACACATTAAAAAAATTTGCATGGATGTTAATAATCCTTCTTGTTAGATCAAAACAAAAAAAAAAATCTAAAAACTCAAAATCAAATAAAAAAAAACTTTTCTAAACCCCATCTAATTTTTTAAAAACATTAGAGTTCCCAACCATTCCCATGTAATTCTTATTTTCAGGAAGAAACCACTGGCACCACGATTTATTTTTCTTTATAAGCGAGAATGTGGTTGGCTGAGAACTTTTTTTTTTTTTTTGTTGTGATTTTCTCTCGTATTCCTGGTGACTCGTAAAACTGAAACCTAAGGAAATGAAGATTAGGATTTGAATGTAAAGACATAAAAATACATGGACTAAATTGTTAAAATAAAACTTCTAATACTAGAATTTCATAAAAATAAAAACAGTTTAATCAACAATGACGTCCATAGTGTGATTGAGTTCAAGCAAATATTGAAACCACAGTTATTAAATTCAGACCGATCCAGTAGGTTGGTCTGGTGACTGAACTGGTCTGGGTTTGTTAAAAAACTAGTCGGTGTAACAACCCGACAAACCCAATTGGTCTGGCAAGTTGACCCATGACCCAAACGAACCCGAACGAGACTCGATGCTTTTGTTTCACGTGTGGTTTTTCTCCTATACCCCTATTTTTTCATTTTTTGTAGTTAATTATTAACACTTTTTAAAGTTCAGTATATAAATATTAGAAAAATATTTTATTTTTTCAATGTGAAATTTGAAATCCTTTGGTATGTATACTTTATATTAAAAAAAAATATATATTTTTTCAATATGAGATTTGAAACCCTTTCGTATATATACTCTATGTTCACAAGAAAAAAAATTATGTTTTTTTAATGTGAAATTTAAAACCATTTAGTATATATACTCTATGTTCCATAATTTTTTTATGTGGGATTTGAAACATTTCAGTATATATATTCTATGCTCCCAAGAAAAAAGTTAGCTCCCAAGAAAAAAGTTACTTTTTCAATGTGGGATTTGAAGCCCTTTTATATATATACTCTATGTTCACAAGAAAAAAATTATGTTTTTTCAATGTGGGCTAAAAAACTTTTAAAAATATTCTTTTAAATTTCATTATTTACACATATATATAGCCTATATTCACATAGATTTTTTCTTAATTTTTTTATATGAAATATTAAAATTATAAATATATATTTTTTAATTTTTATAGGTTGACTCGTAAAACTCAAAACTCGATCACTTATTCAAGTTAACCCTCGGATTAGGGTTGATAACCATGAGTGGAACACTATTTTCATTCGGTATTTCTTACTAGTTTGTATGTATATGCCACGTTGCGGCGAGACCTATATCTCTTTAAACGTAAAAAAAAATGTATATGTCTTGACAAATTTGTTGGAATTGTCCTTAAATCTAAAAATACAATCATTCCGGATTTTTTTAAATAAAATAAAATTTCTTATAAATATGTCTTTTATTTATCTTAGCCACTACAATGTTTTTATTTTAAATTATTATTATTTTTTTAAAAAAATTACAATCGTTAAAGCAAGTTAACAAAACAATATGAAAAAAATATGTTCATATTTTATGTCATTGAAAGCTAGAAAAATAAAAAATATAATAAAATTATGTTCAAGATATATTTAAAAATTTTAATTATAAAAAATAATTTCAATCGAATTTTTATGCACAACTTATTATTATTATTGTATTTTTCATATCAAATATAATAATAATTAAAGAAAATTCAAATAAAAATTTATATTAGTATTTAAAAATCATGTTAAAATTAAAAAGTAAGTAGACAAAATAATTATTTTAATAATTAAAAAAAAAAAAAAAAAAAAACCAAATAAACAAGAGAAAGAAAAAGGAAATAACTAGCAAAGGGTTAGACCCATCACCTAGCTAGCTCTTGACAGGCAGTAAATGGGCCTGAAGGACAGGCTCATTCATCTGATCTATAATATTTTTTTTAAGGGCACGGATTAGCCACACTTTTTTTTTATAAAAAAACAAATAATAATTGTGCCCATTTACTATTAAACTCGTAACCTCTGGCTTCACTCGAATCATGATGATAAGAAGTATATAATTACAGTTATTTTTTAAAATATTTTTTTATTTAAAAATATATTAAAAAATATATATATATATATTTTTAAAATAATCTAAAAAATAAAAAATATTAATTTAAAATAAAATAAAATAATTTTTTTTAAAAAATAATTTTAAAATACAAAAATAAACAGATGAAAACCGGATTTGTTATCAAATGATTACGAAAATATATTAAGATGTTTATCTGTTATACTTGTAACATGATTCGACTTATTAACTCTAAAATCGTGTGCTCTAGTCTTCACGCACGCCAATCAACAAAGCTAAGGTATGATTTTATTTTTATCTCATTAAAAAAAACCTTAGTTATTTTAGTGTATTTTGATAAAAATATAATTATAATTATAATTATAATTGAGATTAATTATATTATAATTATAACGTAACACACACACACACAGCAGTAATAGTTTCAATAAATAAGTTATCCTCTGACAACTGGCACATAGATAGAGCAACCTTTCATTAAAAAAAAACGGAAATTGCGGGCATCACTTCCTTATCTCCCTCTCTCTCAACTTGTTGCTTGTCCGTTGCTTGAAGACACAGTTCACGAATAAAGAAATAAAATACAAAAAAATAACAAGGGTATGTTAGGAAACCCATTTTCCCTCCATATCAATCCACGCAGTTCCAACCTCCACTCCTTCGTGGCACCCTCGTGGACGCAATCGTAACCGTCTATCTTCCCTCAAAATGCCTACACTACGAAACCCTTGCACCCCTCCCTTTTCAAATCTCCTTTCAAATAAACAGATAGGGAGAGAAAATATAAACAGACGAGGTGATAACTGAGAGAGCCCAAGGAGAGAAATCCTAATTCTCTTATTTCTGCGTTCTTCCTTTGAATTCCATTTCTTTTTGTTTTTGTTTCTGAGTAATTATGGTGGAGAGGTTGGTGATTTGGTCGCCGGCGGAAATGGCGTTGGTGGGGTACGTGAGCTGGGAGGAGGTGAATGTGTCGAGCGATAAAGGAAGGAGAGAGGTGAAGTATTACCTGAAGAAAAACGACGGTGGAATAGATCTGGCTATTATAGGGAAAGAAAAGAGCTTGAGGCACATGTCTTATTATTTTGCAATTAGTATTCGGTCGAATTTTTATTCCATGACCCCCCCTGTGAAGCTCAAGTCCAGAAGAGAGGTTATTGATTGGCTCAATTCAATTGTTTCAGGTACATAAGAAAAAACCTAATTGAAACGCTTTTGGTTCCTAGTTTTCTTAAATTATGAAAGCTTTGTTATTAATATTCAAAATTTCCAAGCTTTTGGTTTTTTTTTTCTGGTTTCTTTCGGTGTTATGATAGATCTCGTGGTATAGTTGTATGCGTGTTTCTTGGTTTTGTATCGCTCTTTTTCTTAATTCAATCCAAAATTCAATATTTTTCCTGATTTGCACCAGGAGGTCATGAATCTTCCCATTGTCCGTGTTTTTTTTTTTGAAGTTTTAATTCGTTAAAAAATAAGTCTGGCAGTTCAGTTTCTCTTTGCTTCCCTTGCTGCACGGTCTCTTTTTGAGCCATGTGATTTTATTTTATTTTTTTCTGAAGATGTCTACCCCTCGCCTAGGTTTGTGATTTATTTTTGCTTGGTAGAATTCTACTTGTTACTCTACCGATGTGGAGGATCGGAAATTTGCATAGATGTTTCTCCTTCCTCTATAAATTCTCTGGGATACATGGAAAATTTGTGTTTTAGAATTTCCCTAAGGATGACCTTATTATATCAAATTTTAAAGTTTACATCTTTAAGGATCTGTTACGAATCCGCAGTGGTGGATACATGTCTGTAGATGCCCTAATTAGGGCTGTTGTCAATGATGTGATGAGGTTTAATGTCTATGGTCTTTTTCTTCTTGAAGATGAGTCATATCTATTCTTAAGTATTTTCTTTCCTTAGATAGTTCACCCCCTCATGTGCTGTGCTGATCTGAGGAATGGGTGAAACTCACCTCTTACGTTTTTTCTTCTTTCCTGAATTTGGGAATTTTGCTCTTGTAGTAATCCAAAAACTTTATTTTGTTTCAAGAATCTCCGGAAATGTAAATATTTCTTTACAATTCTAAACAACAAATTCATAATTCATTTTTTACAGTAAATATTGGAATTTTTGCCTTGTGTTTTTGTCATATCTGTATTGGAGCAAGAATTTCTATAGGCCGTGCAAAATATCTGTTTAACAGGCCAGCAGCCTTTTATTTTCATATTCATTTTCTTTTAGCTCTTTACACTTTTCTTCTTGAGGGTTGGCTGCCCTCCTTCACCTTTTTTCATGTCTGCTCCCCATGATGTGTTTTACTGCCCCAACTGTTAATTCTGTCCCAGTCATAATCACCTATTTCTGTGCTATGTTACTGCCAACTGACTATGATCTGGGCTGCAGGAATACTCATTCAATTATAAAGAGCTGGTTAGAGCATCGGATGCTTATGCTTTCAATATCTAGGTTATGATCTTTCATGGCCATGTCTATCATATTTTACACAAGCAACTGTCCTGATCATGGTACCCTCTTGTGTTGTCATATTGAAACTGAAACCCTCCTGTAAAAGTGCTAAGGGCTCATGTTTGTGTAAATGCATCTGTAACCTGGGTTTTTCTCTGATGGTATGCCAATAAATATTCCTCCTTTGATTGTCAATGCTCCTCTTTGCATCAGCGTTGTTCTTTCATTCTTTTCTTTCTTTCGTCCTCCATTGAGTTTTGATTTTCTATCAAATTTCAGGTTCACTTCCTCATGAACCCTCCATCCAAGCAGGTTCCTTGGATAACAGTGATGCTTCTCGGTTGGATATGGAAACGTTTAAGGTAAGAATGATGCTATTGACCCTTTGGAATCTTTACATATTGTCAAACTGGGATGTTTAGTACACGGAATATTTTTTTTGATTCTAACATATTTACATTCTTACTAGGATAATCAGTCGCAGAAGCTGGGGCATTATTATTCAGAATTTTTGTGGTTAGGTTCTCCATGGACTTGCAGGAAAAGAAAGAAGCATTATGAGTCTTTTTGCAGGAACGGTGTCAAAATTTCAGTGAGTGTGTTTGTGTTTTTTTTTTGTCTTTTTTATGGACACCAGATTTTTTTTGCCTTTATCTAAATTCTTTAGTGCTTTCTGTAAAAACATTCAGGTTCATGACTTTGTTTATGTCTTAGCTGAGGAGTCTAAACGACTAGTTGCTTACCTGGAAGACCTGTATGAGGATTCAAAAGGGAACAAAATGGTTATGGTACGCTGGTTTCACAAAATTGATGAGGTTGGTATTGTTTTGCCTCACAATTTTAATGACAGAGAGATTTTTTTTTCTCGTTGTCTTCAAGATCTCAGTATCGAATGCATAGATGGATTGGCCATCGTCCTGAGTCCTCAGCATTTCAAGAAGTTCCTAAATGAGGCCGTACGTACTAGGTTCAATCCCTTTGTTTGCTACAAGCAGTTTGACAATGAAGAAGTCACACCCTTTGATATTACTCAAGTTGAAGGATACTGGAGCCAGGAAATTCTTAGGTATTTGACCATTCCTACTTCAAATTATCTGGCAAATTCCCAGCATCCATTCAGTGGCTCGAGAGGGGAAGGAAATGATAATGATGCTAGTAGGATGAGACCTAAGAAGATGCTTCGCCGATCAAAAGACAATGATGGTGTTTGCACTGGCAGCAAAGAATTGTTGACTGCAAGGTATATAAACATGCAAAGCTTTCATACTAGTAGGGTTGATGGCAAAACTGGATATGCCTTTTTGTCCACAGCAGAGGTTATGCAAAATCCTCCTCAAAGTCTAAATGTTAGTTCTGAAGTTGAAGTGCTATCTCAGGACAGTGGGATTAGAGGTTGTTGGTTCAGAGCTTCAATAATTAAGAAGCACAAAGATAAGGTGAAGGTGAGATATCAAGATATTAGCGATGCAGCTAATGAAGCCCAGAAATTAGAGGTATGCATTCTTTGTCTATGTTTGGCTGTTTGCAACATTTTTGCTTTCCATATTGAAAAAGAGGGGATAGGAAGAATTCATACACTTGTAGTTATGACCTTTTAAGTTCATATTTTTACAAGTCAAGTCCTACATATGGTGTTGTTTTATGTTGTAGGAATGGGTTTTGGTTTCTAGGGTTGCTGCTCCTGACCAATTGGCTATCCGGATTAGTGGAAGGACTGTTGTCCGGCCCACGCCCCAGTTCAATAAAGGCCAAATGGCATCAGTTGCTGATGTTGGGACTGCTGTAGATGCTTGGTGGAACGATGCTTGGTGGGAAGGCATTGTTGTCCATAAGGAAACTGAAGATAGAATTCATGTTTTCTTCCCAGGTTTGAAAATTCCTTCCTTGAAATTAGATTGTAAAACTGTGTTAAGTCCTGTGTCATAGCAATATTTTGTTGTAAACTTTAACTTTTCAACTTCAATGTCTTTACTTATTTTTATTTTTCAGGAGTAAAGAAGGAATCAGTTTTTTGCTGTTCTGACCTGAGACTTTCCCTAGAATGGTTGGGAAATGCGTGGAAACATATCAAGGAAAGGCCAGATATTCTGTCACATTTATCATCCTGCTTGGAAAGAAAGCAAGTAACTTTCATATCTGATGAGAGCAAATTGGCCGAAGTTGCCATTCCTGGTTCCAGGCAGTCAGGAAAGGCCAACCCTGAATGTGGCGATTATCCTTTCGAAAGTAGACTTGATATGAGAAAAGAGGTGAAGGCGCTTCCAGATCTTTCGAAGGATAAGTTGCTTGCCCAATTGAGGTGGAGCTCAATAAAGAAGAGAAGACGTGGTAGTGGGAGTTCTGGCCATAAGATGCATCACAACAATAACGGTGGTCTAAGGTTATCAGAAGTTGTTGGATCCAATGCAGGTGAAAGATTTCTGATTCCAACTTCCTTGAAAGTTGATCACGAGAACTGCAAGTACATGGGGGATTCTCTGTTTACTTGTGCTGTTGTGCAGCCTCTAACAGGCTTGGTTATGTCTAGATGATCGATTCTTTGTTATTAGGACATCTCAAGCAGATGTTACGTTTCAGTCTTTTACAGAGGTATATGTCTAGATAATAGGGTTCAATGCCTATGATAGATTTCTAATGTTGATGACCTCGAAAGTGGATTAAGAGAGCTGCTATACATCTGGGGTTTTTCTCTATTAAGAGCCTCTAAACAATACTGGTTATAAATCTATAGGATAGGCTTCGTATTGTTGGGATGTGGAAGAGTTGACATCCATCTCTCGAAGTGGAACATATTTCCATGGTGCTTCCTGTTCTTGAGAAGAGATGGCATCCAAGCTCTTCTTCACCGGAGCTATGTATTTGTATCTAACAGTATCTGCTGGGGACCGTGAATATCAGGCAGCAACATTGGATGGCCTTATAGAGTTTTAACCCCTGCATGCACTTGTACCTTTCAAAGACTTGCAGGATGATTTCTGCTTTTGATCTGTAATCTATTATCTCTGGTAATAAAATTATCCCATTTCACCCTTTCTTCATGCTAAAGTTTTTTAGACTTTGATCAATTTCCATTTATATGCGTGGTTCAAGTTGAATGGATTGCTTGTGCCGCCTCTTTAGAATTTGGAAAAGCATCAGTTCCCTTTCGTGTGATCATAGATAGACAATCTGTTCTTTATTAATATCCTCCGTATTAGGTTTGATCTTTCTGTTAATTTCATCATCAATACTTTGGATGGGGTAACAACATCTGTTAAAGAGTGCAAGGCTGCAAGCTGTTGAGCCCAGGGCGGTAAATTCTGGGCAATTGGAATATATTTGCTCGGTCGATCTATGGAAAACCACAAGCCACTTGCTTGATTTGGCCAATCCAGTTGTGTAGCATCAAAGTTGCCGAACAATCAAATCAAGTCGGTAAAAACTTTCATATGTTTAGCCGTTAAATGTTTGACTGTTTTGGTAAAGAACATAAACTTTACTGGCTTTACTAGCGGAGCAGTGACAAGCTCGAGCAGGAGACCCATCGAACCTTATATGAGGTCTCACTCTGTCTAAAAACTCAGCTTCTAATGGCTCGCTGCAGCTTGCCAAGTTCTTCATTGACACGACTCTTTAATTGAGCTTAATAAAAGATTATAGTACTAATGCAGGTGTTTGGTCTCATAAGCAAGCTACAAAGAATAATTCAAGAGGAGAAAGTTTAGAAACAGTGTTTTGTGTGGGCCTGCCTCAGTGAATGAAACATCTTTGTCAACTAAGCCCTCAAGGCCCCCTTTCACTTCACTAGGCTTTGCAACCTGTTCCATCTTCATTCCTTGTTCTCTCTTCATTCCTTGTTCTCCGACAATTGAAGCATCTTACAAGTCGGGCTCGCTCTATCAGTACAGCAGAAGCTGTTACTAGATCTTTTTCAGATCATTTTCTATCTCCATCTTTCTTTCTTTCTCAGTGCAAGATGGGATTGAACTTGTTACCTTACTTTCCTATATGAGTATCTTTGCTGCACGGCCTCAGTAGGAGATGCCCGGAATTGGAGTCAAGAAGTCAAATAACATGCTATATTCTGGAACTGGCCTTGCCTCTGTTGAATCCTTAACCTTGCCTCTTGTTTGTAGTCTCTCTCTCTCTTCCCACTTTGATATGCTGATCTTACATTTTTTACTATTCCATTTACAATCAAACACTTATGCAAGTTCTTATGATTTGTGGTGGGTGGTTATTGAAGGTTCAGGAAATTGTTCTTTCAGCAGATATTCGATGTGCAGAATGTCAAAGGAGACTAGCTGACATCATGTCAAGAACGAACGGTAAGTAAGATTTCTTGAAACTTGGCCATTGAGATGTTGAGCACCCAAAAAAATGTAACAAATTCTTAGGGATCTTCCTGACTTCTAAATAATTGCTTTGGATGTCCTTGCTTCTTTGGGAGCGCTTTCAAGGAATTTTCTTGGAGTTACAGCGATGGCTGAACTAATGTTCGGACATTGATATTGCTTTGTAAAAGTTGCTTCCGAATATATTGTAATCAGATAGATAATTGGGCCTCTCTAGCTGCGATGCATGAGTTTCATCCAATGTTCAGTGACTTAAAATGTTCATAAAAGCTGGTACAAAAATGTCGAGGAATTAAAACATGAAACATCCTCTTTGAAAGGGCACAAAAAGTTTTTCCTGCCACTGTTAAGAAATAAATATCTTTCTTGCTAATCCAGCATCTGTTGCTTTGCGGGGTGGAGCTTCAAACTCTGTTCATAATTTTGATACAGCAATGGTCAAATTATCAATTGAAATATACACTTCCATTTATCTTGTTACCACATTTAATTTTAGGTTTTTGATGACTCTGATTGTTGGAATATTCAACTAGGGTATCTTCCCTGCGTATTTTTGTCTCCTTCTGCAATGATGGGTCCCTATCCATTTGTGCTCCAATTTACTGGGTCATTTGCCCGTTGGAGTTAGCCATTTGCCCGTTGGAATACAATGACAATGTCTTCTTATTCTCTATAAGCACAACAGGCATCTTTACTTCACTCTTTATTTTTTTATGCAGAGATAGAATCTGTATTGATCAATGTATTGGAAAAGAAGGTAACTCTCACTTGTAGGTATCCTGGTATGAAAGTAACCACAGGACAAGTCGCCGCTGTGTACAGAAATCCTCTAGGCAAAATAGCAACGATCAAGCGAATTTTTCGTTCTTACTCCCGTTGATGACATGTAAATGTTTCGACAAAGCACACAATTCTGTCATCAAAAGATCGTGACCGCGTGAATTAGCCATGTATATAATTGCAATATTGCGTTGAGAAACTGAAATAGAATATCAGATACTTCTTACGAGTATGCTTGAATTTGTAAGGGAAACAGATAAGAAAGGCAGATCATTTTGAAGAACATCAAAATTCTGAGTTTTTGCTAGATATGTGCAGAGCTTGATTCCCAATTTGAAGGAAAAGAGCACCTTCCTAGGAGGGAGTTAAACAATTAGTTATCGTGAATGTATAATCTTCTATTGTCACCTTCTCTATCTTCAGGGAAGTGAAGTCAGGGCAGGCTAACGTGAAGGTGGCTTAAATTTTGCGTAACATAAACCTTTGCAAACAAGAAAGAGATGCTTCGTATATTGTTTCATGGAGTAAAACGAAGCATGGGACAAGAGGGAAAGATACGATTCTTCTTGTACTTGTGAGGTAGATAAACAAAGCACAAAAGTGAAGTTAGGGATAACAAGCCAGGCGTGCCAAACAAAACCCCCTTCCTCAGCTCAAGTAGAATCAGATTCCAAAATGAACGCAAATAATTCCCAGCAGACAATCCAAAAGCCGAAACAACAGTTGGTCTATTATTCTTCAAATTCTCAAAAGCAAACATTCCTTGTTTTCTCTGGATGTTCCGCGCCATCAGATCAACCCATCATTGATTTCGTACCATGTCTTTTAGCAACTACATACCTGCAAAGGTAAATTGCAAACAGCGTCTTCAAAAGGATTCGTGTTTGTGTTTTCTTTTCCTTTTCATACTGATTGAAAATTAAACAGGCCTCTTCTTTTGATGTATGATTGTAGACTTGCTGCATGGTGCTAAGAATCAACCTTGATTGTAATGCTTGTTGCAAAAAAGCTAGGAGGATCATTCTCAACATGAAAGGTAAAACAGTCATTTATTTTAGTATTCATTTAATAACAAATTAACCTGTTATTTTCCTTTTCCTTTTCCTTTATACATATTGAAGAGGTAGAGACACACATGATCGAGAAGCAGCAATGCAGGATTAGTGTGTGTGGAATATTTCGACCATCTGATGTGGCCATAAAGCTAAGGAAAAAGATGAACCGTAGAGTTGAAATATTGGAAATTCAGGAATTCGGCGGCGGCAATGAGCAGGAAGAACAGTCGGCAAACGTGGATGGCTAACATATGCTCCTACTCCTTGTGATGTTGCTATACAAAATTCCTCGTGCCATCATAATACGCGTGACCAAACCACACGTCTTGCACTTGGCATCTGATGGAAAGGAAACTCAAAATTCAAGCAGAGATGTGGTAGATTGAAGAAAAAAGGAGTATGATGTCTGTAGAGATGTAAAAATGTAATTCACACAATTTTTAGTATGTACTTAGAAAAAGCATGGGTAGCGGAAACCGCAAAACACTTCATTTGTATTTAATTCGTAAAAAACAGAAATTAATCGCCTTCTAGTTCATGTGGGACTGTGCTGCCTCCATTCAAATGGCGTGTGTTGGGATTTACATGGACTGACCCCTGCAGACATGTAGGCTTCCCCTCACAGCCTATTTGGATTGATCTTTACTAGAAATGGAGCTTCAAATGCTGATGATCCTGCAAAGCAAGTCCAGTTTAAAAGTTACGATTCTTCTTCGATAATTAAGTTAGTGACAAAAATGATAATGAGCAAGTCTGAAAAGGTTGTATAACGTGTGGCAAAGTGTGTGTAGAAAAAGAGGAAGAAAAGGTTGATAAAGATGAAGTATATTGAAACAGTGTTATTAAACCCGGCCCGGCGGGTTGACCCGGGACCCGGCCGACCCGGGGGCTGGACCGGTCCGAGTTTGTAAAAAGATCGGTCAATGCAAGGACCCGGTCAAACCCGGTCGACTCGACGGGTCAACCCGTGACCTGGGTGAGAACCGGCCAAGACCCTGTTTTTTTTTTTTAATGTGGGATTTGAAACTCATTAGTATATATACTCTATGTTCACAAGAAAAAAATTATGTTTTTTCAATGTGGGATAAAAAACTTTTTGATTTAAATACTTCAACTTAAAAGCTTAACATAATATCTTTTTAATGTAGGATAAAAAACTTTTTAAAATATTCTTTTAAACTTCATTAGTTACAATATGTATAGTCTATATTTACATGGATTTTTTCTTAATTTTTTTATATAAAATATTAAAACTTTAATTTTTTAAAATTTTTCCGGATTGATCTGAGTTAACTAGGGTCGACCCATGAAACCTGAGACCTGATCTCTTAACCGGATCAACCTCGGACCGGGTTTAATAACTATTATTGAAATCTTTTAGCTAGGGTTCATGCCTTCATGGATGTATAAAGAGCCATGAACCTTACCAGCTTGTATGAAGCGTCGGTAAAATGTTCCATCTCCTTGCTCTCTACAATTAGAAATCATCATTTGAAATACCATGGAGATTGGTGGATCACTGTTGAGATTAAAAACTGGGGTAATAAGATTTTTCACCCTTTTACATTTCAAAAAAAAATTAATTTTTTTTTTCAGATTAATATTTTTTAATATATTTATGTGTTTATGTAAAAAGTAATTTTAAAAAAATAAAAAAATATTATTTTAATATATTTTTAAATAAAAAATAATCATGAAAACATTTCTAAACAGCTAAAAATCAAATATTAACTTCATTCCATGAATGCCACATGCTTCAGAAACGTGCACGTATTTAATTCATGTAAATCTTTCTTTATATGTGACGAGATTCCTTGTCGGCTAGGACCTAACTGGGTCTCTGTCGCTTACCCAGAGCTAGAGGACAATTACCTAGCCAGAGTTTTTTTTTCCAGCAGCGTCAATTAAGATTCCCTGTCTACTGAATTTGGAAACGAGGTTAAAATTTGAAGAAGAAGAAAAATTAAATTTTATTTTTATATATTTATTAAAAATAATTTTTAAAAAAATTAAAAAATATATATTTTTATATATTTTCAAGTAAAAATCATTTTTAAAAATAACCGTTATTATATTATCAAATACCCTCGTAATCAACTTAAGACTTCAAGATGTCAATTATAAACCATTTGATAACTAATTTTTTAAAATGGGTTGAATTATTTTTTTTAATCTTAAAAAAATGTAATTATTTTAGAAAATCAAAACTTTAATACATATTGACTAAAATTCTTTTAAAGTACTCATATAGGGACATATTTTGATGATATAGTTTTTTTAAAAAAACCTATTAAGACTACAATATATTAGATCAACTATGATTAATATATGAAATTTGTGATATAGTTTTTTAAAAAATATATTTGATAATGCAATATATATCGATTGAAATTGCATCAAAATTATATTTTTTTTATAATTTTTTATATCAACACGTCAAAACTAATAGAAAACATCTAAAAAGCATTAATTTTAAGGAGTGTATAGGATAATGGTAGATATTATTTTTCAAAGTATTTATTATTTGAAAATATATTAAAATAATATTTATTTTTAATATTAATATATTAAAACCAGTTAGAAACATCAAAAAAAAAATATTTTTAAAACATAATAATTTAAAACTTATTTTTTTCAATAAAAAACAATTTAAAAAATAAGTTGAGTCACGCTAGCAAAATATATCACTTGTATTGAATTTCCTTTGGGTGTTGTCCGTCCTTAGGGTGTGTGGATGCCATTATGATACACGTGTACCCCTATCATGCCATTTAGATAATAAAACTGAGTTTTTTTGAAAAATATCACAACTGTTAAAAAATAACATAATAACATACTTGAAAATTTATCCTTGAAAAGAACACAGTTTGTTAAGATATGCTGGTCTCACACAGGTGACTTGAGATCTGCATGTCTCACATCACATGTGCCGCCATATCATGTCTAGTATTTATTCGTGTCTGGCGCGAGTGATGCACACGTTAACAAACGAGTATGCTGTTATATTTTAGAAGTATAGTTATTTTTTATTTTAAAAATATATTAATTTTTTTATTTTTAAAAAATTAATTTTGATATTAGTATATTAAAATTATCTGAAAATATTTAAAAAAATATTAATTTAAAAAATTAAATAAATAATTTTAATTTTTTTTAAAAGCACTTAGAGCATATTTGGGAACGCGTTTCAACCTGCGTTCCCAAAAAATTTGAATTTTTTTTTTGCTAAAATTTAATATAATTTGTATGTTTTAGATCGTTTTGATGTGCTGATATTAAAAATGATTTTTAAAAAATAAAAAAACATTATTAGCATGCATTTTAGCACAAAAAATTATTTAAAAAGCACTCGCAATCACACTACCAAAAAAGCTCTTACAAAAAAAAAAAAAAAACCTTAAAACAAGGTGTTGGACAATACGCGGTAGCAGCTTCAAGGCTCATCTTTCTTTCATATTCTTTTTTATCTTCCCTCTCCTGCTTTGGCTATTGTGTCAGCCCATTTATTTTCCTTTCTTGTTTACCGATAGATCTTCTCCTTTTCTTTTGGGCTGTTAGATCTAATTACCAGCCTAGTCGTTGAATCTTTTTGCTTCTTCCTTAGCTGTTGGATTTATCTACATATATTTTCTTACCATGCAAAGATTTTCATTACTCTGGGAGGAGAATCGCATTTGCAACATGCTTCTTGTTAAAATTGAACTGGACATGCATGTGAGACATGCCCCTCCTACAAAATGAATTAAACAAATGATACACGCTTGTCTTTACAAATTATACTATTTTCTACACTAAATTTGGTTAAATTTTTTAGCCACTGTTCTATTTTTCAAAAAACTCAAATAAAATATTATCTTGCTGGGCATTTGGTATATATTGTCCCCGTAAAAACAATTGTGCAATGCCTCTGTTGGGAATTTATATAATATGCACGATTACTTTTATGCATGTGCTTTTAAAATTATGGTTATAGTGCTTTTTAAAATATTATTTTAATTTAAAAAAATATTAAAATAATTTTGTTAATATTTTAAAATTGTTTATATTAACACATCGAAATCATGAAAAAAATTAACCTATTTTATAATAGTCAATAGTTATTAACTGTAATAATTACAGTAAAGTTAAATGAGAAAGTAATATAACTTTTTTTATAAAACATTATGAATTGTTATAGGTTTCTCCATATTTTTTTTATATATTTTTTATTATTATTTTTTTTCAAAATTATTTTTTTTTATTTTATTTTTTAATATTGAGTTGGTTGAAAATTTAGCTTTGTAAATTTTTTTCTTTAAAACACTTATGGATTACTACAGTGTTTCCTCACGTGGTTTTTTATTTTTTTGTTATGATATTTTTTCAAAATCATTTTTGTTGATTTTATTTTTTTAATATCGAGCTAGTTAAGAATTCAGCCTTGTATTTTTTTTACAAGTAAAGTTAAATCATGTGGGGAAAACACTATAACTTTCTTTATAAAACACTATGGATTGCTACAATGTTTCCCCGTATGTTTTTTTTTATGTTTTTTTTTAAATTGTCTTTGTCAATTTTATTGGGAAAAACACTGTAACTTTTCTCATAAAACACCATGGAATGTGGATTGCTATAGTGTTTGTCCGCGTGGGTTTTTTTGTTATGATTTTTTTCAAAATTATCTTTTTTTATTTTATTTTTTCAATTACAATTACAAGCAAAACTAAATCATGTGAGAAAAACATTGTAGTTTTCCTTACAAAACATTATGGATTCCTACAATGTTTTCTTATATGTTTTTTTTGTTATGATTTTTTCTAAAATTATCCTTGTCGACTTTATTTTTTTAATATTAAGATAATTGAAAATTTAACTTTATAATTTTTTTCCTTTTTATTAACAGAAAAGCTAAATCATGTGGGGAAAATACTGTAGTTTTTCTCATAAAACATTATAAATTGCTACAACTTATTTAATTCAGTTTCTAAATTTTTGATCACCAACATAACCTTTTTCCTCTCATGAAATATTAGCTTCATTATAACTTTAATTTTTATTATTTATCTAGGTTTGTAATTATAACAACTTGAAGCATATTTGTTTTATATACTCGTATGCGGACATGCCATCTAGTTTTATCATGAAAACACATTAAGTGGGTTCGTTGGGCTATGGGGATATGGGCTTATTCTGTTATTGGAGCGTGTGAATATCCAATTACATGTAATGTTGTTTAGGAGTCAGTTGCATCGCAAATTTTCAATTTTTCTTAATTTTAAATTAATATTTTAATATTCTAATACTAAAAATAAAATAAAAAAATATTATTTAAATATATTTTTAAATAAAAATCACTTGAGAAATCCAAAATCTTAATCACAAAACAGCCGGCGCCACCCAGACGCTCTTCAAGGCACGCGCGCGAGTCATCGTTCCAAATCTGGAAAGGATAGTCAGCCAGCGCAATACGACGACCTCTCCTCCCCTTCAAATTACTTACACAATCAAGTCACTGTATTTCCAAAATCACCCTCTTACCATCCTAGAGAAAGAAAAATCCCTAATAAAAAAAAATCCTTAACCCTAGATTTGTTTCCCCGTCGCTATTACCAAACAATGGCGAGCGACTCCGATGCCTCACGTCGCAAGCACCGAGGATCTTCCTCCGATGACGAGGTGGAGAAGTCCTCGAAGCGCCAGAAACATCGTCACCATCATCACCGACATCACCGCCATCGTAGCAAGAAGCACGGAGGGGATACCAAGCAAGGCGGTGAAGAAATCGCTCCTCCTACTCTTCCTCCTCCGGTTCCTGTTGCGCATAGTAATAGAGCTGATAACGATGACGTGGAGGAAGGGGAAATTCTTGAGGAGGAAGGTTTTGGTGGTGTCGATATCAAGGCCAATGAATTACGTGAGGAAATAACTGATTCTCAAAATCTGGTGTGTTCTGTTTGCCCTCTTTTATCCCTATTTTTTTTAACGCAAACTGTTACTTTTTTTTTGCCTTGATTTGCTTCTTGTTTGGTCGCTGAGAAATTTAATAAAACGTGGAATCTTGAATCTCAATTCTTTTAGTATACTGCTTTTCAGAGCTACAAAATCTCATAAATTGCTTACTCTTGGGACTTTCCTTTAAAAGAGTAACGTGAAAGGTGATTTTTAATTTGAAAATCTGAGTGTCTGAATGGAAATGTTTTCTCTATGATTTTCTCCTTTTGTTACCAACTTCCCTCAGCGGCCAAACGGATGCTTGTTTTGATTTTTGGAACATGTGATGAATTTTTGGCTGGTGAGAGTCTTATCGAGTATGTTCCATACACCTATGTAAGAACCTGCTTGCACCTACAAACACGAACATGTGTGAATTGCAAAAAGAAAGACGTTTCCTCTAGGCCTTTCAATGGAGAACTGATGGCTTTATATTCATTCGTAAGAAGCTGTTATTCTGAATATTTCTGTTTTTTTTCCTGCGTACTCACATGTGTTTCTTCCTTTGATAATCACCCACACTGTTTGTCATGTTTCAAAGTTTGTCACTTATTTTTCTTATATATTTTATAGCAGGGATTTGACAAGAAAGACAATGGTTTCGTGAGTAATCAACTAGTTGTTGATAAGTTTGACAATGATGTCAGCTTTCAAAGAGATTCTAAGGCTGAGCTTCAAGATGAGTTAGTTTCTAAAATTGACTCAGAGGATCTTATCAAAGGTAGTTTGGGTCACAAAAACCATACAGATGACAAGAAGAGGCATGGGGAATCTAGATACCCTTCAAAAGGAAGTAAGCGAAAGAATAACCGGGATATTGACCCAACTGAGGGTGATGATAGCAAATTAAAGGATTGGAAGAAGTCACCATCATCTGAAAGCAGCGAGGACAAGCATAAGAGGGCACGTTCACCATCACATGATAAGTATCATGATGAGATTCATGCTAGAAGTAGATCAATGTCACGAGATATAGTTAGGGAGAGATCTCGTTCCCGTAGTGTAATTGAAGATGAGGCTCTTTTGAGAAGAAAAAGACACCATGACAGGATTGAGAATGACTCTTATGATGAAAGAATGTCTAGATACAACAGGAATTTGCGGCACAACATTGGAGATTCAGTGAGAAATGTGGATAGGGAATGGAGTGTTAGTTACATCAAGTCTTTTGATGGAGAAGAATGGCATCACAATAAGGATGCACCGGACAGAGAGAGGAGCAGGGAGAGGGAGAGGGAACGGAGAAGAGAGAAGGAACAAGAGAGAAGCAGGGAGAGAGAGGTTGACAGGGATAGGAGAAGGGAGATGGAAAATGAGAGGAGCAAGGAAAGCGATTGGAGAAGGGAGAAGGAACAAGACAGGGAGCTAGATGGGGAAAGGAGGAGGGAGAAAGGACAGGAGAGGAGTAGGGACAGGGTGGAGGAGATAGATAGAAAAAAACGGATGGAAACAGATATGACCAAACACAAAAATATGCAAAGGGCTAGCAACAGAGATAGAGATAAGGAGAGAGAAAGGGAGAATGGTAGAGATAGGTACAGAGAAAGGGATAGAGCTAGGGACCATGACAGTGGAAAAGAACGGGACAGGGAGAGGCGAAATGACAGGGATAGGGATAGGGAGAAATCTAGGGTTATTAAGAGCAATTCAGAGAAATTTTATAATTCCAACAGTAATTTGTTAGGACAGGGAAGAGACAATCTAAACAGGTATTCTTTATTGATAAAATTGAAATGCTTATTTTAATTGAAAACAGCTTTTTAACTTCAAGAAAATTTATATCCCCAGAGCACCTTTTTGACCCAACTTTATGTTTTATATTTTCCTTCAGAGATGAAGATGACCAAGATGATTTTGAAGAAAGGATTGCACTGAAATTAGCTGAACAGGAAGAGGATAATCTTGATAGAATAAAGGAGGAGAGTAGAAAGCGAAGGGATGCCATTCTTGAAAAATATAGAAATCAGCAGTTGCAGCAGCTGAAAGAGTCTGGATCAGAAGATGCAGACAAAAGTACTTTTCCATTCCTTCAGCTTCATTTTTACACTGTACTGTGATATTTACTCTTAAGCTCAGGATCAACATCCAACTGCATGGTTTGTTGTGTCATAGATGAACATGATTTTCAAGTTGTACATGCTTGCTTGATGAGTCTCATTTGTATTTGACAACTTGCTTATTAAAGTTTCATGCTGTTTTCAAGAAACGTGATTCAGAATTGCTGTTTTATTAGATGTCCAAGTTCCACTAGTACATGCAATATTTGCAACTTAAACAACAAGAATGTTGTTTTATATGGTGTGTTCATACTCATCCAAGGGCTAGAAAAGTCTTGTTTATGTTGCAAAATGCTTAAGTTCTTAGTCTGAGTTACATTTAGGTAATAATTTTGCTGCCATCTCACAAGTTGGAATGGTGGATGGATGATTTGTGTGTTAGTTGAAAATCCTAAAAGAAAAATCTGCTCCCATTGTTGATTCATACAATAGATATTGAGCAGGGTTAGGTACTGATGGATGTTTACACCATTCATTTTTATCTGTTTTCTCCGTATTATTACGTGTTGCTCATGCTAATTTCTTCTCACAAGAAGATTGTTTTGTGTGGAGCAGACAAGGAGCCTATAGAAGGTTCTGGCCAATCAGCAGCAGCTGACAATGTTGCTCCAGAAACTCTTGATGGTAGGACTGATGGTGCTGATGTTTATGTTATCGAGACATCATTTTCTGTGGGGAAATCACCTTTACAAAATGGAATACAAGCTTCCAAGAGGACTTCAGGAACTACAGGGCTTGGAGAGGGTTCGCCAAAGGTCTGTCCATTTGTTCCCTAATGTCATATGTTTCTACTTGGTTAGTCAAGCTTAATAATCATATAGGTGGGAACTGTATACACATTTTCTACTGAATCCACAATGGAGTTCACCATTGATTCGCTTTGCTGATGTTTTCTTTTTGGTTACTATTATGCACAGAGTGAGAGATCAGATGAAAAATTATGTGATGATATTTTTGGAGAGACTCCTGTTGGAGTTTGTAAATCGGTAAGATCCACAGTTTTGTGCATCTTGTTTATCTGTTGTTTGTGTTGTTAAACTTTCTCTGTTAGATGTGTAATGCAGTTCTTTAAAATATTCACAAGCAATTATGCTAACGATTTGTGCTTTGAATGTGTTGCAGGGTAAAGGAGATGAAAAATATTGTGATGATATTTTTGGAGAGACTCCTGTTGGAGTTCGTAAAACGGTAAGATCCACAGTTTTGTGCATCTTGTTTATCTGTCTTTTGTGTTGTCATACTTTCCTTGTTAGTTGCACAATGCTGTTCTTTAAACTATTCATGAGCAATTATGATAAGGATTTGTGCTTTGAATGTGTTGCAGGGTAAAGGAGAGGGTTTGCCAATCGTGAGGAGTGGTCTTCATGACAATTGGGATGATCCTGTAGGATATTATAGTAAGTATTCTGAGATGTGATAATCTCCTCCATTGTCATTTCTATTTTCCTTTCCCCCTAGTTTTTATCTTGAGCACTGCCTAAGACATACTTCTTTTGCCTTTTGAAGATAAGACCTAATATAGAAACATGTTTTTTTTAAGAGATGGATGTTTTTGAACTTGACTCTTCATGGTAAAAGCTATTTTATTAATCCATTTTGAAAGTGTTTATTTTCCTTTTTTTCCACCAGAACATGTGTTCTTGTTCTGGAGGATGAGACTTCACTTTACATCATTTCAGAGGCAATGATAGGAAGTATAAGCTTGTCTTCAATTTGTCACAAGCATTTATTGATCTTGAAAATTCGTGAATGTGGTAGATCAATATGTTGTTTTTGCTCTTCAAATAGTTATTTTGATTTTTTATATTATTATTTTGGTATGTAGGCCACCGATTTGGAGAAGTACTTGATGGTCGATATGAGATTGTTGCTGCTCATGGAAAAGGTGTCTTTTCTACAGTAGTTCGCGCAAGGGATCTGAACGCTGGCATTGATGAACCTGAAGAAGTGGCTATAAAAATTATACGCAACAATGAAACAATGTTAGTATTCATTTTTTTAATAATATTGTGTTCTCTCTTTTCTTATCCTTGTTCTTTTTGTCAACTTATTTTATTGTCTGCTGATTCTACATCTATGGTGCAGGCGTAAGGCTGGTGATACAGAGGTTTCAATATTGAAGAAATTAGCAGGTCAAGATCCAGAGAACAAGCGTCACTGTGTTCGTTTTCTTTCAAGTTTCAAGTATAGAAACCATCTTTGTTTAGTTTTTGAATCTCTTCATATGAACCTGCGTGAGGTCCTAAAAAAGTTTGGTCGAGATATTGGCCTTAAACTAACTGCTGTTAGGGCATATGCGAAGCAGCTTTTTATTGCTCTGAAGCATCTAAGGAACTGTGGTGTTCTTCACAGTGATATAAAGCCTGATAATATGCTTGTAAGTTTCAGTGCCACAATTATGTTATGTTACTTTAGTTAATTATCCATTGATTACCCGCTATTTAATTCACCTTTTCCTCCTCTCTTTTCCCACAGGTAAATGAGGCAAAAAATGTGCTGAAGCTTTGTGATTTCGGTAATGCGATGTTTTCTGGTAAAAATGAAATTACACCGTACCTTGTAAGCCGATTTTATCGTGCTCCTGAAATAAGTAAGTTCCATTGTTGAACAACTATTTTGGGTACTCTTGTTAAATAAATTGTTACTGACACGCTTTCTCCAGAAAGATAAATTGATATTGACACACTTTCGCCAGAAAAAAGAAGCTGATATTTCATAATATTTATAACAGTAAATTGTTTCCAAATAGGGAAAAAGTAATTATGCACTTCTGTTGCAGTTCTTGGTTTGCCGTATGATCATCCGATGGATATGTGGTCTGTTGGTTGCTGCTTGTATGAACTTTATTCTGGAAAAGTTCTTTTTCCAGGTTCTACAAACAATGACATGCTACGACTTCACATGGAATTGAAGGGCCCTTTCCCAAAGAAGATGCTTAAGAAGGTAAAATCACTCCCACCCCTCCCGATAATCATTGTTGATGGTTCTCCATGGAGGTTTGCAACTCTGTTCCTGAATTTGGCTTTCCTTCTTTATCTGATTTGACTTCTACATGCAGGGTGCATTTGTTGACCAGCATTTTGATAATGATTTGAATTTTCATGCTACAGAGGAAGATCCTGTTACTAAAAAGGTATTTTGTATGCGTAGGTCCCATTCACAGACTTGTTCGTAACATTTGTACCTTGTGGTGGTCCAATTTCAAATTGATTGATTTGATTTTTTTTTTCTTTCTCTGCAGATTATGAAAAAGATTATTGTGAACATAAAGGCAAAGGATGTTGGGTCTATTATTTCTGGCTCTCCTGGTGAGGATCCAAAGATGCTAGCAAACTTTAAAGATCTTCTAGAAAAAATCTTTGTGTTGGATCCTGAGAAGAGGATGACAGTTTATCAAGCACTAGCTCACCCATTCATCACGGGCAAGTGAACCATGTTGCTGCTTTTCTGACTCCAGACATGCTGTTGCACTAGAATTTGTACATTATGACCTAACCCATTCAGATATCTAATCATTGCACATTATCTTTATATTCTGAGTTCTGGCCTCTGAGCTTTGGACAGTTTTTCGCATGGCTGAAGTCAAAACTGGTGATATGTGGTCAGCAGTACTCTTTACAGGCGGTTCATTCAGTGGAATGTACTGGTTCTATTGTAAGACAACTTGCCAAAGGCGTTTTTTCTCCTCTTGTAATCATTTTTAATTGGGCCATTGTGAAATTTCATCAAATTTGCACTTATTTCTCTGCTACAATTTTTTTTGTACTTTGGACATGGTTGCTGCAATTGGATTTGTGGGATACATAATAAGGAAAGAAGTATTCTGGAACCCACGAGTTAGTAATTGTATATGTTCTTTGAGATCCATTGCTGAAGCAGGCAGGAAGAATCTCGTTTTCTGCTGTTTTAACCTGTATTTTCTACTCATATAGTTGTATATAGCGCTGAATATCAAAACGTTTGTCATTCTAAGTGCTGCAATTATTTCACTTTTATATTTGCAGTCTGTATTTTCTCTTACCCTTTTATTTGATTTTTCTGGTCCTTGAGTGTCTAATTAAATTTTTCATCCAGGATAATCTTCCCCTGGTTTGAGGCATCCTTCCAGTGCTTAGTTGCTTAAAAGGCACCCAGGAGAAGGTACCTTGGTTTGTTTATTAGGAGCTCATTTAATAACCCGTCGAAAGTGCTGGAAATTTTATTCTTCTTTTCCTGTCATGAGCTTGAACTAGAATTCCTAGGGTTTCTTATATTTCTTTTTATGATAGTTTTTTTTTGTGCCTCTTTTGTTTGTTTGGATCTTGATGTTGCTTTCAAAGAACACGTCTGCTGTTTAATATGCTTCTTACATTTCAGTGTTGCTACATCTGGCACCCTTTTTTGTTTTGCAATATGCATTTGTGTTTCAGACATTTCAGGACTGCTTAAGCAGTCAATGTCTATATTTTTTATGTGGTCATTATCAATGGTTGTAGTTATTATTTTGTTTACCTTTACTATCTATATGCGCTAACATAGTGCATGCATCTGATCCATGGCCTGTCATTCTGGAGGCACTTGCTCCTGAGATTTGCCGCTACAAACTTGAAGTGATAGTGCATTTTGGTAAGTAATTCAGGTTTTAGATTTGGCACTTCTCTCCTTAAATAGGCTACTGGGAAGGTGTTGTATTTCCACTGGAAATGCTAATGTATCAATATTGTTTCCTGTCTTTTTTCCAGGGCATTGTGTCATCCATTTGCCGCTCCGGTAAGTATCTGAAAACTAATTGGTTATTTTGAGCTTTGTGTAATTTTTAATAACATGAAATGTTTAATTTTAGGTTTTCTTGAATTTTGGTCTCTGATGTTGCCATAGTTTGTTACAGATACTTCATAGGAACCATGCATTGCCTTCCATATGTAGTCAGTGCTCCTCATACAAAAGCTTTATCTATAACTTGGATACAAAACACAGGATGTGACAAAATACTATTGTGAAGCATAAGCTTCAGTCAAAATTGCATCTGGATAAGATATAGAAACATGTTTGAAGTATAAAATCTAGTTGAACTTGCTCATACGTTCTTTTAGGTCTGCCCTAGCAAATATTAAATTATACTTTTAATTAAGCTCAATGAACATGTTTCGAAGATATGATCTGTGTTAATCCTGAATTCATTTGTTTGAAACCCTTGTGTCTTGGATTTGGGTGATCACTGGAACCCGTGAGTTAGTATCTGGTCAAATTTGTTGTTTGGGATGATGTGTTAAAGCATCAGTCCAACTTATGTGGCATTGGACCTGAATATTTTTCTCATTATGCCTCAACCTTGACTGCTTGCTTTGGATTGGAATAAGTTGAATTAATAGTCTTTCATAGCCTACTCTAGCATCATGTTTCAATAATTACTGTTACAACAATATAAATGACAAGCAAGAGAGCGTTCCGTGTTTGGTCATGTGGTGAGGAAAGGAGGTTGTTTGGAGAAGTATTGCACAAGCTACCAGCCTTAAAGTATATTGATCTTTAATCTTGCAAGAATTGTGCACAAAAGGTCCTATAGTATTCCAAGTTCCAAGGCTTCCCTTCTACCCGCATGATATCTGACCTTAACCACCTGAGCTCTGTATTTTCCACTGTCAGTTTCCCAATTGGGTATGGGTGCAAGTACTGTTCTAGGTTTGGGTGTAGAAGGGATATGCGGGGAAGAAGGGGAAAAGAGAAGGGAATGAATGATACAGAGATAAAAACATGGATTTGAATATTGTTGATAACAAAAAGGATGCTGCTGCTATTCTTCCCCGTGTTTCATTCAGATTAAATAATTTCTATTTCCTTTTCAATTATACAGAGAAATGAGATGGTCTTTTCATTTGAACTTTTTGTCGAATTAAAATTGTTCTCTGATAATGCCTAGTCATTGTATTCTGGCAAGTGGAATGACAGGACACAAAATATGATTTAATAAAAGGCAAGTTGGATTGTTCTATTAAAACATCAGGGTCTGTTATTGATAGTAATGTACAATGGGACTAAGAATGCACAAGATGGAAGTAGAGGGATTCATTGTGTTTAATTTTTTGCACCGGGCTTGGTTTTCCATTCAAGGCAAAGTTGAGGGACATGTATGGAGCCAAGCTTGTTAAAGTAAATATTCTCTATATTTAGTGTAACTATCTTGATAAAAAAAAGGTGTGCGACATGCATTTCTGGTTTGATGTCAGCCGCTATATAGGCTGGTGGTTTTTGACAGAAGTATTACAAAGATATACACTCCTTATCATATCTGTCTGTCCATGTGAATTGAATGCAAATGTTGCCATGCTTCATTCAGTGCAACCTCTAATTGGCCTTATGGTTCGAGTTATTTCTTATTTTTCTGATTTGATTTAGAGCCTAGTGTAAAAAAATTGCTTGTGGTTAATATCATTGGATCTAAGACTTTTGTTTTGAGTGAAGGAAAATTCCTTCTAAGTAGAACTAGTTTACTGCACTTTTATGCATATAGGTCATTGGAGAAACAAAACATGGCTAAGAAGAGAAAATAACTTGACATACAGATATGCTATATTTTAATTGATTTGGTGTAAAAGTTGAAATGAAGAACTTGTTCTTCCATTTCCCCTGATAATTACTCCACAGGAGCTTCCATAATGAAACTAAATTTGTTGGTGAACAGGAAATTTGATTTCTTTTGAGATTATTTTCACAAATGTTTGTTGTTGTGCAAAGTACATTAGCTTTTGCCCTCGTTGCATTTTTTCCAGAATACTGGGATTTCATTTTTCTTTAATTTATATAAGTTGCATAGTTAAGTGCTTGTGTTGTATGATTTCCCTGCAAAAATATTAATGCGAAGTTGTTCTCCCCATTCCACTGTCAAATTGGTTTCATTGATGATTTGCTGAATTCACGGGTGTAATTATCCAAATGCTGGATCGATGATTATTGTGCTTCAATTCCAATTTGATTGTTCCCTGTCAAATCATTGTTTGAAAAAAGATTAATTAGCCTATATTAGAATTATTTATAATTGGTTGCCACCGAGTTTTGTGGTGCTCAGTTTGGTTGGGCATGTTGGTTCTGAATGTTTTTGTTGGACATTTGTATGTTAGATTTAGTTCTTGCTGCTTCTTTTGAGGGTTGAAAGGAGCATTTGTTTTCTGCTTTCTACATGTAACATTGGGTGATTTAAGGAATAATTCCAAGTTCAAACTCAAACTCAAACTCAAAATCAGAAGATAAGAGGATGTTGTTGAGTCATTTTATTAGACTAGTAAAACAGGAGGGGGAAAAAAGAATTAGCAAGCAACCTTCTACATTGTTTTAGATTTGTGTTTATATTTCTCAAGCTTTATGATCTTCTTATGTTTTGTCTTTGGCATACGTAAGCTTAAAAGATGATATTTTTCTAGGTATGCAACCTTCTTGAGTATGGCAGTGTGAATTAAGGTTCATTTCATATCTATTCATATCTCTTCATCTTTTACCATTGCTGACTTCCTATTTTGGTTCTTAAAATGATATTCTAATCCATTTGTGTGTGTGGGTGTGTAGTTTATTGCTTCTCACACTGCTTTTGAATTGTGTTTGACTTAACTGGCAATTACTGTGAGTTCTATATATATTTTTTGGAATGCAGTGGAAGATAATATGATATTATCCAAGGAAAAATGAGGTTTGAAAATCTTCCACTGTTTTGCTAACGTGTCCTAGTTTTGGCTTGCCTTTTTATTAGTTGCCAAAAATGGAATGCTTTTGAATTCAGAAGTTCTTTTCCATAGGTTAGAAAAGGATGACATGGCAAAGAAAAAAGACCGAGCAGGCTTAGATTTTAACAAACTTGTTCTAGCGACTCTATTACTAACTTTGTTTTATCATGTGATCCAAAACCTGTTAGTTGGTGTCCCCTTTCTTTTCTATTCTTTTTTTTATTGGTTTGGAGGTGGGGGATGGCTGGAGTGGCAAAAAGGTTTTCTTGCCTTGTCTTGGGAACATTATATATGCAGGAGGTGTGTGGATGTATGTTCTATGATGCTTTTGATATCAGTTTGTTTGAGTGCTGTTTTGATCTAGTGTTATGAAATTATATGTGATAGTATCTTCACAGCAATTATACTTCTATCATGCACCATGTTTCGGTATATGCAGTGTGTTATTTCATGATACACATCAAAATTCGTTTCTGTTTGTTGAAAAGTTTTTGTAGACCAATTATTTGGCTATCGAGTCATCTGGGATTTTCCCTAATAGTTTTTTTCTGTTTTTTTTCAATAGTTTGGTAAATGGTCCTAGAAAATGTGGCGGGAATTCTTTTTTTTTTTTTTATGAATTATATCAGTTGCCTTTTTGGTTGCATATAAACACAAAGGGGTGATCAATGTGATTTATACTATTTATGTCTCAGTTTTTAATTGATGAGTTTTCTGATTCCATTGACGGCTCCTTTCATTCAATGCGCACTTATTCACGTGCGCTCAAGGGCGCTGTGGAGTTTTGTTAATTATTCAATTCTTTGGTTCAGTGATTCTTAGGTACAAGTGGAAACTGAACAATATTACGTCTTTTAACTTTTATGGCCT
>Ga0307517_10002750_pt1 | contig 28039 bp, 11 predicted proteins | sample 23_EM_MG_FD_194515 | JGI IMG/M metagenome (GOLD analysis project Ga0307517, IMG submission 194515) | Populus trichocarpa ectomycorrhiza microbial communities from riparian zone in the Pacific Northwest, United States - 23_EM | ecosystem: Host-associated > Plants > Roots > Unclassified | place... | reverse complement strand
TATTTTTCAATTTCATCTCTTAAAATTTAATTTTTATATTAATTTTGGTCCTTATTTTTATAATTGCTATTTGCTTTTTCCTTATCATTTTTTTATTGAAATTGTTTATCTATCAAATTTGGTCCTCATTCTTTTGATTGTTACTTATTTTATTTGAAATAATTTATGAAATGTTAATTATTATTATTTTAATTTCTTCATCTTTCATTTTTTTAATTTTTTAGATTCGATCTCTATTATTCTGATTATTATTTATTTTATTTGAGATAATTTATGAAATTATATTTTTTTTCAATATCATTCTCATTCAACCTTTTAATTTGTAAGATTTATTCATCATTATTTTAATAAACTTGAAAAAAATAAAACATTAATAAGTTATTTTCCAGCTCATTTTCCATGACATAACCAAACACTGGAAAGTGTTTTCCAACTTATTTTCCATTACACTACCAAACATCGGAAAATACTTTCCCGGAATTCACTTTCCCCGAAATTTACTTTCCAAAAGAAAACTACTTTCCAGCAAACAAACGGGGCCTAAATGGAAAATTGAAGGATCACAAATGATCCTTAACAAAGTAATATGAGTTTAACCCACACAAGCGCACTTGGCTCAGGCTTAGACCTTGAACCCTGAGTTTTGACTATTGTGTTTAGGTTTGTTTTTTACTAATCTATTTTGGTTTTGAAATTGAGTTTATTATAAAATAATTATTTGACTCATAAGGAATTATTTTTTCTCACTCGTTGTTATATCTAGTCTAGCCCATAAATCTTAGCATTTTTTTTCCAAGAGAGTTTATTTAAATATAAAGAGTTTCTTTAGATAATAATAAAAAAACATCATATTTGAAGCTGAAACACTTAGGTTTAATTATTTTTATGGTAGGTCATCAAAAATGGTAATGATGGAAAATTAATTTTTTATCCGTTTTAGTTTTAAAATCAACTACAAAAAAAGGTGAAGGAAGAGTTTTCTACATTGTTTTCTAGATTTTACAAACTCTTCCTCTCTTCTATTTTTAATTTATTGTCTTCTTTTAAATCTAATTATCTTCTTTGTTTTCCTTCCAATCTAGAGCTAAGATTAGTATTTGTATAGAGACACTTGAATTACAATTTCCTTTGATTCGTCGACCTTATTTAGAAGTGCATATAAACAATGTGGTATTGTTAAAATCTTGAAAGGCTTATTGCAAACATCTTTTTGCACGAAATGAGAAGCAATAAAGTCTCAAGGATAAAAGAATAATCCTTGATAACAACAAGACTTATCAATTTTTGAAGTGTTTCAACAAGTACTCTACTTTGATTTCATATAATCTAATATATTAGTGTGCATGCTAGGATTATATTTCAATTTCTTATGCTAATTTGGATACATGCATAGTATGAATGTTATATCTTTAGATGATATTATGTGTTATTCGTTAGTTTGCTATGATATATAAAAATGCATGCTTATATACTAAACTTGTTATAATAAACCAAACATCTATGTTCACCAACCTTATTTTGACTTACAATAAATACGTAATAGCAATTATAAATAATGCATCTAAGATTTTCACGGAGAGTTCAGTCATAGCTCAAGATTAACACAAATAATTTTCTTAACTCATGCAATTTGAAAAGGAAATGATGTTTCTAGTGATAAATGCGTAAGTAGCACATAAGAAAAAAGATATATAAATAAGGATAATGATAAATCCATCCAAATTAGGATCACATTTCAAATTCTCCCTCTTATTCAAATGCTGGAGGGGATTTGGAATGGGATATCAATTATAATTATAAGAAAGACCAAAAGTAGGGGTGAGTATTTTTGGTTCGGTCTGATTTTGGGCCAAAATAAATAATCAAACCGAAATTATTTTTTTTCAAGTTTTTAAACCGAACCGAAAACCGGTTCGAACCGACCATGTTCAGTTCGGTTTTTTCCCTTGCAAACCAATTTAAACCGAAATTATTTCAATTGAGTTTTTTTCTGGGTTTTTTTTCACTGACCATATTTTTTCAGGGATTCTATTTTCATATTATTTCTATTTTTTTCTGGGTTTTTTCATTGGCCATATGTTTCAAGGATTCCATTTTCGTCTTGTTTCTATTTTCACAGCTCTGTGCTTATTTTCTGAGAAATCTTGGTTTTCTCAACAAGCCATCAAAACAAAAGGAAGATAAAAAAAAAAGATATCTATTATTAAAATGTAAAACCATCAAAACATTATTATTTGAACAAGAAGAAACAAATTACAAATAGTTTACATAGATCATCACCATCCATCGAGTGCCAAACTTGATTCCAAATTGTTGTCCTCACAAGACCAACATCAAGGAGAGCACAAAAAAGCTTTTTACTGGTTCAACATAATAATCTTATTTTGTTACATGTGCATGGAAAATTATACAATAATTACAGGATCATGTAAGAAATAGAAATAAGAAGGATAAAAAAAGTAAAAGCAAAAGTAAAGAGGGGTATGTCTTTGATAGGAGGAGTATGGAGTAGGAGCTTAACAATTATGGAGCATAAAGGAAAATAAAAAAGGAGAGATGTAGAGAGCAAAGGGATAGGAGAGATGCATAGAGCAAAGGAAGGGGCAGCTGGTTTTGTTTTTAGGGAATGCTAATTTAGGTTTACGGTTAGAAAAAATATCCTATTTATACATGTTTTTTTTTTAAATGTTGGCCTGGTTGAACCGGATCAGTTCAATCGGTTTCAAACTCTGGGAATCGAACCAGAATGTTTTTTATTTTTTAATCGGTTAATTCAGTTTTTTTTCAGTTCGGTTTTTTTTGTTATTTTTTTGTTATTTTCTTGGTTTAATTAATTGTTTATTTTTTTTGTTCACCCTTAACCAAAAGGCATGGATTTTTCCCGGTACCCTCATGCCCTGTATATACAAACACATGGCATTATGGATATGTTTTAACAATGCTCTTTTTTTTTTCTTTTTTTATCGAACCTTTTTTTCTGCAATTGCATCATCTTGTAATTAGATTAACGGCAAGTTTCTTATAATTTGTTGTACCTATGCACAATTACAAAAACAAATGACTAGCGTGTAAAATACAATAAAATAGTATGGCTAATCTAAAATTCACAAGAAAAATTCTTTTTGATCCCTCTGTTTTGCTTTCTACTTTTGTCACAGTCCTTTTGATTTTCTAGGGTTTTGATTTAGTGCAAAACTTTATTTTTTTCATTTTCAATCTCTAGTTGGAAAGATACGAGAGAAAGTCATTAAAAATAGCAAAAACAACTTATCGGTTGAGCATATTTTGACCATGAAAAAAATTGATCTTTATGTCAACTAATTCCATTCAATAAGAGGAGTTCCATTGAAGTATTTTATACTCTTTATAATGCTATTAAAAGTAGATCGGGGTTGGGTGATAATTTGTTTTTGATTTGATTTTGTGTTTTAGATAAATTTAAAGATGTTTTTAAGTTGATTTATTAGTTTATTAAGGTTATAATGATGTTTATTAAATATTTGTTTTATGAAAAATAGGTTAAAATAGATTCTTATGTAAAAAACATTTTAATTTGTTTTTCTCACCACTCTTCATTGGTTAAAAAATATCTTTTTTAAAAAAAAATGACAAGTTGCCTGTCCCTTTAGCTAAATATTAAAAAAAAAAAACTAGACTTATATGCCTGACTTTGCAAACTTGTGCACATAACCTTTTTTTTTTTTAATGCGCAAACACATTGGATTACCAAACCCAAACACCTAGTCCCTCTTCCTTTATTTTTTTTAAATTGACAATTAAATTTTATATATACATATATGGAATATCCAACCTCACAAGTATTTAATTTTAATTGAGATTATTAAAAAAATTAAAAAAACATAAGAATTTTGTTAATAAAATATCATTTAATTTTTACTTGATTTTTGAATAAAATTATATCTTTTTTTTCTTTCTAACATTAATAAACATTCTTCTTTAGGCAGCCCTACATAACATTTATTTCCTTAATTTTTTTTTGTATATATATTTTTATTATAAAACTAAAATTATTAAAAACAATTGGATCCATAACTGCATTACACGATTAAATATTTAGACTTACATATATCTCTCAACTTTTAAGTTTTATTTTTTAATTAACATTAAAAAAAATTTAGTATTTATTATCATATAATTCTCGATTTATTTAATTAATTTTTTTTTCTCGATACTAATAAATGCGTACATTTTGTTTTGCGTTAAATTCTTTTTTTTTTTCAAAACCGCGCAAGGGCCACCTAATTAGTAATGCCTAAAACGTACAAGCATAAAGAGAAGACTGTTGAAGTCGAGAAGTAACCTTTTATTTCACAACTCTCAAGCCATTGTGTCCCGAATTTATTTTGTAATCTTCCCTTATGAGATTGTCAAGTAATTTCCCAACTTGCAGAAAAGAAAGAGCACACACGTGGATGTCATGGGAAAGTTTATACTGTTACAGGCGACTTCGCTTGCTCAACATTGCAGGCTTAAAACTGGCAAGACCAGTGATTTCTCTGCCTGTTACCAAGCTGTTGATGTCATATGTGCCTTCATATGTGTAGATGGGTTCTAAATCACCCATTGCCTGCAATGTTATCCCAAATAAAGAAGAGTGAATAATATGTACAGCTGCCACAAATACCAAACAAATGTAGCTGATTTTCACTGAAAGAAACAAAAAAATTCTAGTATAGCCCGTTGAGGATAAGAAGAAATGAGAAAGTAGCCCTAGAAAGCAACTTGGACTACAATGGAAAACACAGATTCTTCACATCTAAGAATAGGGATCAATGAACAAGCCACCAGTTGATGCAATGAGTGAAAAGAAACTTATCAAAAAACAAAAATAACAAGGCTAAATCAGGTTTCTAGTGATTGCAATTCAAAAGACATCAGGCATGGATTTCTTTTATGAAAGGTTCCATTTTTGTCAGATGTAAGAATGAACTTTCAGTAAAGAGTTTAGAATGAAAACCTTGGCAACTAGAAAGTCAGACAAAATTCCATTGCCACCAAGTAACTCCCTCCCAATAGCAGCAGTTTCCCTTGCCTTCAAACTGATCCATGACTGAGGACACAAAACAGCATCATGGCTATTGGCTAGAAAGCACAATTCTTTATCACCAAATATATCACAGAACTTTGCAGTCAATCATACCTTTGCCAAGCTGGCATGACCTGGGGTCATTGTTCCCTTTTCATACAACTTGCAAAGGCGCCAACCAACTAGTACCATTGCTTGGACATTACCAAGCATGTGGACAAGTTTCTGTTGATTGATTTGGAAGGCTGCCAATGGGGCTCCAAATTGTTTCCTTTCCTTTAGATACCTTTGAATCAGTTACGAGTCAGTAATGATCGTGTGGGAAGTTAAAATAAAATGGTACTCTTGAGAATGAGGATGTACAGTGATTACCTGTGACACATGTCATAGACCCCCATTGATATGCCAATAGGTTGCCAGGCAACCATTACACGTGAAACAGCAAGAACCTAATATTATATAGCACTACTCAGACAAGGAGCTTGGAAATCTCAAACATGCAAGGATAAGATCACATATGAAGACTGGAAAATCCAGATGTGTAAGAAGTTCACAGGAAGCAAGATTTACCAGACCACCTGCAAATTAATACTATTGTGTATTGATTTTCAAGCTCATTAAAACTCCCTTACATAAACAAAGGAAAAAAAGGACCTAGCTCCATAAAAGCCATCAACCCCCAATGGGTTTCTTGCATACTCATTCTTATTAGACACTTAGTATAATGGGAGCAGAGCAGATGTACCAAATGCCACTGCAAATTATAACAATTTCTGCAGCATACTCAAACTGGAAATGTCCTAAAAGCTATGGATCAAGTAAAATGCAAAAAACATGGCCCAAGCAAACTTAAAGGATCTTTTTTTTCCTTTGTTTATTTAATTGAATTTTAATGAGCTTGAACCCAAAGGGTAAAAGGAAGAAATGTAGTTTTCTTCTGTCCAGTGATGTTACGAAACATTCAGTAGAAGGGGGGAGGAGCAAACATACCGAACAGCAGTGCAAATAATAACAATTTCTGAAGCATATTCAAACTAAAAATGTTCTAATAAGCCACTGAAGCCAAACAAAATGCAGAAAAATATTGTCAGAGTAAACATAAAGTGATATTTTACTCATAATTCATTTGCTTACCGGAAGATAGTGGGAATGCAAAGATCATGATAAAATTTTCATTAGAAATTCAACAGTCTGATCCGTTTCTCTCTTCCACTACATTCTATTAATAATTTTGTATTCTCCAAGTGACCAACTAAATCTCAACAGAATCATGTGGGTGGTCTCAACTTTGGGAACTTCTAAAGTTTGATTTGAATGGAATGATCCCAGAGTAACATTTTTGTTCTGCACTGACGCTGAGGCAGCCCAAGTGGTGATGTTCTGTGCATTAGTAACTCCTGGCTGGCATACTGTTTCACTCCAGGTAAATGCTGAAGTTTCAGATATGCAACATAAAACTAAAGTTCTATTTGCCATCTTTAGGTAACACAAGTAGATTAATTGGTCTTTCCTAAAACCAAAGATTCATGGACTGCCACTGAACAGTGGATTATCAAGAAAATCATAGCAAGACAGACATAAATGATTAGGGACAGCATTCTAGGAAAGAACATGTTACTGCTGTACCTTATTTGTATCTTGAAACGAGTTGACTCCAGGCAACCTGTCCTCATCAGGAACAAAAACTCTTTTCATGACTATATCTCCATTTTGTACTATACGGAGGCCAATTTTATTTTCAATTTTTGTAACTGTTAATCCAGGAGCATCCTTCTTCACTATATATCTGAAACAGGAAAAAAAAAAAACCGTAACCCATGCATGTAAAAAAGAAAACAATCCAAAATGAGAAACTGCATATTATGTATAGAGAGAAACATACCCATTAATCTGATCAGTTGTGGTATTCCGAGCAAATATAACAAGTAAATCAGCAAAAGTACTGTTTCCTATCCAGCGTTTTTGGCCCTCAAGTATCCAACCACCTTCAACCTGAATATCCCAGAATGAGAGCAAAAACAAGACAACAAAATATTCAGGACAATAACAGGAAACATAGAAAAGTAAATAGCTCACAAGAGGTTAAGAGCTCAAACCTTGGTTGCTGTTGTTTGCAGAGAACTTGCATCACTTCCATAGTCAGGCTCAGTCAAAGCCTAAAGATTAGGATAATATAGAGTAATTGGAATCCAGCATAATTACATACCAGACTATAGTGGCTGTGTGCCAAAAGAAGCTACTTACCCAACAAGCTACAGTGCTAAACTTTGCCAATGAAGGTAAATATTTCTGCTTCTGTTCCTCCGAACCACAAAGAGCTGTTCTTCAAAATCCAGACATTTCATGCAAAACGTCAGAACTCATTAGCAACATCCTTGTATATGGTAACAACTTGTTTCGTAACTAATCCATAAATTAACCTGTCTCCAAGAGAAACATAATTAACCCAAGAGCTCACCTATGGTGAGCATTGCCAGAGATGAATGCACCAAAATAAAAGTCGAGCAGCTTGCATCAACTCTAGCAACTTCTGCAATGGCGACAGCACTTGTAGTGATCGAGAGACCAGGACACCCATAACCCTGAAGTTTCAAGTTAGCTAATCATCCGTTTCTAAACCTTTCACCTCACTAAATTCTATTAACAACTAAAACTCGAATCAAATACACAAATTACCTTTATCGTTCCTCCAGCTATACCCAAGGCACCAAGCTTCGGAATAACATGAAACGGAAACTTCGCCTTCTCCCAGTACTATAACGCCAAAAACAATTTATATATAAATATATTTTCCGAAATTTGAACATAAAATTCAAACATTTAATAAAGGAAAAGCTGGAAGTAATTTTTTTTTTTAAAAAGAAAAACCTCAGCCATTATCGGAGCGATTTCCTTTTCCATACACTGCCTCACTCTCATCCTGATGGCCTGATCCTCCGCGGTTAATAAATCACTAATTTGAAAGTAATCCGACACTGTAATTTTAAAAAAAAAACAAAAATAACAGCATGATCATTAATTAACGATTCCGAAATTAGCCTAAATTTCTCAAACCAATCAAATGAAAATAATAAAATAAAATTTCAGAATTAATCAAATTTCAAACAATGATGTAAAGAAATAAAAACATTAAAAAATATATATAAATGTTTTTACCGCTAGGAGGAAATGTGGAAGCGGGAGTTGCTTGAGGGAAGGCGACGGAAACATCCAACGGCGGTAAATTAAAATAAGAACTCCTTGCATTTTGCTCAACCTCATCTGCTAAAACAGAGTTTTTAATTAATCATAGAAGAGCAAAAAATAACAATTAATTGCATGATTAAGGGGCAATATATTTGGATTAAATTTGAGAACAGACCTTGATTTTTAGGGATTGCCATGGCTGGAAAATAGAGGAGAAAGACGGTTGGGGGATTTAATTTTTTAAAACTTATGATCTTATGGGCGGAGAGAGTGGCATTGACACGCAAAGCTATGCTGATGTGGTAATGAGGATAACGACGTCTTAACAAGTGTGCCAAATTTTGAAATGTTTGTGGTCTCTTAATTGAATTTAATTAAGGTTTTAATGAATTCTGTTGTTTGAAATTATTTTTAATATTAAAATTTTGATTTTAAATAGAATTTAACTCTTAAAAATATTACAAAATTAATTTAGAGGTAAAATTTTGATTTGTTATGGTTAATTGAATTTAATTTATAAAAAAAATTAAATTTAATTGACAATTTATTATAATTTTTATTTTTATAATAAAATATTAATTTACAAAATTAAATTAAATTATATTATTTGTATTACATGATAAGATAAAATGAATTGAATTAATTTTATTTTTTAAAATCATTTTAGTTACAAATTATAATGACCCTTATATTTATTTAAAATAATTAAAAAAACCATAATGCTCTTGATTGAAAAAAAATATATTTTTTTTATTATAAAGGTAAATAAGTATTGTTATTATAAAAAAAATTAAAATTATCAAAGGTAATTGTATGATAATGAAAAAACAATCTTATCTCGAAACTTATTTGAAAGGTTATTTTTTTGAGCCAATGACAATTTCATTAAATTACTGTTTGAATTAATAGTGTGACTGAGCTACAGTAATTTCATTGACTTCCAGCTTGTTTAAAGCTTATTTATTTTTATATTTTAAAAATATTTTTGAAAAAAAATAAATTTTTTTATTTTTTTATTTGCTTCATATTAATATTTTTTTATTTTTTCAAATCTTTTTTATATATTAATATCAAAAATAATTTTAAAAATATTAAAAAATATATTATTTTAATATATTTCTAAAAAAAACAATTTAAATTACAATCACTTTCACGTTACCAAACACACCTTTTAATATCCGAAACAAGGACGATTCAGTGGCATTATCTGATGAGGATATTGTAGATAATGTTCTTGTAATAATGATGGCATGACACGTCCTTCATCCTCCTCACTCTCTTGATCTTGATCGGGCTTTCAGCTAACAATCGATCTGTTTATGCTAGCATTTGTCAAGGCATGAAAAGAGCAACTACGCACCTGAATCAAGATTGGTTAACATTTTATAAAGCAATAAATGTTTCTAAAATATGGCACTGCTGGAAACGAAAACAAAACAAGGTCTGCAAGAACAATGGAACTCTTGCGCTCGCTCGCTCGCTCACTCAGACACAGTAGAGTCTTCTTAAATCTGTATTTTTCTTGTTATTAGATCCTTCACACACTTGCATTAACCATGCACTAACTTTTATATAGAACTTAAGTGGGACATTTAGTATAACTAATCTCAACAAGAAACATAAAAATTGATCTTGAGTGAATTATTATGGTTCAGTCTAGCTTCATGATAACACAGAATTATGATACTTGGTTTTCCGCAAAACATTCTCCCCTCTTAAGCTTATTTCTTCAATCATCATAACTCCAAGCTTCTTTTGCACTTCTGTCTTCCATGGTTTTGTGAAAATATCTGTTACTTGTTTGTTTGTTCAGATAAAATTATATTATTATAAATAAATAAAAAATCTTTAGAGTTGACTTTGTCCAGTATCATTTAGATTTGTGATTGGATCAACCAAGTTATTTATTGATTTATTGGATTATCTGGATATTTAACTGGATCAGTATCCAATTTAATTATAAAAAAAACTTAATTCAAATCAAGCTCAAAATCAACAGATCATTAGGGTTCAACCAAGTTTAATAGCTATCTATATATTAAAAAAAGAAAAAAACAGTTGTTGCGATTTGACAATCTTACTTGTAAGTTTACCAAAATGTACAAGTGGATAGCCTAAGATTAGCCTTATCTTTAGCTATGCCGATGAACTAGCAAGCATGATAAAAAAAAACACAACTGAAAGTAAAAAAGTGCAGATGGCAAGAATCATCTCTCTTAATAAGAAGACGAAATGCACCAAGCCCTATTGAATGTCTCTCTAAGTTTTGATTCTGTAATCTTTATAGACCAGTGAGCTAAGAAACATTAATTCATGCAGTTATCCTGTCTCTCACAAACTCCTAAAACACTCTTTTGTTATGTTGAGTTTCAAGTTCTGAGCCCAGATATCCCACACGCGTCTGACAGTAGGCTCTTCCTCTCTAAGGATTTCCCGGAATATACTATCTGTCAGAGCAAGGAAATAGAGCAACCATTCCTCTCTCATTTTACAGCCCTACTCCTTTCTTTTCTCTCTTCTTTACACTTGTTATATATATAACAGAAATGGCTAGGACCAATGTACGTGGAATCATTCAAGGAATCCTTTGAAGCTTGGCTTGTATGTCAAGAACACTACATCGATGAGCTACTGCTCCCTGTAAAAGAGAAGAACCATGAATCATCCAGCGAGGAAGATCTCAATGACTGAATTGCCAGAGTCCTCTCCCACTACCGGCAATACAGCTATAAAAAATAACTTGTTTCTCAACAAAGTATTTTCCTCGTTTTCTCTCCCCTATGATTGACTCGTTTTGAGCGCACTTTCAAATGGTTCTGGGGGCTTTAAGCCAGCACTTCTATTTTGCGTTGTCAAGGACTCTGTCAATGACCTGCCGAAGAGCAAAATGAAAGAATGAGTAGATTAATATGCGAGAGTGGAGGAGAGAGACCTGGATAAAGAAATGAAAATTACTAATTTGTGGCTTGCGCTGGCTATATATTTTTTACATAAAAAAAATACTAAGAAAAAATCTTCAATATTAGTTTAATTGGTAATTTAAATAATAAATTTTAAAAAAATACAGTAATAAAAAATAAACTAACACAAAAAAAAACAATTAAAAAAAAATAAACTAACAAAAAAAATAAAAAGAACCAACTTAAACCTACCTAGATTATCAAACAACTCTAATGTTGAAAAGCAAAAATATAATAATAAAAAAAAACCTCAGTTAAGTCAGCTTAACACATAAACTTTGCAATCATTGACATAAGATTGTGACAATTTAATAGAAAGAAACGCAGGAAAAAAACTCGAAGACCAATTCCTGATAACTCATATGAGAATATAATAACTCAAAAAAAAATAGCTGAAGTTTAATCTCCGGGAAATAAAATATTGAAGAACAAAGGTTAAGAAAAAATATAACTAAAAAGAGAATGAAAAAACTTGATTTGAGCTCCCTGAGGTCAAGATTTAAAACCTTTGACCCAGTCGTGATATTAGAGTAACCGCATTCAAAAAAAATTTGAATAAAATCATGAAACTCAATTATCGAACAACTCAATATTGAATGATAAAAATAAATAAAAAATAAATTTAAATTAAAAAGGCAATAGGAAAAAATATATAAATCAATTCGGGTTAACCTGCAAACCTCACGACCATGACCACATGATCGAGATAACCCAATAGAAAAGATAAGAAAAAAAAAGGTATGAATACCAATTTCCAATAAATTAAATTAAATGATTAAATTGAAATAGATCAATAGTAAAAGGGACTAAAAAAACAAAAGTCAAACCACATTAAGCTTTGAAACTACTGACTATAATCATGACCCGAGACTAATCTCACAAAAAACAAACTGTAAAAAGTAATTAAACAAAACTATATATAAAAAAAGTTAAAAAATATTAGCTTTAAAAAAGAAAAACAACTAAGCAAACTTGTGCAAACCTCCTAAACCTAAGATCTAATATCTAAAACTCACAAATGGTGCAATCATGGACCCGGGTTGAATCAAAAAGCTTAATTCTTAACCAATTCAATTTTAATTGATGAAATCATGAAAAAAAATCAATTTAAAAAACTTTCAAAAGCAAAAAAGATAGCAATAAAAATAATAATAATCAAATTTGATAGAAAAAAAAACCATAAAGGATGAAAAATCTAAAAAATAATTTCATATAAAATAAATAACAATAAAAAAATGATAACCAAATTTAAAAGACTAAAAAAAAATGAATAAAATTGAAAAACATATGTAATTTTATGAAGCAAGCGTGTTTTAAAATGTAACTCGGGGCATAAACCAGATCAAGAAAAAAAGACTGGCAAACCTTTTAAACTTAGTCAAAGACCTCAAACTCGTAATCCATTAAATCTTAGACCCGAGCTGAATTAAAAAGTTCAATTCTCAACCAATTTAATATTAATTAGACAAGTAAATCCAACAAAGAACAACAAATTAAAAAAAAAACCCGAGAAAACCTAAATCATTTTTAAAATCAGTGAAAAATCTTAAAGAAAGCAAATAAATAAAAATCAATTAAGAAATTTATATTAAATATAATAAATAATAATAAAAAAAAATAAAAACAAAACTCGAAAGATAAAAAAATAAATAAAGGAGGATTAAATAGAAAAAGGAATTATAATATTATAAATTGCTATAAAAACTATTTCAAATATTTAATAATAGAATCGGGAAATATTAATTTAAAAAATTAGCTAAAAAAACCCAATAAAAAATGATAAATATAAAAAAACCAAGATAATTGGGTTATTTTTCAAGACCAAAAAAAATTCCATATAAAGCAAGCTAGAAAAGCAAAACTTACTCTCTAATTTAACAAATACAAAAGGATGAGACGAGAAAAAAAAATTAACTATAAAAACAAATAAAAAACTAAGTTAATTCTTGTAAATATTCTAAACTTGATCAAATATTTAAAACTTGTTATTTGTGAAACTTTGAATTTGAATCCAATCAAAAACTTTGTTACAAACCAATTTTAAAAAATCATATTAAAAAATTTATGAGAGCAAGAAAATTAAAAATAAAAAAATGAGAATTAAATTTTCATTTCTGAGGCACAAAATCCCTAATTCTCAAAAATTAAAATACAATGGAGATGCGGGGTATCGATCCCCGTACCTCTCGCATGCTAAGCGAGCGCTCTACCATCTGAGCTACATCCCCATTTACTTAAAGATGCCTATTTTGATATATAAATAAGTATAGATATCTAAAAAGCAGAATGATTGAGGGAGTATTTGAATTGAAAATTGAAACCACAGAGTAACAGACTCTGAAATCAACGTCTTAAAAGTATTGTTTTACTTTCATTCATTGACCAGTAAAGTCAGGTCCAGCAATGTGCTCCCAGCAGCATCGATATAATCACTCCAACAAAGTAAACTCTCGTCTTTATTAATCAACAAATAATCTCTCACATTTTCCAACCTCTCCGATTCGCCATGCTTTCTGCCAAGCGACTCATTCAAAAAGCCGTCCTCCTCCACCACCACCAGGTTGGTCATCAACGCTCACCTTTCTCTCTTTTTCTTTCAATTTTTTTGATTATTGATTATTCTCTAGGGTTTCATTTCCATTTAAATAATTCTTTTTTGCCGTTCTTTTCAATTTAAGTGATCTTCAGTTATTTATTTAATAATTTCAAGCATGCGTAGGAAAATCAAATTCTATATTGCTAATTAAAATGTTAATCACCTTGAAGTCATCATTAACTGAAAGTAACCGACCTCGTAATTTATTGATCTAGAATAACGAGGAACGCAGCAGCTTGACGGCAGCGGACTTTGATTTGCAAGTTGTTATACACTACGGGATTCCGTCCACGGCTTCCCTTCTTGCTTTTGATCCCATTCAGCGCCTTTTGGCTATTGCCACACTGTAATTTTTTTTTCAGGTTAAAATATAATTTGTAGCGTTGAGGAGTGAATGCTGATTATTTACTGCATTTTAATTGGTTTGATTGCAGGGATGGGAGAATTAAAGTGATTGGTGGTGATGGTATTGAAGCACTTTTTACGTCACCGAAGCAACTGCCTTACAAGAACATAGAGGTTATTATTCTTACAACATATGTGGAGTATTTTTGTATTTTCAATTGGAATTTTGACGCTCGGTATCATTTGGAATATTATTTTTTTATTGTTAATTGATGCATTCGATCATCAATTATTTGTTGATCAGAAATTGATGTTTGGTTTCATTTGGCAGTTCTTACAGAATCAAGGATTCTTGATCAGCATTTCTATTGAGAACGATATTCAGGTATGGTTCTACAGCAGCGACGTGCATGGTTTTTGGATTCTGCTATGTTGAAAAACTTACATGAAAAGTCAGCTAGATTTTTGTGTTTGGTCATTTTGTTGAGTTTCTTCTTGTTGCTCGCTGCTTGCATGCTTTTTAATTGATTGCTGATTTAAAAATCAATGTTCCATAAGTTGTGTATGATTTTGATTAAATTCATTGAGTATGGTTACCTGTTTAACTCATTTTTGCAGGTCTGGAATCTGGAGAGCAGATGCTTAGCATGTTCGTTACAATGGGAATTGAATATAACCGCGTTTTCTGTAATCAGTCGCTCTTGTTTCATGTACAGAATTGATGTAAATTATAAAGTGTTGCATACATGTTTAATTTTCTGCTAATTGAATGAGAGTGGAAATGATTGCTGGAACAATGCTGCATAGGTATATTGGAGATGAACACGGTTCAATGTCCGTGCTGAAGTATGATTCTGAAGATGCTAAACTTTTGTGGTTGCCTTATCATATAACTGCAAACTCTTTAAAGGGTAATTTCTTATTTCGTTGAATAGTTGAGGCTCTTATTTCTCTTGTTCTTCTGTACATTGTACTAATAAGTTTTTGAGTGTTCCTGTGGCTCCAGTGTGCTCCAGTTCTTACTTCATTCTTACTGTGTGGGTCTTGTGTTTCACAGAAGCAGCTGGATTTCCATCTCCCGATCACCAACCTATTGTTGGAGTTCTTCCTCAGCCTCATTCTTCGGGAAATAGGCAAGACATAAGAGCTTAATCATCTACTTTAAATTATTTTTTATTTTGGAAGTTTGATGGAAAGTCTGGCTTTGGTGTTATTTTCCATCTCCCTTCTAGCACCATTCTGTTTTCTTTAATGCATATAAGCTGTGACTCATGAGCTTGGAATTGGTTTTTTATCATTGAGATTTTATGTTTTAATCTCTACTGGAAATTTAAAAATCATAATTCTTTTGCAGGGTTCTGATTGCATATCAAAATGGATTGATAGTTCTCTGGGATGTTTCTGAAGGTCAGATCCTTTTTGTTGGAGGTGGCAAGGATCTCCAACTGAAGGATGATTCAAAAAATGAAGCAGACCCTAATATTCCCAAAGATACATCTCATCATCATTTAGAGGAGAAAGAGATCACAGCTCTAAGTTGGGCATCTTCAAAAGGGTCCATCCTTGCAGTGGGATATTTAGACGGGGATATCTTGTTTTGGAAAACATCAACTACTTCGTCCACTAGAGGTCAAAAAAATGAATCGACAAACAGCAATATTGTTAAGTTACAATTATCATCAGCTGAAAAGAGGCTCCCTATTATTGTTTTACACTGGTCCACAAGTGATAGACCTAGTAATGATGGTGATGGCCGATTGTTTATCTATGGTGGTGATGAAATAGGATCTGAAGAAGTTCTAACAGTGAGTTATTTTTCTTCTTAGCAATTTACTATTTCTTTATTTTTGTTGGCATACATTTGTATACTGTTCTCTCTCTTTTTATCTCTTATGAGAAAGCACTTCAGATTCTTTAAAAGAATAAAAAACATAATATGAAATGTAAGTCTTGCTATTGGAAAAGCCCACATGATTTTCAAGGATAGGTTCAGATCTACATTCCAAATCCATTGTCTGGGCTTGGTACATTAGATTAGCTTTTAGCAACTACAAAAATAGAATTCAAAAGGAATATGACTTTCATAGTATTTTGTACCTTTCATTTTTAATTGTTAATTCATTACCGATGCATGTATAGTGAAATTCTAGTCATTCCTATTGATATTTGTCTTTATTTAGGTTTCTTTTTGCTGATAGGATGTCTTTTTCTTGTTCAATTGAAATGTTCATGCAGCACCTTAAGAGCTTTAATTCCATCCCCTTTGCTTTCAATTTTACTCCTAACAAACACTAATTTTCTCTAAATACAAAAAAAATAAAAAATAAATCAATAATTATCAAGCATCAGTCTACCTACACTTAATTGTGGAATGGATTTGACTTTGAATTTAAATGCTGTTTTTCATCCTTCAACATTGACTTGATTGAGAATTGAGCTTCATAATTTGTTTCTATTGTTTTCTATGAGGTTATGTGTGTTACAAACTCAAACTTTCGAATAGATGTCACTGATAGAGTGAACTGTCTTGTGGGACTGGAATAGCTCGTAACTATATGAATAACCCCCAAGAGTTGGTTTATGACTCAGCAGAACCTCCCTTTGACTCTTCCTCTAGCATCTATCAGCCAGGGCATGGAGGGAGTGGAAGAGTCAAAGTGAGGAATTAGTTTAATTCTCAAAGAGCATTGCAATCTTTGTTAACAGAGAAAGGAAAAGGCAAGCATTCAAATACATTTTTTTTAAATGATACAGATGCTATTTAAATTGTAAGCTTTTTTAGGGGCTTGGGTCCAGTTTTTGAATGGTACATTGTAAAAATGACATCAAGGACTAAAATGTAGTAATCATGTGGCACTTTTCATGTTGCAATCACTGAATCATTTACTGAACTGATGTTTGGAGTTTTTCAACCTTCAATTGTTTGGTCTGATAAGTGATCTGAGTGGTTCAGGTGTTAACTTTAGAGTGGTCATCTAGGATGGAAACAGTGAGATATGTTGGTCGCATGGATATCACACTTGCCGGCTCTTTTGCGGACATGATTTTGTTACCAAGTTCTGGACCAACAGAGGGTAATCCCAAAGCTGCTGTTTCTGTATTGGCAAACCCTGGACAACTTCATCTTTTTGATGATGCTAGCTTGTCTGCCTTACCATCTCGGCAAAAGCATAAAGCAAGTGTCTTGACTATGGGATTTCCCATGGTAGTACCTACAGTAGATCCACCCATAACTGTGGCAAAGTTCATTACGTTGCCCTCAGGAGGAAACTCATCAAAGATGTTTTCCGAGGTATGTTAGACTCCTAAATTATTCTGTTTTGAAATGTTTAGTTTTTCTGTTAATCTGTCATTAAAGCATTTCATATGCTAAATTATCTCTCAGATAGCCTCAGCTACAAAACGCGGATCCACACCATTCCAGGGTGGTTCTGCAAATTGGCCCTTGACTGGGGGTGTGCCCAGTCATCTGTCATTCACAGAACATACTGGTGTTGAGAGAGTGTACATAGCAGGTTATCTAGATGGATCTGTACGGTTATGGGATGCCACATATCCTGCCTTATCACTTATTTGCATTGTAGAAGGCGAGGTTTGAGATTCATTTATCATTATCCGTGAAATTGTTGCTCTTAGGTTGAACGCATATTTTTTATTCTTATTAGTTTCATATGATTGTCAGGTTGAAAGCATAGAAGTGGCTGGATTTAGTGATCCAGTGACGAATTTAGACTTCTGTTCCCTAACACTAAGTCTGGCTGTTGGCAACAAATGTGGACTGGTCAGAGATGTTTCTTTAGTGGTTTTTCTTTTGCCTTCTAACTAATGTGTACTTGTCATTTTTTTCTGTATTTACCATACCTATGTCATTGATGTATAGGTTCGCATTTATAACCTGGATGGCAGCTCAGATGAGACTACCTTCCACTTTCTCATAGATACTAAACATGAAGGTAAGTTGTAGGAGGTCGTTCTCTAGAAGCACACAAACTTTTTTTTCTTCAAACATTAACTTTCTTTGGCAAGAGAGTCCAAATTTGAGATCCAGCTTTACTTTCTGTTTCGAGATGAGTTATGAACTTTCATCCAGACAAAAATAGAATTCCTGCTCATTATCCAATATCAATTGCAAAAAGAAATTCATACATAGAATATTGACTATGCTAAAATTTCAAATTTTTGCAATTGGCCTGTTGTTAAAACTGGTTTTAAAATGTCAGAATTTTTTTCAAAATAGTACATATTGGAAAAAGTTTTCAAATTGCTAAGAATTTGAGCAATTGACTTCGTGACATGATGGCTTTCAACTCTGAGAACATAATCTTTTTGTTACCTCATTTGATTTTCCAGCTCGCTAGATTGTAACCACTATTAGTCACTAATCATATGCAAACTGCTGCAGATAGAAAAATGGCAAGCTTACTTCATCATTTAATTGATTTCAGCCATCTGATATGGAAACTATTACTGAAAAAGCTTTCCATTTTCAGTTAGATAGAAAAGTTCCTCATTTACATGGTCCTTTCACTGCAGACAGTTCATTTCTTGTCACTGGATCATTGATATTGCATTTGTTTTGAGAAAGTATCATTAAATCTCTACTTGCTCAAACTAATAGATTTATTACTCGTCTCATAGTTCACACGTTGCCTCAAGGGAAAGGTCCTCCACTTAGAGCTGTTTTTTCTCTTCTCAATTCTCCTATTCTTGCACTACAGTTTGCTAATTATGGAGCCAAGCTTGCTGTGGGGCTTGAATGTGGTCGTGTGAGTATTGTCTGTCTTGTCATTTGTATTATGTTGTTTTGATTGTTTTCATGCTAAGTTTGTTGACTGGGGCTTTTAGTTTCTTTGTTCATATGAATTCTTGTCTTGTATGCTTTCATTTCAGGTGGTTGTACTTGATACGAGTTCATTAGCAGTTTTGTTCTCTACAGAATCTGTATCCAGCTCTTGCTCGCCAGTCATTTCAGTGAATTGGGTTGAATGTATAAATACTTGTAGCCTTGTGAAAAGCCCAAAGCATTCAGATTCTAATATGCCAATCAACCCTACAGAGCAAGTCATGTTTTTCCTTACCAAGGATGCAACTCTTTATATGATTGATGGTGGAACCGGTAGCATGATCAGCTCCCATCCATGGCATCCAAAAAAGAAATCAGTTGCAATTTCTATGTATGTTATAGGCAAGTATAATCTTAAAGTAGAAGTAAATAAGAGTTTTGTTTCTTTGTATTTTGACTTTCACAAATAAGTTCTGGAATTTTATTTTTATTTTTTTCAACAGATGGCAGTCCTTCTGTACCTGGCTTAACAGATGGAAAGCAGCTGGAGGAGTCTGACCAAAATTTCACAGCCAAGAATGAATCTGAACATACAACAACTTCAACAGGGATTAGTTCACATAATAATGAGCATCACTCTTCAGTTAACACACTAACCAGAGAAAGATTGCTGGATTCATTTATTTTGCTTTGTTGTGAGGATTCATTGCACTTATACTCTACAAAGAATGTTATTCAGGTAGCTCCATTGCCTTTTTTTGTTTTTACTTTCAACAATGATTTACTCTGTTTGCAGTCCAACTAATATATCTTCCTTAGGGAAACAACAAAACCATTTGTAAAGTGAAACATGCAAAACCTTGCTGTTGGGCTTCAACTTTTAGGAAAGAGGGAAACATTTGTGGAGTGGTTTTGCTGTTCCAGAGCGGAGTAATAGAAATCAGGTGAAATTCTTATCTTCATAATAATGCAGATTACTTTCCAGCATTTTCGTACTGCACATCTAAATAGTATTACTAGTAGCAATATTGTTGATATTGCCTATATTTGGACAGATCATTTTCGGGTTTAGAGTTGGTGAAAGAAACCTCCTTAATGTCAGTTCTAAGGTGGAATTTCAAGGCAAACATGGAGAAGATGATGAGTTGTGATAATGGGCAGATTACACTGGTATTATTTGCTTCTAAAATTTTGACATCGTCAGAAAATCATCTTTGTACTTGTTTTTTCCATGTTAAACTTATGCATGCCATGTCTACCTTTTTATACTACTGCATACTTTCTTAAACTACTGCTTGTCATGTCTACCTTTTTGAGCCATGGGTGTGTTGTCACTTCAATATATTACAGTCTAATTGTTCTGCACTCTTCACAACTATTGTGATTATATCTAATGTTGATAATTTTATAGGCTCATGGGTGTGAATTGGCCTTCATCTCACTATTTTCCGGTGAAAATTGTTTCAGGTATATAATGAAAAAGCATGTTTAACTAATGCCATGCATGTATAGCCAATGCCTGGACAATCTTCGTTGTAAATTTCAGTTGTGCTTATTAGTAGGAAAGCGAACTTCTGACAGACCTGCAATGCTCTTTGTAGGATTCCAGAGTCTCTTCCATGTCTTCATGATAAGGTACTTGCCGCCGCCGCCAATGCTGCCTTTAATTTCTCCTCGAATCAGAAGAAGAAGCAGGTGCAAATTACTACCATCAGTTTCAGATTATAATAAGTATAATTTTGCTTTTGTATCTTATCTTATGTTGTTATAGGGTACTAAACCTGGGATTCTCGGTGGCATTGTCAAAGGCTTTAAAGGGGGAAAGGTAGACCACAGTGTGGATATTACTCTGAATCCCAAATCCGATTTTAGTCATCTTGAAGGTGCTTTTTCGAAGCAGCCATTCTCAGATTCATATCGAACTGCAGTAGATAGTGAGGAAGTTGTGGAGCTTAACATAGGTTTGTGGACCTTAATATATGTTATTACCCGTGCCTATCTGTACCATAGTCTTTTCTCTCCCATACTAAAAACTGTCCTCGTGCAGATGATATAGAGATAGATGAACCTTCTCTACCCACAGCAACTACTTCATCACAAGATGTGAAGCATATGAAGAGAGGTAAATTTGATTTTTCCACACGTTATGCAAGTTTTAACTGATGTTGGTCATTTAACACTACAGATTTTGCATTCCAGAGAAGTGGTCGGAAAGGGAGCAATTATTAGGTGCGACTGATGATATGAAGCCCAAACTTAGGACACCTGAAGAAATTATGGCTAAATACAGAAAAGCAGGGGTAATTTCCTGTGATCAACTTGTCTCCTCCATCTTAACATCTGTTCCAATGGATTTCCTTGTCTGATGTGGTTACTGTGTTCAGGATGCCGCTTCAGTTGCTGCACATGCAAGAAAAAAGCTTGTAGAAAGGCAGGAAAAACTTGAAGTAAGATATTATGGATTTAAGATTTCTGTGAGATTGCTTTGGTATTTGAAATGGATAAAATGGCTTCTACTTTGTTAAAGCTAAACTAACTTGTAGGTTTTGTTGAGTGGAAATGATGAGAGAAAAGAGAAGATGCCAATTCTTTGTGGCAACAATGAATTGGGAGTTTCCCCTCTCTTGTCACCCTATATTTGCCGCTTTTGTTTGCAGCTAACTGAGAAATTCACTATACAATTTCATTGCTTTATTAATATCCCTGTAGAATACATTGGTAATGTCTCATGGTCAAGTCAGTGAATGTCAGCTTATCCTTCTAGATCTGTTAACTGTGCATAGATTGTCTTAATGACCCCTAAAGATACCTTTTTATCACTCTGCACCAGAGAATCAGTAGGCGCACTGAAGAGCTCCAAAGTGGAGCCGAAGACTTTTCATCAATGGCAAATGAGCTTGTCAAGTTAATGGAAAAACGAAAATGGTGGCAAATATGAAGAAAATAGAAGTCTAGCTTGCTGGCATGGGTTTTGATTGTTTGTACCCTTTTTGTCGTGAGTTTTAGGAGTGCATTTTTTGAATCTCTAATGTATGTTAATTTATCCAACTGCAGTTAATTTTTTTGTGCAATATGTAAAACACGGAAGCTCGAGACATTTCTTATTATTTTCATTTGTTGTATAGAATTTTTTGTTTTCTAGAAATAAAAAGAGATTGAAAGAGATTGATTCACTGAAACCGATGCTGCCCATTCATTAACTGAGAGAAACCAGAAGGTTTGCTAAACGGGACTGGATTTTTCTCAGCAATGTACCAGCCAGATGCAAGGGTTTTGCTATTTGTTGCTGGTTCTACGATTGTGGCCTCTTTATGTTGTTTTACACGGCAAGGTTCTTGCTGCAAGACAAGCAGGTTCAAATAATAGCATCAGTTTTCTCTAGATTGCTTTGTGAAATTGTGATTTGGCTGTGTTACTTAAGGGGTTCCAGGTGCTGAAAATTAAAAATTCAGGGCTAAAAATGGCTCAAATTATGACTGGAGGTCAGATTTTACTAAATTTGAGGTTTCATTGAGTTGTGGAGCTTAATATAGGCCAGTGGAGCTTAAAGCATGCTAATTATGGTGGGGCTTGATATAGGTATGTGGAGCTAATTACATTAATATATCCAAAAACTCTATTCTCTTCATCGATCCCTCTCAGTTCTTGTGTTTTCTTCATCGGAACTGATACGGAAACACTGAACCTGCTCATATGGCGACCAAATCATCCAATGAAGTTCATAGCAAAAGGAGAGGTAAATCTGAGCTATCGTGTGTCAGCTCGAATGGATTATATTGAACAGTAATCATCTCTAATTTTGCAGAGAAGAGAACTGGAAGGGAAAATTTATTGGGTTATGGCGAGGAAACAAAGCCCAGAAGCAGGAACCTTGGAGAAATCGTAGCTAAGTACAGAAAATCCAAGGTAATGTTGCATCTCGGTTAAAATCAATCAACTCTTATTTCATTGGTAAGGCCAACACATTTGAATTGATTGTGTTTTTCCGGTTTGGTAAATAATTTCAGGATGCCTCTTCCCTGGCTACGAGTGCAAAGAACAAGCTGGTGCAAAGGCAGGAAAAGCTTGGTGTAAGATTCCAAGGATAGATCTAAACATCTTCTGTTTTCGTTGTTTAATTTCCCTAGATTCATTTCGTGTCATAATTTATTTGATCAAAACTTTCTCCAGATGACCTGCTTAGGCAAATTACCTGTTTTTGGATTTCTTCAGCCTTCATACATTCCTTGACAATCACAATTATATTGCTTTCTGAAATTTGAATTGTTATACACAAGCAGAGTATTCTTACCACCTGCAATATGATTTTTTATTTTATTTTTGTTTGTATAATAATTATCAGAAAATCAACAATCAAACTGAAGAGCTGGAAGGTAATTCAGAAGACTATGCATCATTGGCCAATGAACTTCTCAAGAAGATGGAGAAACGAAAATGGTGGCAAATATGATATAATACAGGCCTGATATGCTAGCTATCTGACACTTTTTTTCAGGTTTTCCCTTCTGTTTGTTTACCCCCTTGTGCATGGTGAGATTTCTCCAAGACACCAGCAGGAGATTATACCTAAAGTATGCTTGTTGGCATGTAATTCATTATAAAATTAAGAACCTGTACTTTGATATGTATAGATATGTATAGGAGTAATTTTCAACTGTGCTTGCATTTCTATAGATGATTATGGGTTGCACATTATAAAAGCAGCTTTCCTCCAACTTCCCAATCACCAATTCCATGAATAGGACTGGTTCTTCAATGGTCTCTTGGATTCACAGTTAATGTTCTATTATTATTTCTTTTCCTCCAAACACTATTTCCATGGAAAATTAAACTCGTGACCACTGAAGGCAATGCACCAAAAATTGTCGAAAAGTATCATAGCGAGGCTTACGCCACGATACTGAACTTGTACAAATGTAGCATCACAGAGCACTGAAGGCCATCTAGAGTCTAAAAAGAGGATGGGATACCAAAAGTTCAAAAAGAAGAAACGAAACAGACCTTCAGAAGACCTGGAAACCAATGCGTCGTGTTATTGTCAGCTTCAAGAATGAGTAGAAGTAGAAAGTTGCATCATAAATGTGAACAATGCAACTCATTGAAAATTTGAGTCGTAGCCTCTTCGGAACACTCACTAGGACCAGACATCTCCCACATTGTCCTGAACAAATCATCTGATAGCAAGTCTTTTGCCAACAACATCCCTCAACTCAATTTCACCAGGAAACCGATGCTCCATCAACTTGGAGAAAACCTACAATGAGGAGAACACAAAAGAAAGCATTTTTATACATACCACATTTGTTCCTACAAAACATCCTAACAACGTATATGCAGGTATTTAAGGTTATCTCCTCCTAAGTCTAAAATTGCAGTATCATTCATAACATAAAAGGAAAAGGAAATTTGGCTCAAGTAAAAAGACAACATGCGGCATTAAAAAAAGAAGTGACTTTACCAATTCACCATTGCAAAATACTTCAAAAGCACCAGAACTCTGAAGGAATGATTGGATAAAGTTTCCAAAAAGCCAAGTGCTAGCAATACTTCCGAATCTGTTTGCACGCAGCGAATAATACCACGAGGGTGGAGCTGCAAATCCTAACCTTGGAAAAATCTGTTCGCCTGCCAATATTATCCCAATTATTCCAAACTGAACAGCAGGAACTACTTTGCTGAGTAGGCGCTTCGGAAGCGGAGCAGGATGGTTTGCCAAAATAACCTGTATCCCAGGAAATTCTGATTCCAGCATATTTTTCATAGTCACAGCAGTTCCTCTGCCAAAAGAAACACAACTTATCTGTGAACATTAAATGTAAGAGAAAAAATAAACTAGGATTAAAAACGGTAACCTTACAACCACAAATCCTAAAACTAAAAATTAGATCTAATTAATATTATTAATTTGTTCCCACATGAATGAGAAAATACCTCCCTTTACTCTACTTTTAATTATAAAAAAAAAAAACTGTCCACAACAATTGGAAAAATAATTATGGCAAATAATCTTGATTCTTGATGGTACACAATTATGAAAAATAATTTATAACCAATCACCACCAATGCAAGTTAGACTCGGGATAATTAAAAGTCTATTTGACATAACTTATAAAAAGTGAATTTTGACTTTAAGTCATATTTGAAAGTTGTTTTTCATAAATAATTTATGACAAAAATATTTTCAAATGACTTTAAGTTTAAGTTAAAAGTAAGTTTGATAGAAATTACTCAAAGCAACTTTTCTAAAGAATATATATAGTGTAAGTTAAAATCTACAAGTCAAAAGTAAAATTAAATCTAAATTTTATAACAAAATTTCTAACCAAACATATATATAACTTTTCTACGAGTAAAAAAAAACTTAAATCAATCATATCAAACGGAACCTAAACGATTTCAGTTTAATATAACAATAACAGCAAACAGAAAATGTGGAGAATGGATTAAACCTGTAAGAACAAGAAACACAGAAGTTGATGTTAATAACGTTGCCAAACCCAATATTGCCTAATCCTCCAACAATGGTGCTTGATTTCTGCATCTCATCAAAACATTAAAGAGTATCACAAAGAAAGAAAACCCACTTCGATTATGTGAAAAGCATAAAGAAACATGAAATTTGTGAAGTTTAAAGATACCTGTGTGGGAAATTGAAGTGGCTGTTGTTGAAGAACTTGTTGAGGTTTGGTTTGGAATTGATGGATGTTGTGGTGATCATTTGGATTTGGTTTTGGAGGTGGTGATGTTGTGAAGAGATTTAGAATGTCTGAGCAAAACAGAAAGATTGGTAAGCCTAGAAGGAGGATTTGAGATCGATCCATTTCTAGCAAGAAAGCAAGGACAGGGATGATGACGGAATGCTGAAACGTCTACCAAGCGGCTTTTGACGTTGTTTTTATCTGCTATTTTATTTCGAGGAAAACGGGCCAAGGCCAACTACTATTCCGCTCGAGCCTTAGGGCCCATGGCACATTGGAACAACAAGACCATACCCAATCCAGAAACTTACTTGATAAAAGGTTTATTGAGTTATTGTATAAATTTACAGGTTATAATAATGTTTATTTTTACGTTTTAAAAATATTTTTTAAAAATATTTTTGAAAAAATTTAAAAATTTTTATTTTTTTATTTACTTTAAACTAATATATTTTTGATGTTTTTAGATCATTTTGATAAGCTGATATCAAAAATAATTTTTAAAAAATAAAAAAATATTATTTTGATATATTTATAAGTGAAAAGCGCTTTGAAAAGCAACCGCAACCACACTCCCGAACGGGCTATATAAAAATTAATTATATTTTATTAAAATGATAGCATTTTGTTTTTTTAGTATGTAGATTGGGTTTAACTAGATCAATTAAATTCTTCTTATTATTATCTTATTTAATTTAATTAAAAATTCGGTTTAAAATAGACTTTGAATTTTAAGGTTTTTAGATAAGTCCAAGCTGGGTGGATTTAATAATTATATACAGGAGGACATCACTAGATAATTTTAAAGCTAGCTTAGTATTATCTTATTTTAGTTTGAGAATATCCCTTGCCATTAAAAAAAAAAATAACGGAAGATTTAGGTCAATATCATGTAAAATAGTTATATTAATATTATGTAAAATAAACATACATATATACATATCCAACCTTTGGTATATCTATCTCTAATTAAAGTTTTATTTACAAAATTACCTTGAATTTCAACCTTGATACAAATATGATAGAATTTCTCCACGCACATATGGAAGTGTAGGAGAGGTACTGGTATTGTACCTACGTTGCGCAGCGAGATTTGTTTTCATTAAAAATATTGTTTAGGCAAATGTGTTTTAATCTCGAGTTATTGAATGAACAGGTTCAAAAAAATCAGTTTTATTTTAATCAAATGATAAAAAAAAGTAATGGACAAAATTAATAATAAAAAAAGGTGATAACGATAACCTAAGAAAAAAAAATATTTTTGTAAAACATGACAAATAACGTAGCTCAATTCTCAACCCATTAAATATATAAAAAAAATTAGATAAAAAAAAAAAACTAGATTGAATCAATCCAAGTTAGTAAGATAAGCCTGTAACTCGGGGAATGTCTCCCAAACATGTGCCCCAATCATGAGATTGGATAACCTATTAGAAAAGAAAACATAAAAAGTCAAAAAGAAAATAAGTTTTTATTAAAAAAAAAAACAATGTCAATCCGCATTAATTTTTCAAACTTGTGATCTAAAGCATTAGACCAGAAGCACCATATCTTAAAAAACCATGAAGCTCAATTTCCCAACCAATTAAATCTTAAAAGATTAACTTGGATAAAAATATCAATTACACAAAAGGATAAAAAAATAACAATTAAAAAAATAGAAATCAAAATTGAAATATAAAATAAATTTTATTTTTAATTAAATGGTGAAATTAAAAGGAGAAATTAATTGAGCAAAATGACCAAAAAATAATTAAGAGAATGAAGATCAAAATTGAAATTAAAATTAAAATATTTTTTTGATTAAATGGTGAAATTGAAAAGTAAAATAACTTAAACAAAAATCCTAAAAAAATATTCAAAGGAAGGACGATCAAATTAAAAAACATAATATGTGACAACTTGAGATTGAATGATGAAATTGAAACCATATAAAACTTCTAAAAAAAAACTAAGAAGAAAAATTAGAAATCAAAAGAATAAGTATTGGAGTTGAAATACCAACAACAAAAAGGACCAAGTTGAAAGGTCCGTTGACGACAAACTAGACAACCACAACCAACACGCATCGCACCACTAGTAAAAGGACATGACAACGCTTCTAATGACATGATAAAAGAGTGTTTTTGGATGTCGAGAGGCGCCGCACGCGCTAAAGAGTGCACCCCACGCGCTAAAGAGTGCGCCACACGCGCCTCTTCCTTTTTGTTTTTTTTTATTTTTTTTATTTGTTCAAATACCAAATTGCACCTAAGTTGACTTGATAATAATGAAAAAAACTATTGCGAAAAGATAAAAAAAAAAGCCCCTTAACGTCATTTTTAAAAATTTTGCTTTTAAGATCATTCTGGTCGTTTCGTTATACTTTTTTTTTTGGTCAAATACTAAATTTCTCCTCAACTAAATTGATAATATTGGAAAAAC
>Ga0307517_10002749_pt1 | contig 28066 bp, 13 predicted proteins | sample 23_EM_MG_FD_194515 | JGI IMG/M metagenome (GOLD analysis project Ga0307517, IMG submission 194515) | Populus trichocarpa ectomycorrhiza microbial communities from riparian zone in the Pacific Northwest, United States - 23_EM | ecosystem: Host-associated > Plants > Roots > Unclassified | place... | reverse complement strand
GGTGCATACGTTGGAGCCAAGAAGAGAAACAATGCAGTGGCATTTCCTGTTACAGAGGAGAAAGAAACAGAGAGAAACCGCTAATTAGTCCCTCTGGAAAAAAAACAAAAAAAAACACTAAGAACAGTAAGTTAGCAACTTCTTCAAGAAACAAGAAGAAGAAGAAGAAAAAGAAAACCAAGAGCAAAAGAAAGTTGATTGATGAATTAAAAAGAACCCACCAAAAATTCCAAATAAGAAATGCGCGATCTCCATTGTCTTCAATCTTCGAAACCTTATCTAAACCTAACAATTGTTACAAAGAAATAGAGACTTGTTAGGAAATGGAAATGCAAATGGAAATGGAAATGAGATGTAGAGCTAGCTAGAAGCAATTGGGTTTTATAGAATAGAAACAAGAAAATAACCGCTAGCTAGGCAGTACTTTTTTTTTGCTCCGTTGGTCTCTTACTGACCGGGAAATACCGGGTGCTGACATTAATGGGCATTGCTTATGGAGGATGAAAATGACATGAGATGGGTTAACAAAGGTCTTACGCAATAAAACCAACTCTTTTATTTTGGAATATGAGTTTGTTTCTGTTAATTATACTCATAGATTTATCATTACGGTTCAAAAGCCACTATCCCTTATAGACGTGGCGTGATGATAAAGAGTTCGAGATCTGCACAGAAAATCTCGAGTTCGAGTCAAGACGTGCACCTCTTATAAGAGTCTGAGACAGCTGAGATTTTACTCGCTCATCTGAGCCTACAAAGTGCGCTTTCTGATGAGGCTCAATTTTATTTTTTGTCCCCAGGAGGCGTAGCGTGATGGCAAAGGGCTTGAGATCTGCACAGCAGGTCTCGATTTCAAGTCAGGGCGTGCACTTCTTGTAAGAGCTTGGGATAGCCGAGGTTTTATTCGCTTACCTGGGCCCATAAAATACGTTTTCTGGGAGGTGGGGTTTCCTTGAATCCAAAACAAAATTAAAAAACCTAACACCCCTTTCTCCTTCAAAAATTTAACGAGGGTTTGTAATAATTTTTTGTACATAAGGGATTTATACACTAAATCACATATTTGAGGCCAGTGTTTGCAGGTAGGGATAAGGTGAAGAAGTGATTGTCTCTTGAAGGCAAAAACCATTTGAAGAAAATATTAATTTATTAGGCTGAATGGTAAAAAAGGACGTAAATTTAATTTGATTTTACACGAACTTCTTCTTCTTTTATTATTATTATTATTATTGGAAGATTTAATCACAGTTTCTCTTTAATTTGTCTTAAACAGCACAACTTAATTAATTTCCACCCAGTATTATCCCGATTGCCATAATCATGCAACTTCAACTCTTTACACAACTAGCCGGCCTACTTAATTGGCTGAGAGGACGTATACCATATATTCAATGCAGCTTGAGTTTCTTCAATATTTGTAAAAGTCACCTTGCATAATTAATTTATCCCCACTGATTTTTAATAACAACGTCTATTCCGCAGCTAAAGCGTTGTTTCTTTAACCCAATAATGATTTATCAAATGATATTTTCCTCTTATTTCATCATGAAAACAGTCCACATTATATATACTACAAGTTAATAATATAAATTATATTTTAAAGTTTGATTTGACAATTTAAATTTTTAAATTAAAAATGTTTATGATATTATAATTTTATTGACTAAAAGATCACGAAGTTTAATTTTATTGACTAAGAGATTACGGATTCTAATTTTAAAAAATATTAATAGCACAAGGTTGTTTGAGCTTTTACTTGAGGGACTGTGTTAAAAAATAATATAAATAATATATTGATGCCTCACTTAACAACTTAAAATTTTAGATTGAGATGAATCTCTTACAGGCTCACGCTATGTCGTGGGTAGGCATTTACTTTTCTCCTATATAAACAATGTTTAGATTTCATATGTGCGTTTAAAAAAAAAAGAAAAAAAATCAACAACTAGAGTTATAGCCTGATTGGTCAAATAAGTTGGTTTTATTTTAATAAGATGAAACAAACAAAAATAATAATAAAAAAGCAACCATGATAACTTGGGGAAAAAAACCTTTTTCAAAAGCGTAAAAATAATGATGTTCAATTCTTAGCCAATTAAATCTTGAAAGATAAAATGGAGTAAAAAAGTGATAAAAAAAAAACTAGCATAAGTCAATCTAAGTTAGCATGATTGATATGTAACCCAAGCAATAAGAGGTGAGCCAACCTTAGTTAACTCTCCAAACTCACACCCAGATTATGAGGTCAAGATAATCTGATAGAAACGAAATAAAAGAAAACCACAACACCAATTTATTTTAAAAAACTAACATTAAATGATGAAATTGAAAAAGAAAATAAGCCAAAAAATAGATGTCAACCCCAATTAACTTCTCCAAACCTAAGAATGGCAATTTAATTTGAATCAAATGATACCGACTCGAATGAGTAAGTATTTTTTGGATGATTACCTTACCCAGTAGGTAATAGATAGGATATGGATATTGTCAAACCCGACCTGAGACCTTCCTAAACCTAATAATCTGAAATATATATTTATATTATATTGATATATTTGTAAAATATTTATATTTTTTAATACAATATGACATATAATTATACATGTCTCAATATTGATATGTTTTCAATATTGAATAAAACACACACACACACACACACACACACACACACACACACACATATATATATATATATATATATATATATATATATATATATATATATATATATATATAAAATAGCTCAAAAAATGGATGTCAACCCCCAAATCTTGTAAATGCGTAAAATGTGAATGTGCACGGTGAAAGTTATTTTAGCTTTTGTTATAATGATGCATACATGACATCAATCTTACATATCAAAATCTGGAGCGAGCTTTCAAAAATTAAGATGCAGAACACCTCAATTAGTTTACGTATGATGCATGCATGACAGCAATCTTACGTATCAAAAGCTTGTGTGAGCTTTCGTAAATTAAGATGCAGAACAAGATTAAAGTAAAAAAAAAAAAAGAAATACCAGGTAACCACTATGACAAGAATTAGCTGGAAGTTAGTCACTGTGTGCAATTACACATGACATGTGCAAAACCCCTAAACACAGTCTACTAGCCGCTATCTGCTATTCTGCTCTTGCCGACGCAACCGATGAAATGCTACTCTTTTTTATATAAATAGCATAAGCGTTCCAATAATTCATATTGATATTCCATTCTCTCTTTTTACCACAGTATTTTTTTCCCTTCTTGAGTGCCAATAGGAAAGGAAATAGGTGATATCCAATTTGGAAATTGCTGATCGATCTTTCAGCCTGTTTTAGGGAGGCATTTCAATGGAGTGTTAGTGTCACCATTATTATTGCAGAAGAAAATAGTAGCTTGTTGACAATTAAACCATGTGAATTAGTACAAATTAGTGGACGATAGAAGTTGACAGGAATATGCTCCTTCTATTCGATATCCCGTATCTTTGTACGTAATTTTAAAAAATAAAATATTATTTTAAATATATATATATATATATATATATATATATATATATATATCTGTTTTCTTAGTTGTGTTTTATCTTATTATTTATATATTCATGGATTTGTTCAAATTCAAGAGCCATGTGCATGAAAGTAATTTGCATTGAATACACTAATTTGTGTGCAAATACCATGCGTAAGATCTAATAAAAGAGACATTTATTTATATATCTTAACGGTTGGGAAAAAAAATGCATGTAAGTATGCCACCATATATATAATTTGATTATTAAACTCATATTAGAGAATAATAAAAATTATATCTTGAAACTTTACCTAATAGTTTAAACTATTGAGTTAAGATGATTCTTTGACATGGTATAATTAGAACCTTAATAATCAAGTGGTCACAAGTTTGAATCTCACCATTCTCATTTATTTGATAAAAATTAAACACAAGTTTCAAGCTCAAAGGATTTTTACATGAGGGATTATGTTAAAAAATAATATAAATCATATATCGGGACCTCACATAACAGTTTAAAGGGTTGAGATGGTTCTTTAACAAAAAAATAACTGAATTGACCTCATAATTCATTAAATTGTAGCCTAGCATTTTTATTTTGAATCAATTTAAAATTTGACATGATTAAATTAGGTTGACCTGGTTAAACTCAATTGACATGGTTAATTTGGCTGAACTTGAATATATAAAACCTAATAATTTTAATATTTTTTATTTAAATCAACGTGTCTTATTTTAAAAAAAAAACTTTTTTAGAATTAACCAGTAAAAATTCACCACCTAAAACTTAAGATAGAATATATCTAGGCTGCTGATTATCATAGATTCATGATGCGACTAAAAGGTGTTAATTATTAGTTGTTTCGTATAAGGTGTAGATTAAGGTTCACGATAGGGCATTATGAAGAATGCCAAACAGCCTTTGATGTTTTTCAATTAATTCAATTCATTTCTTGAGCTTAATTATTCTACCAGTCGCTTTTCTAATCCATACATACAGTGGAAGTTTCATTTGGTAAACGAGTTGTCTTTGTAAAAGAGCAAATCCAACCAATCGGTTATGAACCAAATCAACGAAAACTGAACTTATGTGCATATATATATGAGCTTTAAATGCCAATTGCCAAGAATGATCGAGAGTTTTCAAATTAATTACAAACATAAGCATGCTTCACACAAAAACAACAAAAACATAATTAATAAAAAATATGATTTCAACATAAAAATAATAATATAATTCTAGCATGCATGTTAGGTATATAATCAAACTTGCAATTGATATTAATTCAAAGTTTTAGCATTCATATTAGTAATAAAATTAATATTTATGCTTAAATTAGAATAAAGGAGGATACTTACTTTTGAAGTACTTTAAAGTAATGAGATTTTTGTTGTCAATGATGAATCATTTGTTTTTAAAGCTTTATTGTTCATCACTTGTGTAATTAGAATGTTTACAATATATCTTTCAAGATTTCAACAAAACCATCTTGGTTTAGATGCACTTCTAAATAAGATCTTTGAACCAAAGATTATGTAACTCAAATATCTCTCAACAAAATGAACCTAAGCTCTAGATTTAGAAGGAAAAACCAAAGTATAAAAAAGAGAAGAAAAAACATTAAAATTGAATCTAGAAAAAACTAGGATTCTTTGAGAGTAAATTTTAGGGGTGAGCAAAAAAACCAAAAAACCGATTAAACCGAAAAAACCAAATCGTGAAAAAAAACCAATTAAACTGATTAGAATTTTGAAAAAAAACAACCGGTTCGGATCGGTTTTGGTTTTATAAGCCTGAAACTGAAAAAACCAAACCGAACCGAAACAGAAAAAACCAAGCCAAACTGAAAAAAACCGAGTCAAACCGGGAAAAAACCGAGTCAAACCGGTTTGAACTGGTTTTTTCCCTAAAATAACAGAATCAAATCGAAACCGGTCGGTTTGAACCGGTTCTGTTTCGGTTTCAGGTTTTTTTATTAAAAAAAACAAACCAAACCGAAAATGATCTCCCCTACTAATTTCTTATTCACTCATAATTTGTTTAATTAAAACAAATTCCCGACAAACCCCAACATAAATGAAAATTATCTCACCAGTTTGAAAGCGATTCAAAGATTTATTGAGAGATACTGATTTGGTAGATTACTATATTAGGATAGGTAGTTTTTAGCTTTAAATATTTATTAGTAAAATACTATCGAAATTACTCGGCTAAATAGTAAATGTTATGTCTTGAACTATTCAACCTTTTGTATAAACCAAGACAATAGTACTCACATAGTTCTCTACCTAAAAATTTTCTTTGGTTCTTATTATTATGTTCATTTTAGCCCTAAATAACTCTTGGATTCATGAGTGCTTTAGATAAGTCAACATTTATCAAAATTCTTGAAGAAATAATCACATTTCTCACTCATTTGGATGATATTTCATTAAGAGTTCTGTTATACTCTACTTAGTATACTAAGATATAAAAATCATTAAGATTTCAACTTGTCCTTATCATGTTACAGCTAACACTTATTTCATCATAGGAATAGGTAGGAAATAGTAATTTTCTAGTGCTACTAAGAATATTATATGACTTAGTTTTCTATTTGAATCTAGATCTTGGGATCTTTAATCAATTATGTATGATTACCTTTATTACACTTTTTTTTTTAAAAAAGGCTTTAAGCTAATTCCTTCCATTGAATTATACAGAAGTTATCTAAAAAAACCTTTACAATATAGTGAAAATCTTCTAGATACTAAAACATAATACCTTTGCTATTATGCCGTCGTGAATTCCGTAATGTATGTAGAATAATCAGCTGAAGAAAGCTGATTATTCAATAGCAAATATGATAATATTCATGAACAACGCTGAAGAAAACTGGGTCTAAGCTTTAGAGAGTTTTAGAAATTAATTTTTAAAATTTACATACTCCATCTATCTATCTGTTTTTTTTTTTTTTTTTGCTGATACATTATCAGGGAAAATTAGAAAAGATTTCGCTTATCTGTGTAAGGGAATGTGCTGCTCAATTAATTAAACTAGAGAATTTTCATCACATGTTTAGAAAACAGAACGTTAGTTCAATTCCTTGCTTTTGTTCTTCCTTGAATTCCTTTTCGTTTGTAAAATGGAGCTCTCAAATCAATCTCAGTGATAGCTAGATCAGTGAATATTTTGATTCTAAATGCTAACAAAGATTTTTTCTCATTGAACAAAAAATAATCGAAGGAGAAGAAAACAAAATAAAGTGCTAGTGAACTTGCGTCCACAACTTAATTTCATTTTTTCTCATAGAGCGCACACCTAAAATAATTGGTGGAATAGTATAGGACATTGAATCTAGTTCCTATCCTGTATAGGATCTCATACGTGGCCAAGCCTTGCCTAAGATAATCCACAGCACACTTTGCTTCCCGAAACCTGTAAGCAATAAGCGTGCTGAAGTAGGATCCCTCCCTTTGAGGGCGATAATTAGCATTCAAAGCTTTCAGTCTCATATATTCTTGATGCTGCGGTGATAAGTAATGACGGGACCTAGTCCAAAGATTGATGTTAAATGGACCTGATGGGGACTGCCAACGAGGGCTTTTTTTTCTTCCCCTTTCCCTTCTTCTCGGTTTTGAACAGAGCACTCTTTGTAGTTTTTCTTGTCATTTACTTTTATCTTGGCGATGTGATCATGAACACACATTGATATATAGGCTACTGCGATCGTCTTGTTGGTTAATTAATTCACACTAGGCTACAAAAGCAACACCAAAAACTATAATCATGGTAAGCCAGAAAAGTGACTGGATGATAATGCAAGTTCCAATAATCCTGACCTGCTAGATTCATAGTTGGACCGACCAGTCCCATCAATTGCAAATTTACACATAATGCATCATCAGCTTTTATCTAAACCGTTCTCGGAACTTAGGAGTAAAGACAATTTACTGGAAGGCAACAAAGTCGCCTCCCATTATCTTGCTAATTTGGTTGTATCATATGCAGGAACAATATGTTTAAAGTAAAAAAAATAAAGATATAAAATAAACTTATCTCTATAACTTTGAATAATCTTATACTTTCAGAACAAAATGTACAGAGAAACGTGTTCTTTATCATAATAATCAAAAATGAACTTGAAGTCTCGTGAGGACGACAGACCATGTGTGCCACTAACAAAATCCATTTTCCTACGGACAAAATGTTTACTAGCACTCTAGCCAACTGTAAATCTTGAGGAAGAGATCAATTTGATGATTGATTGAGACATCAATGCTAATGGGTTCCAGCACCCATTTTGGCAATGTCTTGTTTCATAATGAGCCTTAATTTGTTTTACACTAAGCTCATGTTTAATTTCTATGCGCGATAATCATTGCATTCCCAACGGTCAACATTGGCAGATCATTAATTAGGTGTACTGTCAGCGATTTGCAATGGGGTCTAAGTTTTTCTGATTTTAGAACAAGAGGTTCTGCAAAATGCAATGGAACCAATTCTTTTACCTGCTTGCCTAACTGTGAGATTATTTTTATCTTTTATAATAATAAAAATCATATATATATATATTGATGCTCCTGCATCAAATCCCTTAAATAACCATTATTTTAGCCATGTATATTGTAAAAATATCTCCCCTTTGTATTTTCTGTAGTTTAGTTCAAAGGAAATTCATATGGAATTTTACGAAGTCTAACAAGGTATCAGAGCAATAATCTTGGACTAGAATTCCTATTATCAGACCAAGAAAGAAAACCAAGCAGCTCAAACTCCATGGTTGATTCCACCGAATTGATAGTTGCCACCAAATACTTCCACAAATTTTATTTTTGACAACCTCATGAACAAGATGAAATTTTTTGAAGTCAAATTATATTTTTTTTAATTATTTAAATTATTTTTAAACTTATTAAATCAATTAAATCATATCAAAATAAATTTTATATTCTTTAATTAAAATCGGAGCTAGGAAAGAATTAATTACTAAAGTTTTTAAAGTTTATTTGATGTTACAATTAGTTTAATAATAATATAAAAAAGTTATCCGCCGTCTAGATATTTTTTTTAGGGTGAACAAAATTTTGATCTCACCTCAAAACGTAGCAAGTGTATTAATTAGGGTTCAAGCCCTGGGACAACTACAGCAAGAAGACGTGTACATCTTAATTTATTCCCTCGTAATCTTTCATGAAATCAACAACTCCACTTCTTCTTCTTCTTGTAAATTTGTAAATGTAATTTTTTTGGTATTCTGTATGTTTCCTCTTTATGGTTTTTGTAAACAGCTGCTAGCATTATGATTCTGTAAGCTGACAAACTAATTCCCTACAATAACTTCATGGAAGCTCTTGGTTTCTGGTTCATTATAAGATTTTTAATTAGTCCTTGGACATTATATTCTCCTTAAGAAAATAATAAAGAGGCTTCCACGATCAAATTAAGAATTTAATTTGTATAATTTCTTATTTTTCAGCACAAAACACGCATTAAAAAATAAGTTAATAAAATTTATTTTTCAATCAGCCTTTGAATACTGCCAATTTAGAATAAGACATTTTATCCGCGCAGAAGAAAAAACATTTTTCTTTATATTATCCGTTTATGATATTCATTACTATCTCCGCAACCAGAAGCCCTGTTAATTCCCTATATTCATATTTATTTGAACTCAGTATATAGTTAATTTTGAGAATATTAAGTCTGGTAACTTGTTAAATTCACTTTTATATAAATTCAGCATATAATTGAATTCAAAAACATTAAATCTGACAGCTCGTCAGACTCACATCTATTTAGGCTCAGCACGTAGTTGAACTTAAAGATGTTGGGACTGGTAGCTCGCCTAACTCACGTCTATTAGGGCTCAGCATATAACAAAACCCAAAGATTTTAGGTCTGGCAACTCACTAGATCCACATCTATTTAGGCTCAGCACGTAGCAGATCTCAAAAATATTAGGTTTGATAGCTCTTCAGACCTATATGTACTTAAACTTAGCACGTAGCTAAACCTAAGAATATTAGGTCTGGTCATTCACCAAACTCATGTATTTAGGCTCAACACATAGTTGAACTGTTGGACTTGAAAATAAGTCGTACCCATGTCATCTGAGCTTGTCATTTTGTTAAGTTTAGGTATGTTGAGTTATCACCTTGTTTTTTGCTCTTTTAAATATAAACTTCGACTAAAAATAAATTTTAAAAATATATTGATTCATGAACCACTTGTCATCACCACAATCATTATATTATTATTAATATAACCATTATTTTGTTATCATCCCACCCACGTAACCCTCCACCACCACAACTATCTTGCCACCACCATTATAGTTATCAAATTTGATCCGGCCTAATGAATCAATTTGGTGACTACTTGTCTTGGAGTCTTGCAAGGAGTTAGATTTGATTAAACTTGAATGATCTGATTTAAACATAAATAAGTCACGATCAATTGTTTTTTTTTAATTTTTATTCAAAACAATATCATTTTATTTATATAAAAAAAAACTTCTCTCTGTCCAAAAACAACTATGTTTCATGTAAAGAAAAACTCAAGAGACCTTGGTCGATTGACCGACTCATCAATTGACCTACTCAATTCATACCCCAGAGGCCTTGTACCAGGTCAGAGGTCTCTCCGGATCCTGTAAGGATGACCACCCCATGCCATGCTCAAGAACAAATGCCTAGATACCAACATGGTTGCGAGTGTCAATCTTCCTTGGCAAAAAAGCATTTTTTTCAGTGTTCAAAACCGCAACATTAAAGGGAAAGCTCCATCTTGTTTTGGGCAAATAATGGAATTCCTGCTTTCCTTTTGAGGACCAACCATGGATGCTTTGATTTCCAAACGCAAGTCGCCAATAGATGCCGTATCCTTTACTCTTTATTCAAGGATTTTCATGTTTATTCAAGAAGCAATTAAAGAGACGAATAAAATTAACACTGACTAAATTGGTAGGCACAGGTCTGGCGAGAGGCCCATTTAAATCGATTCAAGTAGAGTGAAAGTCTACACATCTAGGCCTAATCATCGAAACTATGAATGATATATGAAAAACACACATCCTAAGATTTCATGGAAAAGAAGAATATGAATGCTAAGTGGGCTTAAATCCATCACCGACAGGAATTTGCAGGATTTTATGCGAAAGCTATGGAAAAAATTTGTTGAATTATTAACCCCAGACGGGAAATTCAATTACATCTTTTCCACATTTCAATTCTATATTTGATCGTAACATTTGTTATAGATTAACATCACAATGCTTCCTCAAAAAGGCTTAACCATGGCTTTAGACAGTTTATTCCAGTGACTAGGTTATGAATTTAATAGGTTAATTCAAGTAAATACAAGTTGAGTTTTTTTATATTTTAATTATTTTTTTCAACATTTAATTTATTAAAAATTAAATTTTTTAATTTTTTTTAATTTTGGATTATATTAGGTTATCAAGTTCCCATTTATTTTTTGTTTTGTTATCAAATATAATCATAAAAACCTTTTAAAAATATTGTATTTTTCTAATATTGACAAGTATTTATTTTTTGCAATTAATTATTATTAATTTTTTTATTTATCTCAATTTATTTATTGTCTTTATATTTTTTAATTATATTAGTAAATAAACTAAGTTTATTGATGAACAACTGAGTTCATAATTTTTTTACTTTAAAAATATTTGCATCTTCTCATCATCCTTTTTTATGTTAATGAAGATTTGGCTCAGCTAACTGCGTGGTGCAAACTAAGTTTTATGCAAAATTTATGGACAATATTTGTTGAATTATGTTTTTATTAAAAAAAATTAGTTCACTTGTGGTCTTAACCTAACCACCAATCTAGTTATTACAATTTGGCAATCTGCCCTGAAAACAGTGCTCTTTGGATTTTGAATTAGTTTTTGGAGGTAGTAATTGTTTTTTTTTTAAGTATTTTTTTGAAAATATATAAAAATAATTTTTTTATTTTTAAAAAATTATTTTTGATATTAATATATCAAAATAATATAAAAAATTATAAAAAATCATTTGTAACATAATTCCATAGGAAATTATACTTCATCATCGGCACTTACATAATTAAAACAAATCGAATACATACGAGGTAGTTGATAGAGCATTTCTGTAAAACAAAAATCTTGACTTAAAGAAATGGTCATTTAAGGTAAGAAGATTTGCATTTCATTAGTGAAAAATCTAAGGTTGAAGGTGTAATTTTGTAAGGAAATGGGATCAAATTGGAAAAGTTTGAAACCTTAAGGCTTAGTTTTGTAAAGAATTAGGATTCCCATAGAAAAATTTCAAACCTTGAAGGTCTAATCAATGATGTCCCAGTATCTTAGAAAAGACAAGGGTGCACTAATCTCTCTCTCACTTCCTGTTTGGAACAACTCCAAAATTACACTAGCCCTATGTGTACAAGCCATGAAGAAAACAACTTTATACCACAAGAAATCATACACTATCCTCAAAAACAAATTCAATACTACAAATATCAATACTCTCAACTTTGCCCTGCAACTACAAACCCCAGTTGGTCTTCCTGTATAAGAAAACACGTCTCTAATGGATCATACAGAGAAGCTATTGTTTTATACAATCAAATCCGCAGCAAAGGAGTGTACTTTTTGGGATTAGTCCCTTTAGTCCTTAAAGCTTGTGCTTATGTTTCCGTGCTGAATTGTGGGAAATCTTTGCACGGTGAAGCAATAAAGCATGGAGTAGATTCTAATGTACGTATTGGGACATCATTGGTTTCTATGTATGCAAAATGTGGTGATATACCCGATTCGCGTAAGCTGTTTGAGTATATGCCTGAGAGAAATGTTGTGACATGGAATGCCATGATTAGTGGGTATGGTAAGAATGGGGACATGAAATCAGCATCAGTTTTGTTTGACAAAATGTCGACCAGAAATGCGGTTTCTTGGATTGAAATGATAGATGGGTTTGCCAGAAGTGGAGATATGGTTGCCGCTAGGCGTACGTTCAATGAGGTACCTTTTGAATTGAAAAATGTGGTGACTTGGACTGTGATGATTGATGGGTATGCGAGCAAAGGAGAGATGGAAGCTGCAAGATTGCTTTTTGAAGACATGCCACAGAGGAATTTCTTTGTCTGGTCGTCCATGATTTCAGGGTATTGTAAGATAGGTAATGTTAAGGAGGCGAGGGCTATTTTTGATCGTGTTCCAGTTAGGAACTTGGTGAACTGGAATTCTTTGATTTGTGGTTACTCGCAGAATGGGTTTTGTGAGGAAGCTTTGGATGCCTTTGGGAAGATGCAAAATGAGGGTTATGAACCTGATGAAGTTACAGTTGTGGGTGTTTTATCTGCTTGTGCCCAGTTGAGTCTACTGGATGTTGGTAAAGATGTGCATAAGATGATATGTGCGAAAGGGATGAAGCTTAATGAGTTTGTTGTGAATGCGTTAGTGGATATGTATGCGAAATGTGGGGATTTAACTGGTGCCCGATTGATCTTTGAACGAATGACCAATAAAAATAATGCCTGTTGGAATTCTATGATATCAGGCTTTGCCGTTCATGGGAAAACCAAAGAGGCACTAGAGTTCTTCGGGAGAATGGAAGAGTCAAATGAGAAGCCTGACGAAATAACCTTTCTGTCTGTTCTCTCGGCTTGTGTTCATGGGGGATTTGTAGAAGTTGGTTTGGAAATTTTTTCTAAGATGGAGAGATACGGGTTGTCAGCAAGTATCAAGCACTATGGCTGTCTGGTTGATCTTTTGGGGCGAGCAGGAAGAATACAGGATGCTTATCATTTGATCAAGAGTATGCCAATGAAACCAAATGATACGGTTTGGGGTGCTTTCCTTGGAGCTTGTCGAATTCATATGGATAATGATATGGTGGAGCAGGTGGTAGAAGATGTTTGCACATCGGATTCTAGTGTTGATTCTGGAAATGATCCTCATTATGCTTTGTTGTTGAACATATATGCTGGTTCTGGTAGCTGGGAGAAGGCTGGAAGGGTGAGTATGGTCATGGCGGATAGAGGGCTTCAAAAGACTTCTGGACGCAGCTCACTTATGCTTGAAAATACAGAACAGTTTCATATCTGATCTAGGTCACTGTTACCATTAAAGATTGAATCTATGGTTAACAGGAACCAGTAAAATATCTGGTTAGGCATCTGGGTGAAGTCTCCAGTAACATTGTTGCACTACCCTCTGTCACTATAAATAGGACAAAAGGAGGTTCACTTGAAGAAGAATGTGGGCAATATATGGCGATTCTTCTGCTCTGCTTTTTGATTAGATAGGGACCCCATCCCCTGGATTCATGACAGACTTGTGAAGGCAAGGGTTTGGCAAATGGTTGTCAGTAGAAGATGCAACATAGCAGCTCTAGTGCTCTATGCTGAAGTATTCTGCTTGTGTATGCATCAAGCAACTTCCAGATAACATCAGGAGAGCTTTTCTTGAAGGTTAGATCAAATAGATCATTAGTTCATTTTGTGTAATATAATTCAGTTGTGCCTTAAATGCACTCTTTTTTGTTGTAACCTCTACAGAGCTTTTCCCAAAGTTCCTTTGCGTAAGATAATATGTGGAACTCAATTGTTCTGTAAATACACTATTGTTACTGTTTTTCTTGTTGAAAATTACATTGTTGGTGAAAAATGCTGACTGCTCCTTGGCTATCTTCAATCTAGAAAAGAACTTGCCTAGACAACTCGAAAGGAGTATGCTATCCTCTTCAGATCCTGGTAGTGTCTCTTCCACTGAAGACCTGCAAAAATTATGTAAAGTATAATTTAGCTCATAATTGTTTAGCTTTATAACAAGATATGCATGGATGTAGTATTATCTCCTCACCATTCCCAGTGACATTGAACAAGTAGAGGCGATTTCCCGCTGCAGTTGCAGTGATCAGTGCATGAGGTGGCTCTAGCTCGTACTGGTAATATCTTCTTCCAGAATGTTCTTCTACATTCATGCTTAGAACCTTCCCTTCTACATTCTCTCCAATTACTTCTGGACCAAAAGCGTTAATTACTTTCTCTGGAGGTCCAATTTGTTCGATTGTAGCATTTTCACCAAGATCTGTATAAATCACAGGTTAACCGGAATAATTGAAATCATGGAGACTGCATACTAGCATGTTTGAGAGAGAAGGGGGTGGGGTGGGGGGATGTTGAGTTAGGAAGCACCCAATGGAATGAATGCTAAAGGGGTTGGAACTCACAATCTGCAAATCTGAGAACAGGAGCTACAATGACAAAAAGGCGTCCTTCCTTGGAGCTGCCAAATCTCAAATCGATTTCTGTGCCACCAAGATCTGCTATTGATACTGGAACCTGTTAGTAAACAAGCTGATTCAGTGAAAGCATACAAACTAAAAACAATAATTTTAACCAGTTGAAAGACTTAAATTTGAAGTAAGAAATCTGGCGTTCAGTTCTTCAGAGTAGAAAGTCACCTCTTCCCAACCTTGAGGCACAGAAAAAAGATAAGGGATGATTGGACTCCATCCAACACCATGCCCCCCAGACTTGTCATCTGGCCTGCGGTATGTCCTCCAACCTGTCTGAGCATGTTTTGCATAACGAAATTTACCATTCACACACAATCAAGAAAGGATGGAAGAAATGCAGCTCAAAGGAGTTTTGTTAATTTAGCATTCTTTGTATGGCTTCATGCTACTTGTGGTTACCCGAGATGCTAAATTTGAATTTGGGACTGCAGGTTATATTACATATGCTCAATTCAATTAACCTTATTACCAACTGTTGCATATTGTTATTTACATGGAAAGAGAGTGAGAGAGAGACATCTAGAACTCAAATGGCCATGCGGAAGCAGAACTGAGAAAACCGACCTTGGTCATCAGGTTCAGATAAGCCAGGTATTCTTCCTGCTAAAAGGCCTTGTTTCACAACTGCCAGCCCTTCTCCTGCAGATCCCAAAACTGAAGTTGAAACCAAAGAAACCCCAGAAACCAAAACTGACCTTCTCTTCAAAAACCCGGCGGATTTCTCATTTTCTCCATCAAGAAAGCCATTCTTTCTGGATTCTGCTGTTATTTTAGCTCTTGATGGGAAGCTTTCTTGTGAATGACTGAGCAAATGGTTGTCAGGAACTATTTGTTGGTGATGATATCTCCATTGAATACCACAGCTGGTGAGTAAGGTGGTTCCCATCTTCTCTACTCCTTAAAAAATGGTAGAGAAATGAGGATATCGATTTGTACTCTCTCCGGAAGATTAAAAGTTGTGCTCCAATGATTTATTCCGTGCCTAGTTGCTGATGGGATGAAGAAATTAAATTAAATAAAGTGCCTATTTGTGGACGTGGTTCAATACCTGTACACATTTCGGATTCTTTCTGATAAAAAAATCAGCACTTCTAGCCTCACACGTGGCATATCCATATGTTCACTTTTGGACTGTAACCCAAAAATAAGAATATTTCGCTCATTGAGATGGTAAATTTACAGCCTCAAAAACACCCGAGTATTTTTAAAAGAAAACCCATTCCTTGGAGAAGTTTCAGTACTAAGAAATCACCGTGAACCTGAACACAGTAAGAGAACCATTGTGACCTGCAGCTTGGGAATTTAGGACGGTGACCGGAGCCGTTTGTTTATATAAACCGTACAAGGCCAAATCCCTGACAGAGAAACCGTGGAATTTATTGCGCCCAGACGTAAACCTAATTTCAGGTTGAATTACAGTTTAGTCGTGTACACCTTCAATGTTATAGCCAAATGCCAGATTTCATAAACATATGATGGGAGATGGAACAGGATGCATAGACTTCGTAAGAAAAATCCACCAACGTATCATTTCAACAAAAACACAGTCGTCTATGCTATCATCAACAATTTCTCTTCAAGTCTATGCACTGTCTATAATGCCTATACATAAATTTCATATTTAATAAAAAAAAATAAAAGAAAAAAAAAGAGAGAGTATCAGGGAAAAATGTTCTACTGGGCGTGAATTAGTGGGCACTTGGCAAAATGAAAGCAAAAGAAAATGGCCAAAATCAAAGAATCAGGGATGTAAAGGAACTACAAGCATTTCAGTAATCATCAGGGCAAAGGCATGGGAGGAACCCAGCTTGAGAACTCAACCAAGCGTCTATCAACAATCGTTCTATTGTGCAGCCAGAATGTCTCAGCTGATTGGTGGAATTGCCGTACTTTTCTCTGAAGTTCCCACATTATTCCTTGCATTGCAGAACAGGACTCAAATTCTGGAGCATATACCCACAAGCATCTTATTTGTCTACCAGCAGCTATCATCTGCTCTATGTTTTCATCTGAAACACAAACTCGAAGTTAGATTGCATGACCGAGAAAAACATCCAGGAGATCAAGGAAGCAAGCACATTGAATTTGACCTGGAATTGATTCTAAATACTCCAAAAGTTCAAGCCCTATTCGAGTAGATGGCCATTTGATTGATATCTGGGTGTAGTCAATCACATTTTGGAAAGGAAATTCTGCTTGATCTGATAATATAACCGGGACACACTCCTGTTTAGCAAAAACATAAAATCACTTCAACTGGGCTCCATGTGTGTTTGTGCGCGGGGAGAGAGAGAGGGAGAGGGAGTGGGAGAGAGACCACAAAAAAAGACTCATAAAACCGAAGTGTCCAAGAAGACTCTCCACGTGGAGCAAGGCAGAACTTGGCATTGCGCAGGTGTTGAAAGTACTCCATCCTCCCAAATTTGCCAGGGCCGCTGAACTTCAACTCTGGAGATTCCAACTGTTTATGATGTCATTATGTATATGCTATATCACTGGTAAACAAATCTGAGCACTAACAGCACTCATCATCTCATGAAACAAAGTTACAGGGTTGAGTATGCGAAGCAGATTGCACTGACAAGCCACAAACACTCATAAAGACTCTGTTCCTTTTCCTAAGGACATGCATAAGAACAACATGCAAGTGTCTCCAATTCAGTCACAAACCTAAAGTAACTGCCAAAAGAAATATAAAGACTGGACTCAGCTTGAAAGTGCAAAATTATGCAATGAAATGAGCACGAGAAAAGGCTAATATTATGTCTATGTCTGGAATAAGCATCCCTCCCTATAGACATCCAAACCAAAAGCATGACTGTTCCTACTATGACCATTCTAACAGATACACAAAACATGCTCTACATATGACCAATCAGCCCAGAATGGTCAGTTTCAAAAGCAAAAAAGATTGATACTGAACCATATGAATATTTCAGAATTTGTTCTCCAAATCCATACAGAAACCAAAACTAAATCAACAACAAAAAATCCTAGACGTCCTTCTACGCATGGAGACAACCTCATTTGGGTAATCAAGAATTCACAGAAGACAACATACCTAGTCTAGTTATAAAAAAGAAAAAGAAAACATACCTTATCTGGATACTGCTTCGCAAGCTCTATTAACTTCAGGCGACCAACTTTCCCTTGTGCACGGCCTAAATAATTCGCCAAATACTTCCTCTTTGATAAAGGTAGGGGTTGAACCATTGCTATCCTTCTTTTAGTCATCCCATCTTCAACATTCCCAGGAATGATAATATCTTTCCATGTATTAAAAGCACTCGTATCTTTCTTATCAGTCCTGTCCGCCTACAATAACACACAGCCCAACATTCTTTACACCATAAGCTTCAGACCAAAATAAAAATATCACCAACTAAAACAAGTAAATGCAGTATGTCAAGAAGTACAAATGGTACCTCAGTAGTAAGAATTATGGAACGATTAATATACGTCGCCCAGGATCTAAATAAATGAGCTCCAGCACCACTGCAATCGTGTAAAAGTATACGCATGAATCAAAAAGCATATGTGATAAGCATTTTAACGAATCTTGAAACGAATTCAAGTTGAAACCAGATAATTATTATACCTAGGAAAGACAAAAATGTGATCACGGCCTCCTGATCGTCTAAAATACGGCATTTGACTTAATACCTGAGAAATTAACATTAACAAACACATTCAAATTACTTTTTTAAAAAAAAAAAAGTAGCTGCTTCAGTCCGAATCAAATAAGTGAAAAGATTGACACTTTAAAAAAAAATTACCTTGACATAAGTGTGGTTTATCTCTTTATCATTTAGACCACCCATCATCCGTACACATTTAACATAGGCAGGCACAAAGAATAAATCAGCTTCCTCCTTCTTTCTCGTTCTAAATCTCGATTCTAACAACAGCCCGTGTATCTTAACCTGTCCAGAAAATCAGAAACGGCAAGAGAAATAATAAGAGATAGCCCTTGGTTTTTGAGTGAAATTACCTGAGTGCCCCACTGGCCTTTAAGACAAGCATCAGCTGAGATTTTTCCGTCCCTGCCTCGCAAGAGTTCTTTCAATCCGTCAATTTCGTCTTCCTCGTAGACGTAGATCTTGAGGGAGAGGTGGGACCCGTAGCCTCGCTGAGGCCAGGAGAGGGATCCACCGTCGGATACGTGAACGACATTTGGTGATGAATGGTCGTTATTCAAGGAGGAGGGAGGGCAAGTAGTGAAGGCTTGATCAAAGAGGCGAGTGAGGAAGAAGGTGGTGGCGATTAAGAGGAGAGCGCCAATCTGGTGTGTGCGGGTGCATGGTGGTGAAGTGTGGTTGTGAGGAGAGAAGATTCTGGCGGGTTTGTTGTTTGGGCTTCCCATTTTTTGTTTTCTGTGTTTTGTGAAGTGGAGTTGGGATCTTCGGTGTAGCGAGTGACGATAAAGAGGAGGAAAGAAAATTGAAGAAGGAGAGAAACGAAGTCGTTTTGGTTCGATGCATTAATGCCCCCACTGTCAAAGCTTTTTCTATGGTTATATAATATTTATAGCTCAATTTAAATTCATTAAAAAAAAAGTAACAGAAAGGCAAACCTCCCACCTTCCGACTGTGTATTAGTACATGATTTGATCTTATTCTCATTCGTACTGAAATTTAAAATGAAGATGGATAGGATAATGAGTTAATTTTTTAGTTTAATTGATTTAATTTATTTTTTTTAGTTAAGATGTTTGATAACTTTACATGAAAAAAACTTAGATATATTATCTGGTAAGCCTAGATGACTCATAATTAGTATCTGTAAAATATTTTATTTGATGGATATGGAGATTTTTAATGTTTAAGTCAATAACTTTGTAGATAGAAGAAATACATTAATATTTTAAAGAGATAGAGTCTGAAAATATACTGAAAGTATTAAGAATGACCTTAAATTTAAATAATTTATGATGTATTTATAACTCATGAGTTTTGTCATTTTATTGAGGAAAATGAGTTAAAGTATAATATTTTTTTATAATATTTTGAATTGTATGATATTATTTTATTTTTTTATTTTTTAGGTATTTTAGTTATTTTACTGTTCACTAAATAGATAATAATGGTATCCAGTAAAAAAAATTCAAATAATTCTTGTGTCCAATTTGAATGTACTAAAATGTAAAGTATAGGGCAAAAAAAAAAGTGAAGAACTATATAAAAAAAAAATTAGGTCAGGAGCAAGCATGGGATTGTGCGTCTGGCTTGTTCCCTTAAAGCATAGCCCCGTAGTTTTTATGTACAAAAAAGAGCTTGATGATATATGTTAAAAATCTATGATTTTATAAAAATGAAAAAAAAAACCTTAGGAATTTCAACGATACCTGATAAAAAAATCAAATTAATTTTAGTTAATATATTTATTCAAATTAATTTTAGTCAATTTATTTAAATGGACTAAATTGTAAATGTAAGGTAAAAAACAATAAGGGAAAAACTTTAATTTTTTTAAAAAAATTGATTACGCCAGTGTGCTTACCCCATACCTAAAAGTTCTGATCCAAGTGCCAAACCTCTATGTATAAAAGAAAAATAGTGTAGATAATGTGTCGTGGACTAGCCTAGTTTCCATTGTTTAGAGGATTGTTGGGAAGTTGGGTCTTGAGTTTTTTTTGTTTGAAAAATCAAATTTCAACATGTTTCTAATCTAAAACATGTAGAAAACACTTTAGACACCTTGATAAATCTATTTATGATTTTAGATAACTAAAAAATTAGTTTCAAATCTCAAAATCAATCTGAAAAAAAAAACTCTATAAGCTATCTACCATCTCAAGCAATGGGAAAAACAAAGAACATATAGGTAAAACTTCCTTCGTCGAATGAAACTTATTGACACCAAAATTAAATTTTTTTCGTAGTTAGAATCAATATCAACTAAGACTTTCTCATTCTTCCACTAGAATTCAACTACTCTCTCTCCTCTATCAAACCATATGAATTATTTTTTTCATTTCAATGGTGGATTCCAAACAAATCTTACCAGGACAATTGCCAAGATTTTTATTTTTTTGAGAAAAATGATGAGAGAAAAAAATACTTATAGGAAAAATAATTTTTACACCTAAAATTAATTTGAAATCAACGTCATTAAAAGTTAAAACATTTAGTCAACAACTTTATTGTCTAACGATGACTCTACTAAAACTACTGGGTTTCTCAAAACACATGTATGTAGCAAAAATGGTAAAAAAAAATTTCAGAGTCCCAAGGATTTCGTTTGACAAATCTAGAGTTATTTATGGTTTATATGAACATTATCTGAAGATCATATGTTTTTTTTTTTGCTCTGAATAATTACTTCAAAGCTAAATTGTCGCAAACCACAAGTTGTCAAGATATCCGATCTCTAACAATAATTCACACGAACTACCTATTAAAAATATCCTAAATACTTTATGGATAAAAGAGTTGTTATATTTTTTAATGCTAACTCATTTTCTTTTATATTTTTCATGTGATTTGTAACTTAAGTAGTTTTTGTATTACTTCTTTTAAAGTTTAGGTTCGAGTAAAATGGAAAAGATAGTTTTTTTTTTATCTGTAAAAGGAAGATAACTTATCTTAAAGTTCAAGACGATTTATATAGCTTTGAATCCACGTAGATGTTTCTATACAAGGGAACCTACGGTGACAATAGACCACCGCAAAAACACCTTAGTTTTGGGTTCTGGGGGTTGTTTACTAATGATGACAATAACCAGAGTGATCCTCAGGGAACCTGTGACAAGAAGGCATGCCCTCATTTAATGCACGTGTGTTTTGTCGTCGTGGTCGATGACTAGGTCTGACTAGTCGGTCCATGGAATCTTGTAAACCTCTTATTCAAAGGTGTTGTCATGTTAGGTCCTATGCATATCTCAAGTTCAGTTTAATAGTGGACTGGACTTATCGAGCTATTAGGGCTTCTAGAAGCCCATATTAATAGCCCATACGGATTTTATTTGAGCCTTCAATATCCATATAAGCGTTACAGCCCAATTGAAGACCCGCGGAATGAAACCGGCAAGGCAGAGAAGTGTACAGGTGGACGATACATCAGATACTGAGATTTGGTTGGTGGGGGCGGCAAAGACAATCAGGAAGATTGTGGGGCCGACAGCACGCCACACGTCGTTTCGCTATCATGTCTAAAACCGAACAAAGAGGAAAAGGAGGGCTTGAATTTGCTGGATTATTTACAGGGGTGGCATTCATTTCACAGTTTCCCATGCCCCCTGTCCCATCAGATTCCTCTTTTCAATTCGCACGCTCCAGCACGTATGGAATTACCATTAATATCTACCTAGTAGAGATTATAATGTACGATAATGACGCGCTAATTAAGTCAAGGATAGTCATCATCACTCTTGTGGTAGTAGTTACCGTCAATAGTTGATAGCAATCATATCCATCGTTAAGTGCTGTGAACAACGGATCCTATGCGGCGAAAATTCAACTCTCTCTTTTCCCCGGAGTGTGTTTTATAACATGACAGTAGTTATTTTTTATAAATTTTTATTTTTAAATAATATAATTTTTAATTTTTAATATTATTTGATTTATAGTTAAGTGCACAGTGGCACGTGTAATTTTGTTCTCTGGATGATTTTGGTCTATCTTTACACATTAGAGAAGCAAGTGTTTCCGGTAATCTTGTTGAAGACTAGAAGTTTAACTCGGTTCCTCTCTGTTTTTAATCAAAATCAAAATAACTTATTATGAGATCCACTAATTTTTTAAGCAAAAAAATATATTAATATTTTAAAAAAATATAACAATTAATTATAAAGCATTTAGCTTTTATTTTACACTCGCGAGAATATCCATTATATAGCATGACAAGATCTTTTGGTAGGGGGTTCTCGCATGGGTGTCTGCGGTGATTATTGTTGCTTCTGTAGTAAAGAACCAGTTAGTAATTCAACTTCACATGTCATCAATTCACTAATAATTTGAAAAGGAAGGGAGCTTTATGAGAATTGAAAGATGACCCAACAAACAAAGCTTTTCACCCCCCCCACATAGGAAGACGTATGTTTATTTAGGAGTTTTATATAGGTTATTTTTTAAAATATTTTTTATTTAAAAATATATTAAAATAATATTATTTTTGATATCAGCACATCAAAATATTTAAAAACATAAAAAATATTAATTTAAAGTAAATAAAAAAATTAATTTTTTTAAAAATTCTTTTAAAAGAGAAAAACAAATAGGAACGTGTATAAACCCATCACAACACACCTTTGTGCGATCATTGGGATTAGATTTTGGGGATTTCTTTCTAGATCCTGCTCTGCTTGATGCGAGAAAAAGGATAGTTCTTGGCTTCCAGGAAGCTCGAGGAGATTCAGGCCACTGTTCTTAATTTGATGGTATCGACGAGTGATAACTGAGGAAATTAAAGGCCAGTTATCCAGATGGATGGTTCTGCGAGGCTTGTGTATATGATCAATATCTTCGAGTCAAGGAACATGTTTATTTTTAATCCCATGCTGAAGAAGGGGTGGAAATTATCAGGAATAATCAGACGTAATGTTCTTCTTCTGTAAGAAACAATTTAGCAAGTCCTCGCTCGATGCAAAATAAAAATAAGGGTTTCCCGATTTCTGAGTGACAGAATGATCGCTTCTCAACAGACTGTTTTTCTGCTGTAATGCATGCGTGATGATTCATCATAGCACAAACCGCCCAATCGTGTGATCCAGATTGATGTATCACCATGTATTCTGGCTTGCTGGGTGATAATTACTGACAATACAGTACCATAAAGATGATTATTGCTAGTAAAGCTGTCTCTCCTTTTAACCCTGTTTGACTTTCTTTTTCCTTTTCCAATCCAAACCGGTTTTTTTCCTATCAAATTCCTATATGACTTTTTGACAAAGGTCCGAAGGCTGCGATTGCAATATTCTGACAAAGGTATATCATACCATGTTAATTATAATGAATGAGAGAGAGAGAGAGAGAGAGAGAGAGAGTTACTAAAACAAATAGAAGAATAAACAATTTTATCATCAAAGAATAATAAATGCTATCTGATTATATATAAAATCTAGTTAAATTTTTAGAATGAATGAAGCTCAATAGTGCTAATAAAAAAAATAAAGATTGTCAAATAGAAGCAAAAGAACTCATTAGGAACAAAATAGTTATTTGCCATTAAAAAATAAAACAAAATAGCTCTCCCTTTTTTTTTACATGCTGCCAACTGAGCAGAAGTAGAATGAGAAAAGAAAAAAAAGAAAGAGAGAAAAGTAGGGAAAAAACATAAAAACCAAGGAAAAAAAAAAGAAAAGTGAGAGAATAACCTTGTAAACTTACAAAGTTCAACTTATAAAATACTAATCTAATGAAGAATCAAGTGAAGGAAGGAAGAATTGACAGAGAAAATTTGGCTAATCTTGGGAGAAAAAAGAAATTAGAATAAAGTCAATTGGTAAGCATAAAAAGTTTGGATTTAATGTTTGATTTAGATATTTTTAAGCTTACTTTATTAAATTAGAAAGTCAATTGGTGAGATTTGTGGCTAGAGAGTGAGAGAGAGATGTGTGATATCATGGTATTTTGAGAGCGTTTCGCGGTGAGGAGAGAAAGAGAAAAAGGAAATAAAAAGATAAAAGGGGGAAAAAAATGCTTTTTGTGTATTAATTTTGAATAAAGTCGTAAATGCATATGTGACTCATGTGTCGTATATGACAATTACAAAATAAGAGTCGCATATGGTATCCCGTGACTCGTATGTTTTAATTTTCATTCGTGACTCGTGAATCTGTGCTGTATCCCATATATTTTTTCCACTATGTTACTTTTTTTTTTGGTAAACGTGTTGAAAAAAACTTTGAATTATATATTTTGGTTATTTTTATAATACGTTTTAAATGTTTTCGAGAACACATTTCAAAATATTTTGAATTATTTCGAGTTAAAGATTTCATGTTCATTAAAAAAAAAAAACCTTGAAAGCACTTTTATAAAAACACAAAAAATCATTACCAAATACATACAACACACATATTTCATGGTGTTATTAACAAAAACTAAAAAAGTTGAAGGTTGGTTTTATTGCTCATATACATAATAAAACATGTTAATTTATTTTTGCAATTGTTTAGTTATAAGTTTTGTTTTGTAGTTCAATGATTAATGCGTTAAAGTAATGCGATGTTGCTGATATATTTTTTCTCAACTAAAAAATATTAATATATTATTTTAAGCGTTTTAGAATAAAATGATGCCTTAACTTAATTGGTTGAAGCACACAGGCCACGTACAAGATCACAAGCCCGAGCTGTGTTATTTGATTGCTTTTTATATTTTAAAAATTATTATTTAATACTGGATTAATAATAAATTAATTTTTATATTTTCTATTATAAAATAAAATAAAAAATTAATTCAATTAAATAAAGTTCATAACCTGACAACGTTACTAAATATAAATAAAAAAGTTGAATAGATATTTTTTAAGTTTAAACAATTGTTGACAATGCCAAAAGATCTTTAACAACGTACACGTGTTTTCTTTATGTTTTTAAAAAATTATATCAAACCCACACCGAAAGCACGGGGATAAAGTAGTTGAATCTAATTTAAATCAATAAAATAATTAGACACATTCGCAATCTTTCCTCATAACTAATTTGCGTCGGAGTAGCAAAAGAAATACCTGGAGACAGCAATCCGGCTCTTCCCGTCAAAATGGTCTTCATATTTGCCACATGGAAAGACAGAAACACCACGTAGCAAAGTCAATCATTGAGCTTACCAACCATAATTCCCGCTAATTACAGCACCGTACCAAGTTAATTAGCAAATCTTTTATGGGCAATTCTGTCCATGAGTTTCCTATATAAACGCCCAGGCATGGTCACATAGGCAAACCCCAACAAACCCAAGCTGAGAGATCAGTGCTTGGTGCTAACAAGAGATGATAACTGCCGGCGATTTCTACAAGGTCATGTGTGCGATGGTGCCTCTGTATTTTGCAATGCTGGTTGCGTATGGGTCAGTTAAACGGTACAAGATATTCACACCGGAGCAGTGCTCAGGGATCAACAGATTTGTTGCTGTTTTTGCAGTCCCGGTGCTATCTTTCCACTTCATAGCTCAAAATAATCCATACCAGATGGACACCAGGTTCATGATGGCCGATACCCTTTCGAAAGTCTTGGTCCTTGTTCTGCTGTCAATATGGGTTATTTTCTTCAATGGAGGATTGGATTGGCTCATCACTCTCTTCTCAATTGCTACTTTGCCTAACACACTTGTCATGGGCATTCCTTTGCTCAAGGCCATGTATGGAGATTTCACCCAGAGCCTCATGGTGCAAGTGGTTGTTCTCCAATGTATAATATGGTATTGTGAACACATTCTAGTTCCGATTTTCCTCTCATTTTCCTCTCTCTCTTCTTTTTTAAAAAAATCCTTTCCCCTCACAAGTCTTTGTGGGATGGTTGATTTTTCTTTGTTGGTAATTCATCTCCACCCTCACAAATCGTCATGTGGTTTCCACTCATTTACATCTCTTTTCGTAGGAAAACTGTAGCTGAAAAGTTCGTAAACACAAAAGATAAAGCATCGGTGCCTCCTCACAAAAAGTTTATTCTATTACTTACCTCAAAAAGCATTCAAAGTAACGAACTACATTTCACATGTCTCAAAAATTTTGAAAAAGAGAGTTGAAAATTATTAACCAACCAAATATAGTACTGCGACATTATCTTTTCCCTTTGAAGTCCACGATACTTGTCTAATGGTAAAAGTGAAGAATCAGCCAGAATTGGAATATCAAGAGTCCATCACTAACAGAAAATACATGTACTTATGTACGTATATGGTCATAGTCATCGAAAAATTTACAACATTAGTATAGGATTACATAGACACAAACATTTTGAAATGGTAATTAATTTTGAAGATAACTTGGGGTTTGCAGGTACACGCTTTTGCTCTTCCTCTTTGAATACAGGGCTGCAACCCTCCTGATCAAAACCCAATTCCCTGGCCCCAAAGCAGCCTCCATTTCCAAAATCGAACTCGACAATGATGTCATCTCCCTCGACGGCAGGGATCCACTTCGCACAGAATCTGAAACAGACGGAAACGGACGCCTTCGCGTCCGCATCAGACGGTCCACGTCATCGGCTCCCGACTCTGCTCTATCATCTTCCATATGCCTTACTCCTAGACCCTCAAACCTCTCCAACGCCGAAGTTTTCTCGGTCAGCACTCCTGCCCCATTGCAAGAATACCATGGTTATAATGGTCGTTTCAGTCATGGACCCAACAATGAGATAATGCTTTGTAATGGTGACTTGGGATTTGGATATCATCGGTCTGGAACGAGTCCGAGGTTGTCAGGATACGCGTCATCAGATGCTTACTCACTTCAACCCACGCCACGGACTTCCAATTTTAATGAATGGGACTTGACTAATGCAACCAACACACCTTTCTGGGCCCGATCTCCAGTCGCCGGTAAAATATCCCGGCATCCATCTCCGGCGGTTCCTGAGCTCAGGCTAGTATGGGGTGAGTCACCGGTAATGTGTCCAAATGGCGGCGGCAAAGAGATTGCAGGTTTGGCTATTGAACTCCCTCTCTCTCATCTTTCGTGAACGATGTCGTTTGAGTGTTGTGTAAATATTGACTCGAAATTAATTAAATTAAACGAAACTTATTGGATAATTTCAATTAAAAAATAAAAAATAAATCAGTTCGGTTTTTATTTTAGAATTTAAAAATAAAAAACCAAAATTAATCAAATCAAATAAAAAAATATATTACAAATTAAATGTTCATTAAAAATATATGTGTTTACATATTATCTCTCATATGAATAATTCATATAATTATTTCATTTGTTTTAGATATACAAGACAGGCACAGCGATTTATGCATCCCACAACACTTTTAATTTAACAATACTTTCAATTTAGATGATTCACAAGACTTTTAATTTAACAATACTTTTAATTTAGATAATTATCTAAGATTTGATATATTATCTTGGTTCAGTTAATTACTAAACCCAAATATTTTGAATGTGATATTTTTCAGGTTCATATTTTCTTGGGTATAACTGAAAGGCTAAACCCAAAAATTTAAATCTAGCAAATCAGCAGGCTCAAATTTCTTTGAGTTTAGCTGATGGCTAAACCTAATCATATTAGATTAGCTGATGGCTAAACCTAATCATATTAGATTAGGTATCTTGTCAGGTCATGCTTTGTTGGGTTTAACTGACAATTATAGTCAAGTATATTAGGTTTGATATCTTACTAAACCTATATTTCTTTG
>Ga0307517_10002748_pt1 | contig 28069 bp, 14 predicted proteins | sample 23_EM_MG_FD_194515 | JGI IMG/M metagenome (GOLD analysis project Ga0307517, IMG submission 194515) | Populus trichocarpa ectomycorrhiza microbial communities from riparian zone in the Pacific Northwest, United States - 23_EM | ecosystem: Host-associated > Plants > Roots > Unclassified | place... | reverse complement strand
CTTATCTCAGTCTAATGACCCGAGTCATGAGTTTGGTGAGTTGACTCGAGTCATTTCTTAGTTTTTTTTTAAATTGATTTTTTTTTTCAATTTCAACCTTAAATATTGGATTGATTTGAAATTGTGCTTCATACTTTATTTCAATTAACTTTCTATAAGGTTATTTCGATCTCATGATTGGGGGCGCGAGTTTGATAGGTTAACCAAGGTTAACTTGGGTCATTTTATCAGTCTGCTTTCTATGTGATTATCTTAGTCTCATGTTCCATGTCATGAGTTTGACAAGTTAATCCGGGTTGACTCGAGTCATTTTTTGTGTTTGCTTTTTAATTGATTTTTTTCAATTTCATCATTCATCATTGATTGAATAAGAATTGAGTTTCATAATTTATTTTAATTTTTTTTATATGAAGTTATCCCAATTTCGTAACTCGAGTCACATATTCGATAAATTAAACCCCAATCATCAAATATGTTATTATTTCAGTATTTTTTTAAAAAACTTATCTTAAATATATTTATTTTAATCAAATTATATTTTTATAAATTATTTAAATTGTCTTTAAACGTGTCAAATTGACTCAGTTATATCATGTGAACCTAAAAATTTTAAAAATAATTTTTTAAAAATCACTTTTTATCACACAAAGAAGGCTCGTCGGGAAAGTCATCCAGTTGGAGGATCTCTTTTAAACACAGCTCCCTGTCGGGAAAGTCATCCAGTTGGAGGATTTGGCTAAAACTTTAAAGAGATTTTGCGTCACCAACCTCTTCTTTGAATCAGAAATAAATGAATAAAAAAATGTACATATTTCTTTCATATCAAATAAAATATGTATGGCATTAATTTCTTTCTAACCCTTGTGCTTAGCGAAAAGTCAATTTCCTGATCTACACGTTTCATCTTTTATACATCACACGTACAGAGTTAATTTTTCTTATTTCATATTTTCTTAAAAAATATCATAAATCTCAATTCTGATTTATCAAATTAAATACAGAGAGTCAACGTAATTCTCACTTAAATACAGAAAAAAAAATTGAGTGACCCAAATAACCAAACCAATAATAAAAACCAATTATATATATAAAATAAAAAAATGATTTGATTTGATTTGTTTTTTTATTAAAAACTAAACCAAACAAAAAATTCTTAATTCTAAAAAAAATGCCTTTCCAAGTAAATTACATTTGACAATGAAATTACATGTTATAAAAAATTTCAAAAACTGAATCCGATACAAATTTGAAAGGATATGGTACAAAATAAAAGTTGTTTATAACTAATTATTTATTGTAATTGAATTTAATTATAATGTTTGATTTGAATTCAATTCATAAATAAATTAAATTTACATGTTTAGAAAAGATAAAATTAAATTTATTTTATTTTTTATATTACCTTTATTATCTTCATTTTATTTTTTCAAAGATATTGAAAAAAAAGAGACTAGATAGATAAATAAAATATTTTTAATATTTTATTTTTATTTTTATGATATTTCTAGAGATTAAATTTTGTTTTTTATTAAAATCTTTAAATTAAATTTAATTTCAAAGAGTAGAAAACATGTCGTGTAACCTTTTCTATTATCAACCACGTGTTTTGACGTCAGACTTGACCATAAAATAATAAAATGCCGATACCTGCCCACAAAACGACAATCCAAACCCTCCCTCCAAAATTTAAAAAACATAAAACAAAAGAAAAGGAAGAACCCGAAAACAGCATGGATGATTACGGATCGCGAGATCGTGCAGGCTCTACCATAAAATAAATCCTCTCTATTATAAAAGCGCACCACCGGTGCACACTCCACACTCTTCGCTAACGTACGCCACTCTCACTCTCACCAATCTCCACCATGGCTATGTCACTCCAACTCTGCCGCGTACCTCTCCGCTCCTACCTTTCCTCCGACAATCGCATACCTCCCCGCCGCCGTATAACCACCGTGTTCGTCCGCTGCGCCGGCGGTGATGGCTCTACTTCTTCAGACTCTGGATTTGACGCCAAAGTGTTCAGACATAATCTGACAAGAGGCAAGAATTATAATCGCAGAGGCTTTGGTCACAAAGAAGAGACTCTTGAACTCATGAATCGCGAGTACACCAGTAAGTTATCTTAAAAAAAAATAAATCTGAACAATTAATTAAAGGACGTGCAAGACCTGAATTGCGAGTGATTGTTTTTGGAATTTTGAATTTGTAGGTGATATAATAGAGATGTTGAAGGAGAATGGAAATCAGTATACATGGGGAAATGTTACAGTCAAATTAGCAGAAGCTTATGGATTTTGCTGGGGAGTAGAGCGAGCTGTTCAGATTGCTTACGAAGCCAGAAAACAATTTCGAGATGAGAAGATTTGGATTACTAATGAGATTATTCACAATCCGACTGTTAATAAGGTGTTATAAGTTTTCAATTCTTTTTTTTTTTCTTTTTAATTTGGTTAATCCGAGCAGTATAGAGCTGAATTGAGGCAGTGAAGCTATTTTTGAAAAAAAAAATTGTTTCTTGTGATTCCATGTTTTAGGAATAAATTGTGAATGGTTAGTGATGGTGCTGTGTTTTATTGTTGTGGCAGCGGTTAGAGGAGATGGAAGTTGAAAACCTTCCTGTTGAGGAAGGGAAGAAACGGTTTGAAGTTGTAAATGGTGGTGATGTCGTGATTTTGCCTGCTTTTGGAGCGGCGGTGGATGAGATGTTTACTTTGAGCAACAAAAATATACAAATTGTTGATACAACTTGCCCTTGGGTGTCTAAGGTATGTTTTAGATGGGGTTTTTATCTGTGAGATTAGTTTATTGCTTGTAATTCTTTGGTTTTCTATGTTGATTATATGTGTGTATTTTGATGACATATTTATTATGACTTGAAATTTTGTGAAGGTTTGGAATGCTGTTGAGAAGCAGAAGAAGGGAGATTATACCTCAATTATTCATGGGAAATATGCTCATGAGGAAACTGTAGCAACTGCTTCTTTTGCAGGAAAGTACATTGTTGTGAAGAATATGAAAGAGGTATGCTCCAAATAATAGCGGTGGCTAGTTTCCTTTCTTCTCTTGGTATATTAGAAAATCCTAGAATGTTTTTTTAGCATGTTAATCACGACTCTCAAGAATATAGGAAGTGCTGTGCATTATCCTTTAAAAAAAAAAATGCAAAAATTCTGAGAAGTTTGTACGTAATTCAGGCAATGTATGTGTGTGATTACGTTCTTGGGGGTGGACTTAATGGATCTAGCTCAACCAGAGAGGAATTTCTGGAGGTAAAGCTTTTGTTTCTTGTTAAATTTATTTTATTTTATTGGATACTACACAAAATTCTAAGATAATCGTTGGCTTGCTTGCAGAAATTTAAGAAAGCAGTTTCCAAGGGGTTTGATCCTGACAGTTACCTGGTTAAAGTTGGCATTGCAAATCAAACTACAATGCTCAAGGGAGAAACAGAAGAGATTGGTAAGTTTTAGTTATGCTAAGCCATTCTATCTTTTCCTCAGAAATTGCCACCATTGATACTCAGTTTATTGATTTTCCTATACTTGACAGGGAAATTGGTCGAGAGGACCATGATGCGCAAGTATGGAGTGGAAAATATAAATGATCACTTCATAAGCTTCAACACCATTTGTGATGCTACTCAGGTGATTCTTTCTTCTATTCTGATGATTCTACTTGTTCAGCTTTTCATTAGAGTTCTGCGAAAATCTTGGGCATTTGATGGTCTTACCTGGCTTACTTTCTTTTTACTATTTATGGAAATGAAATTCAAATGGTGCTTTTCCTATCCCCTTCTCCATCTATAACCATATCATAATTTCAAGATTGGCCAACCTTTAAACACCTCGAACCTTGAATTTCCCTTTTCTGAAGGAAAAGAGGTTAGAGACAATGAAAGAATGCTAAAAATTAACTAAAAGCAAAGTTTCTTTTATGATAACTGTTTTGGTTCATGTTTTTTTATCTTATATTTACACAAGCTTCGATCTTTTGTTCAATGTGCAGGTGCGACAGGATGCAATGTATAATCTGGTGGAGGAAAAGTTGGACCTTATGTTGGTCGTTGGTGGGTGGAACTCAAGTAACACCTCCCACCTTCAAGAAATTGCTGAGCTCCGTGGAATTCCTTCATACTGGATTGACAGTGAACAGAGGATAGGCCCAGGAAACAGAATAGCTTATAAGTTGAATGTAAGTGCAACTGCTCGTAATTCCCTTTCTTTGACCAAATTTATTTCTCATTTCATTTTAGACTTCTTATTTATTTATCCCTGGATAGCATGGGGAGTTGGTTGAGAAAGAGAACTGGCTTCCAGAAGGTCCCATTACAATTGGTGTGACATCAGGTGCCTCTACACCAGACAAGGTATTTATGCTGCAATCGTCCTTTCTCCATCTGTTGCTTTTGTAATTTTTTTTTCTGCCATTGACACGCGATTTTGCTTCCAAACTTTGAGATGACGGCATTATAGGATTCCCATTCCTGCAAACCATGTGAATCGTCACGTTTCCTGTTGTGCTAAATGTTATTTATATCATATACCTGGTGTTGGACGTTTGTAAAAAAGCTAATATTATTTATCATCTAAATCAATTTCTATCAGGTTGTTGGAGAAGCCCTTGTCAAGGTGCTCGGCATCAGCGGCGAGGAAGGCTTGCAACTAGCATGAGTTGAATCGGTGTACATATACAGAAGCATTTGAGAGCGGCAGGCAGATAATGTATCGTTTAACACAGGATCAATGTATCAGCAAAAAGAGGTTAGCAAAGATCCATATAGATAATACCTTTCCATGTACTTGAGTTATTGAGTCGAGCTCACAACGTTAGCCATATAGAGGTTGCAGTGGTAAAACAGTGCCGAGTGAAGCCTCTTAGCGACTATTCTTCTTCCACAAGGAGGAGATCTCTTACGTGATAATATAATATATAACAGACAAAGTGTTATACAAGACAACAATGATGCTGAAGGAGTTATACAAGCACTAATTCCACTACTAAAATCTTCACATCAGACACTCACAATTCAGTTAACTTTCTAACGGCGGCAGCACCTGACACCAAAAGAATTTTACATGCCTGGAGCCATTAGCACAGCAATAACAAACATCTCTCCAATAGCCAAAGGCAAGATAGACAAAACAGCCAAAACCTTTCTAGGCAATCTCTTCAAGAACCCCAATGCCCCACTTCTTTCCTTTACTGGAACCTTCTTTCCATCACCACCACCACCACCGATCTCCTCTGACACAACAGGTGGAGCTGAATTCGAAAGAAGAATCTTCTTGGACACATTCTTGTCCTTGTTCTTGATTTCTTTAGAAGTTTTTAACTTGCTACAAGTTATGATGGTTAAAGAAAGCCTGCTTGTCCTGTTGCTGTAAAGAGTGTGAAGTTGGGGTTTGAGTTTGATAGTTTTGGAGTAAGGAGAAGATGTGGTTTGAGAAAATGGGGTTGAACAGAGATGGGTTTGGGGTTTCCATTAATGGAAGTTTTGCAGCTCTTTTGCCCCCAAAATATATTTAATTGGCGAACATAATAAAAAAGTTTAACACAAGTTTTCATTAAAAATCATTAAAAAAAATGATTCCTTTGTTTACTTAGTTTGAAGAAGATCAACAAACCATAATCTCCACAAGCCTCTCCCATACTACTATTCTAACTTCTGTATCTGTTTGTTCCCTCTCCCCATCAGATCCTACAAGCTTTAAAGAAAAACAAAAGCTTCAACTTTGTGGAAAGAACAAAATGAATTGTCGATGAAAATCTGGACACAGTTTTTTTATTTATCCAATGAACAGAAACGTGCTCTCCTGTCATAAGTGAAGAAGCTGGTAAGAACCAGCAATCACAAAATCCCAAGTAACCTTGACCTCATTGGACTTTCTTCAGGGGTAAATTCAAAGGATTCATACACTACAATACCAGGGTTGCTGGAATGGAATAGCTGGATCATTTAAAAAGCAGGAAGGTTGGATTGCCTCTCGTATTCCCATTTCTCTGTTAGCCAAGCAATATAACTAGATAGATGACAATCCGTCCGTTCCTCCTCCTCCTCCTCCTCCTCCCACTTTACCCGTCCATCTTCTGGCTATTCATCCGTCCGAGTAACATAGCCTAAATATGTTAATGTTTGATCTCTTTAATTACTAGATGAGGTTGGAAAGTGGTTTGGGGACATTTTGCCATCAAGCGGAAAACTCACTGTGAAAGGAAGGGTAGCAGAGATTCAAATCAAATTGCTATAGATATTTGTGTAAGAAACAAAACGATGAAACTAGAGAGTTGGTTATTAAGGTAAGGGGTTCATGACATGTAGCTATAGCCCACCAGTTTTTATCATAAGTACATAATAGAAAAGAAAAAACAGTGGTCTCCTTCCTTATCTTCTCGTAATCCAAATAACAACCATACAAAACTCACTCACTTTCGGTTTCAGTTAGTTAACCCGCTCCAAAACCCCCAGAACCATGCTTTACTCTCTCTCCCTGCCATCCTCCTCTCCCTCCTATCCACCGGCGAAACCCCTAAAACCCCGTCATCTCTCTCCCTCTCCCCACCCTTCCCATTATATCAAATTCCGCACAGCTCACCATGAAAACCTCAGGTACCTCAAAGCCATTGGTGTTATTGGTCCCAACAGCAAATCTCGCCAATTCCCTACCCCTGATGCCATATCTCACATCCTTGCCACCCTCAAATTTTTTGAGTCCAAAGGCTTCTTGGAGACCGACTTTGCTAGGCTCACATTTCTATGCCCAGAACTTTTATCTCTCAACTTTGACATCACTGACATTGAGCCTGTGTTCCAATTCTTGACCGACGATTTACATGCTTCTGTTCAAGAATCGAGGGGTTTGGTCATCAAGTGCCCTCGACTACTCTTCTCTGATGTGGAATATTTCCTTAGGCCTACTCTTAATTACCTGAGGCAATTAGGGGTGAATAAGTTGAATGTTCCTAGTAATTTGAATGCACATCTTTTGAACATCCGCGTAGAGCAAATGCAAGTGAGGTTCGAGTTTTTAAGAAGCATAGGTTTTTCACATGATGAAGCTGCAAATATTTGTGGAAGATTGCCTGCAATATTTGGGTACAGCATTGAAAACAATCTGAGACCCAAAGTTGAGTACTTGGTGGATGAGATGAAGAGGAGTTTGGATGAGCTGAAGGAGTTTCCTCAATATTTTGCTTTCAGTTTGGAAAAGAAGATAATGCCAAGGCACTTGCATCTGAAGAGAAGGAATGTCAAGATCAAATTGAACAGGATGCTGTTGTGGAGTGATGGAAGATTCTATGGAAAATGGAAACGATGATTTGGTATGCAATTTCAGAACTTGTTCTTGGTTGCGCTTTAGGCCAATTTACTGCCTCTTGTCACTTCATGAATGCGTAGAGTTCATATTTTTCTAGTTTTCGCATTCACATGTAGATAAATCCTCAAACATGCAAGTATTACCTGGATAATCAATCATAAGAAGGAACGATTAAATTAAATAACTTTTGTTTTTTGGAGATCATAGGATAGTAATGCAGAATGAAGGGCAGAAATTCTGTGAAAAACCAAATCGATAAGAGTTCATCTGCTTTGGCCTTCCAATTTCAATAGAGATATGATACAATACTGGGTGTCAAGTAGTGCAGTTACCACGAAACTTCCTCCCGTGAACTAAATTTTGCATTAAATCCCCAGAGGCCTCGTTGTATGCATACATGAGGGCAGCATATTCGTCAAACAATTGATCGATCCACTGGATCAATGTTATCATCTTCATATGGCGTGACCCAGATTTCATCCAATGTAAGGTCAAATCAATTTCCTAGCTGTTGATCCCTTTCAAGAACTTCTGGATTTTGTTTTTTCCCAGCCCTGCAAACATGGAAAAAAAAATGCAAGTCCTAGGTGAATAGCAGAATTGAGATTCCTATCAAATATGTACTCGTATATGCTACGCTAGTTCTGCACCCTGCTGCAATTTATCTTGCTAATGCATGGCAACTAATCCATCTATGCTAGATATGCTATGCAGAAAGGAATACTGGCTTGCATTTTGAGGCAACCAAGTCTGTCTCCATCTTCTTGAATAAAACATCTATTTTAATGCAGGTTTGAAAAAAGTGCTTACCTCAAACCAACATTCAGATCTGTTTTGTTAGCAATTCAATGTCAGCTCCAACTTCAGCAATTTTGGCCTCTTTAGATGCCTTGGCTGTTTTCGCCACATTCTCAACATCAAAGTCCAAAGCGATTCTTTTCACCAGACCATCAAGCATCTGTGTTGGGAATAAATCAAAATTTAACTAAATAAACAGTAGGTAGTTCGCAAGAACTCCTATAGTCTGATATATGAAGCAACGAAGTTCACCTTGATATCTGTTTTTCAACAATGCAAGTGTACAGCTCTCACTATTAAAACTCCACAAGTAACTAGTCTTAACTAACTGCACTCTTTTAAAATCTTCATTTCTCTTAACATGTTATCTTACTCGAAATTCAAAGTTCATAATTCATGTTAATTGCCTCACGAGTAAGATAAAATGTAGTAGATAAGCAATAAACATTATGAAGACTGTAAACATTTTGAAATGAAGATCAAGATGCTACCATGGTATACAAGAAAAATATCATTTCATCATGACATACACAAACAAATAAAAGGTTTATTTGGAAAAAAAACCCTCTCAATCAATTTGCTAATATTTGACAAAGGGAAAAAAATGCCAGCTGCATTAAAAAAAACCAGAAAGTTTGGAAAATAATTCAATGGGTTTACGTAGAGAGGGTGAGATATACCAGCGATCCAATGGCAACTAAAGCCCGGAATTTGGAGTCAACTTCGATATTTTCCTCTTCCGCAATCTGTAGGGAAGAAAAAACACCACTTTGTCAAGATCGGTAACTCTGCATCTATGATCCTTCTCTGAAAATCCCAATGGAATGCTACATATCCATTCATCATATTGCAATCTAGAATAAAATCAGGATAGAACATGCAAAGCATGACCATTTCCAAAAGGGTTGGAAATAAATGAGTAAAACATACCTCAAGAGCTGCTGAAAGAACTTGTGATTGACCTTCATGATCTTTCTTTTCAATCAACAGCACAGCATAACTGTGAAAACAAATTCCAGCATAGACAGAGGAAGGGCAAAGATATGTGCGTCAATACTAGGAAAAGAATAAAAACAATATTATAAATCTATGAACTGACGTGGTAAGTTATCAAAACTGCAAGTGGGGAAAAATTGTGTGAAGGTATACAGATGAGAAAATGCTCACTTGAGTATCATGGTAGCATAAGACAACTGCAAGTTCTTATTAGGAGATGAATAACAACTTGAAAAAGCATCAAGAATCTGCAACATCAGTAAAAAAAAGAAATTATTGCAATACATGCAATTGAAAAACAAACATGTGAGTGCAAAGTTCTCAGTATGACAAGTTGCAACAAGGTTATGACATACACAGACCCATAAAGCCCGTGATCAATTGAACAAAGGCCACAGAAGCATATACGTTTATAACTCTAAAGAGCCTAGCAGCCCATTATAATGTCAGATGCCACATTAAGGCCACAGGTCTCTAAAGAAATAACAATTCAGGGTCTTTAACGACAATGCTTATCCAGGCCTTTAGGTCCAAATAATCCCCTGGGTAACAGTTCAGGGTCACTTGTCACTGGTTATTTTTATCAAGTTCCTATATGTAACTTTGATCCAAGAAAAAAAAATTTACCTCACTGCGATGCTTTTGAAGCCAGTAATGATAGTGCGAATTCTTGAAAAGATTAGTCACAGCACGGGTGATCGTTAAAAGGTTTGGAGGAAGTGGAGGATTTGTTGCCACTCTCTTGATCATTTCTATCAACGTATCTGACAGCAAATATGGTCCGTAGTAAACATCAAATCTACACAAAATTCTATTACAATCATAACTAAAATTTGTTCCGCAATTAAAACTAGCACATTTGCAGAATCATTTCATATCAGGACAACCTACACCAGAATCACTAGCCATCTTTCCTCATCATCCACTCCATCCAAGATTTAGTCAATAAAAACAAGATTAGAAAAAAAAAAAAAAAAGATAATATTTTTTTTTGCAATCAGGTTTCTCAACTAAAACAAAAACAGAGTTACATCTCAAGGTACCGTTTTCATCTTCAATGTGCTTGAGAAGGACTGTTGCCCCATCCGGGTGTAGAACAAGCATCCTCAAAATATCGATAACTGAAACAAATTAATAGACTCAAGTGAGCAGAGTTTATGTACTCATGTATACGGAAGGAAAAAACTCAACAGTCGTAACAAAGCGAGAATCAATGTTATGTATAGCATTTTACATGAGTGGCATGCATGTATTAACTGCTATTTTTGAAGAATTTTCAAAATATCCAGGGAGGTTCACAATCAAGAGCATGTACTGACCTGGAAATATCATAGCCAGAGGCCAAGATTTTAGGAGTTTCAGCAGCAAAGCAATGTCAGCATCTGCAAATTTACTAGTGTGATAATGTGATGTGTCCTTCAAAATTTTTACAACTGCACTCAATCTTGATATCTCAAGCTCCGACAAAGACAGGTTCTTTTTGTCCTTCAAAATGTCAACAGTATACATTCAAGAAACAAATATAAGAAAATTAACATCAAATTGATGAAACAGAAAACCAATAATTGTAAAATAACCTACAGAATCAGAAAGCAAAGAATGGTTGAACTCTGTAAGCTTTTTCAGGATCCCTTCAAATTGAGCCACGTCAAAAACAAGCATTCCTTTCTGGAAATGAAATGGTAAAAAAATAAGAATTGAAAAGACCAGTGGCAAAATTCTATTTAACTAAACTCAGCATCACAAAAAAATTAAGACAATCAATACATAAAGACTATTTAATCAGAAAAGAGTTGAGCAATAATGTGCTAGAAACAGTTAATATAATATCATCAAATTTCATTGGAGGACTGATTTAGCTATTCTGCATCCTGTCTAGTTTGTATCTGACCTGCCTAGTTCTACCTATTCATTTCTAAAAGTACCCAAACCCTAATTAATGAAAGCACAAAATTAATGCATATAAAATAAAGATCATCTATCATCAAGAAGCAAACTACCTGAGGCTTCCTAAGTTCTAAGCTAACTATATGGAGCTAGAAGCTATTTGGGCAGGTAAGTCGAGAAACAGGATTTTTAGTTGAATAGAGTCTAGCATAGTGCAAAAAGTTTTCTTAGTTGAATAGAGTTGTAGACAACAATAAGGGTAGAAATAGATAAAATAATAAATGCAAAATGCTATAATCCCTAAAAATAAAACCCATGATTACCTAAGATTCCTAAATTGGCAGTCTAGAAATGCAACACAAACCTTTCAAATAAGAGCTTTACAAGCATACCTTGGGAATATGTTTGAAAGTTGGTTTCGCTGGAACCTCTGTTGCATAAACAAGAAAGATCATAAATTCAGGCCATGCTTTATGAAATTGGCTAAATCCCAAGGTAAATGCGAAGATAAATATTAAGTTGTTTTTTCAGGTCAATGTATACATACCAGACATGCTAGAAGATCCTCCGGGTATATAAGCATTTGCTGAAATATTAAAAAAAAAAGAAAAAGAAATTCACATCATATGAAAACAGAGTTGAGGACTGCACACCTTACCAGTTACAGATAGCTACATGTATTATACCAGAATGAAATTATACTTACAGCCAGTGTATGGGTCACGGAATGATGAATCAAGTGCAACGCCACCTTGGCCAGAATTTTGGAGTATAAACTCTACAATCTGTTGACGATAGGCAAGAGGAAGATTCTCCTTGAGAAGCCACTTGTCAGCAGTCGAATATGGATTATCTGGAAACATCTCAACCACTTATCTCAGCATGCCTAATACATTTTCTGTACGCAAATAATTATGTCACACATTCTACAACTGTTCTTCTAAAAACAACAAAGAAATACACTCAGTTAAGCATTTTGAGTTGCTTTCTTAGTTAAGCATTTTTTTCCCAAGATATTCTCTCCAAGAACCAAAAGTAAGGAATAAAAGAACTCTCAGAGAAAACAAGGCCATCCACAGCCATTAAAAGGCAGAAAAGTTGACGAAGAAATTTACCTGATAGATTGTATGGCAACTTACGAATAGGCTCTCCATCACCAATATCAACATCAAACACTGATAACAAGATTATATAACAATCAAGATAAAAAGTGAGGTGAATTTCAAGGGAGTAAGGAAAATGAGGCTCAGAGCAGCTGATAACTAGATGCTGACCATAATCATATTCAATTCCATCAAGAACAGGCCGCTTCATGCCATCATCTGGTCCATCAACAACTTCTCCAATCTGAAAATGGATGAGTGATAACAAAACATGAGCAATACGACAATAAAAAGAAATAAATTTCCAGAAGTAACAAGAGAAAAGAAGCACAATCTGTCAACCAAGGCATCCCCTAAGTAGTCCTTGTCATTGCAACGACATCAAATCCATTCCTTCATGATACATACATAATTGGAGAAGCTAAAGCAACCAGATAGTTTTAATTCTCCTTGGAGAAGATATATGATTATGACCATATGTGGTTGCTTAAAACCCACAGTACTTAACTCAATTGCTTCTAGAAACTTCATTTCCTCGTGTTTGTTCTCATCTTTGAAAGATGACAACACCTTAAAACACTATGGTCATTCATTCCTTAATCACATAATGGAAGGGACATCAAATCCATGAACTTCATGATACATACATAATTGGAGAAGCTAAAGCCACCAGTAAGTTTTAATTCTCCTTGGAGAAGATACATGTTTACGACCATTTGTGGTTGCTTAAAACCCACATTACTTAACAACTCAATTGCTTCTAGAAACTTCATTTCCTAGTGTTTGTTCTCATCTTCGAAAGATGAAAACACCTTAAAGCACTAAGGTCATTCATTCCTTCATCACATAATGGAAGGGATTGTTCAATTTGTCAGTCAATGACCACCATATGAATTGCATCTGTCTAAATCAATGTCATGCATGGAAATATCATGTGAAAACAAATGAGATAAACAAAGGGGGCTGAGCACATAAATTGAAGCGAAGGATGTTTATTTGTCAAAGAATAAATTATTTTATATAGCACGGGAAGAAACAAGAAAAGAAAACTCTTCATAGTACGAATAAGCATGAATTCTTTTCAAATTGAGAATGCACAGCATCAACTCAATTGAATTCTTTTCAAATTGAGAATGCACAGCATCAACTCAATTTAGCTTGGGTAGAATGTATACGGACAATGCTTTCTGAGCAAAAAGGAACATGAACAGCATAGACATAAATATGCCTTGAATGATAAAATGAGCATGGAAGAACTTGCTGGAAAAACAGTATGATGAAACTAATTGTTACTTTATCCCACTTCTGTTCCCTCAAATTCCAAGCATATGCGACACCGTTGTCCCCTTCTCTGATGATTTTGGTCTGCCCATCACTGGTTCCTGATCATAAGATAATTACAATACATTACTTAATTAGCAATTTCCAACAGAAATTAGGCAACATTTTCACCCATAACTTGCACAAAATACGCTGAATTTAATATAACTAGGTAGAAACACAGTCAGGTACCACCAGAATTTTATTTTCTTGTCACTGATGCAATTATCCAGACACTGGTATTGACTTATATATTGATTGATATAAGTAAAGGCCATTGCTCCACAATTTTAAGTCCAGCGCAATTGTCTGCTATTCACAATTGATTTTCATGACAACTAGCCATAGCTTCATCAAAAAATAGAATTTCCAAGATAATTAAGATAAATGTTTTTGGAGGGTCTATTTGAAGCCACACCTGGAATCTGTAAAGCGTCAAGGCCTGGTAAATCTTCCAATTTCAATCCCCCAACCCTCTTCCTGACAGAAACAATTTGCAACATGAATCAGCATTGACAAGCATTATAAAGAAACCAACATTACCATGATCCAGAAGGAGAATCAACTTCCACACATCATAAAACTATGAAAAGAAGTGCAGGAATACATATATTTCAAGAATTAATGAGCTCGGAAATGCTATTAATCATGAAATAGACTGAGATTTGCTAGAAGTAGACATATTTTTTCTTAGTCTTTTTGGTGCTTCACAGTTAACAAATTCAAACTTAGGTTGTAAGTTAGCAGATATATCATGAAATAGACTGAGAATTGCTAGAAGTAGATATATTTTTTCTTAGTTTTTTGGTGTTTCACAGTTAAAAAAAATTCAACTTTGCTAGAAGTGGATACATTTTTTTCTTAGTCTTTTTGGTGCTTCACAATTAACAAACTCAAACTTAGGCTGTAAGTTAGTAGATATATCATTGTGGTTCACAGCTCACAATTACCCATTAAGTAACTAACATACCGTACAAACAACAACAGAAACTCATTAAACATTGATCCAAGACAGTATAGAAGTCCACATTTTAACAACAGAAAGTGCATAAAATATGTATCACTTGCTGGCAAATAATGCATGAATATACCTGCTTAATTTGTATTGAGAAAGTTGGGAAACATAAGAGTCAAGATCTACTGGGTCCGCAATCCTCTCCTGATGTGAAGTCCAAATACGTACTACTCCATCTGAGCATGCTGTCACAATATCACCATTTTCCAAGAATTTGACATCCCAAACACAACCAGGATGCTCTAAGCTCTGAACACAGACTCCATCTGCAACATGAAAATGATTTCACAAGTAAATAACATTTCAAAGACATGATCAATTCGGTTGCAATGCCCAAATCCTCAGCATCTGAGATTACATGAGTAGAAGAACAACCAATAGAAGCAGTCACCTTTCCAAATCTTTGCTGAACAATCTTCACTACCACTAACAATTAGTCCAGACACATGTGAATCAACTGAATAGACAATGGAAGCATGGCCAACCATCTCCATCAATACTTGGCCAGTTAAAGCCCATAATCTGATGGAGCTGTAGCAATGAAAATACTATAGCAGTCAACGACCATTTATGCAAGACAATGAGGGTTGTTCTTTAAAAATGAATAACGAAGGAAGTCCAGGGAATCTTTATTTATAAACTGCAATAACTTTGGCGCTATCCATCATCTACTAAGCCAAACATAAAGCAGAACCATTGCATTATAAAACAGAAATAAATGAAACTGACTGCTCACCCATCATGTGATGCAGAAAGAATTCCCACTCCATGCATCTTTGCTAAGCCTCTTACTGTATCTACAGAGTTCACAAGTACAAGCCAAATTGAGCCTGAATTAGTATACTGACCAATAAGCCATCTTATTTCTTGGTACAGAGAACAGATATTGAACAAAGTGGGGCTGCAAAATTCTCCAAAACCATTTCATTATTTAAAGGTAAACATAAACGTACAACAGATGAGCAACAAGGCATGTGGGAAAGAAGAGCAGGGGGGAAACCCAACCTGAGTGCCCTGCAAAAGTGTGTAAGCATGTCTTCCCTTTCCAAAGTTTTAAAGTTGTGTCAGTTGAACCTACATTGTCATGGAAAGAAAAGTCAAGTTGTTGGTTTAGTGTTTGGCACACAAAACCAAACCATTGGATCCATGTATTTGAATATGAAATGGAGAACGATTAAGAGTTCGAATTAATAATGGAAAGATTAAGAAAAACACTTCCAACACACAGATACAGGCCAGCACAGATCATAAAACTAAAATTTTAATCCTGAATGAAGAGGTGAGGGGCCCCGAGCAAATGCGTCTTCTAAACCAGCACTTCAATAGTGCCAAATTCATTCAATTTTCCAAATGCAGCACTAATATTTTTCACTCAAGGTAATGTAACTAAGATTCCACAAAAAAATAGGCAGAAAATATACCTGTAACAAGCTCGCCGGACGGCAGCTTAATAATCGCTTGGATCGCAGACTTATGAGCCTCCCAAGACTCAACAACTTTACCTTTCCTCCATTTCCTCAAAGTACTATAACAACAAAAGGAATCCATAATAATCACAAAAAAAAGAAAAGGCCAAAATTTAGATCATCTATCAAGGCGAGAACACACAAAATAATAAGCCTACCAATCAACGGAGGAAGAAACAATATCTTCATCATCCAAAACAACACCAGTAACTTGCAATTGATGACCACTCAAGCTATGGACTTTCTCTCCATTACTCAAATTCCAAACAAAAACCATCGTATCCATTCCACCAGACACGATCGCGCCTTCTGAGAACACTTCATTCGGCGGATTCCATGCCAATGGTCCCACAAAACTCGAATGCCCTCGCAGAATTTTTGATAATTCAAACTTGCGTTTGTCAGTTGGGTCGGGCACCCAGTACCTCACCGTTTTGTCCCTCGACGACGTCGCTATTCCCGCATTTCCGCAAACACAAATCCCGCGAGCCTGCGAGAGATTAGATAAGTTAATCAAACGGACTTAATTTTAATTAAAGATATATATATAGAGAGAGAGGGCGGGAGGGAGGGGTTGCTACGTCGTCTTCGTGGCCGCGAAGCTCGTGGCTTAATTGATAAATTTTTAAGTCGGTTTCCATGTCCATGATTTTGAGAGAGTTTTTAGAGAGCGGAGGGTTTTATAGTTTAGAAGTAGAGAGAGAAGCAATTTGCCGTGTTGGACGATGAAGGGATCATGTCTTCATAAGCTTCTTGACTTCCGTTGGAAGTCAGGAGAAAGTGAGTTCTGGTTTGGGTTCGTTGTGTTTTGACTTTTTAAGTCCTTAATTTTTTAATTTATTTCTACTTTGGTTCCTAAACTTCTTCGTTATTTCTTGCTTTTAATGGCAAGGCATTTTTTAAATAGATTTCACGCTCCAAAACTTGAGTCGTTTCCTATCACAGTGTTGTTTCTGATTGCTGGTGGTATAGGCAATGACATTGTGGTTCAAACAAAGCTGGATTAGTATAAATTTCATATCCTATCTCTCCATCATCTTTTAATTCTCGTAAAAATTCAAATTCAAATTCAAATGTTACCAAAAACCAAATACATATATGTATGCGCAAGTAAATAATATAATATTGTGTTGGGCCAAAAATTTTGATGGCCAATATGGCAGGATATATGAGTTAACCCAAGTTTCAGGTGATTTAAAATTTTGATCGGGTTTCAAATGAGTAAAACTCAAACTTGTAATTTGTCTGGTTAAACCCGGGCAACTTACCGGGTCAACGTGGAACCTAGGTGAGGCCTGGGTTTTTATTTTTTTATATTTTTTAAATAAACTAAAAAAAATATAATTAATTTTGAATATTTAGCTTTTTATAATTTTTTTTATAATTAATATTAACATAAAATATTTCTTAACTTTTCGACATGGAATATATATATATATATATATATATATATATATATAACTTATTTTTATATGGAATGTTTTTTAATTTTTACATTTTTTACTTTTTTCTTGTCGATTTGGTTCAAAATTTATGTATCTCTAGTGTGTTGTTATCTGTCATCTACAACCTTCTTCAATGTTCGTCCCAAGCCACTTCTATAGGCAGCATAGAACATCAACTGCCAATTAATTCAATCTTATACTTTCTCCTTATTTTACCTATGCTTCTTCACATCATGGAACTCGTCTTGAAGTTCTTGGTTTGAAAAGACAGCTGAAAGTTAGACAATCAATTTCATTTTGGATATGATCTTCGAAATTGGACACGCACTGGTTAGCATAATCCACCAACAGAAATTCGTCTAATACTAACTGCATTACCAACAGAATAATTCTATCAGTAATTTATGGTCATAATTACCGACGAAATCTTTTTCGTCTGTAATTTTATTGGTATATACCGACATAAGTATTATGTCGGTATATACCGATGAAATTACAGATAGAATATTCAGAATAAAAAAAAAAAGCTCAGCTCACCGAAAAATACGAGCAACTATCGGCGACTTATGAACAACACACGGCTTATCTCACCGAGAAATACAAGCAACTCTCGGCGAATTATAGATAGCTTCACCAAATGGTCATGAACATAGCATCACATAGTGGTGATATATGTGCGCCTCCTTTTTGGCCGTATAACAACCAGCCTTCTCTTTCTCCTCCTCCAACTCCACCATTATGTTAATTTAATATTTTTTTTTAAACACATTCAATTTGTAATGAATATTTTAATTAACTTTATTTTTTTGTTTTTGATGTTTAATAAAATTTTATTTGCATAATTGATTTTTTTACCATTAATTTATAAAATTTTATATTATTTATTCTAAATATTTTTTTTAATTTTTTTTTAAAATAACCACCGAGAGATTTACAGACGGAATGTATTCATCGGCATTTGACAGAGAGCGGGAAATGCCAACATCACCGATGAATTTACAGACGAAATGTGTCCATCGGCATTTCACAGTAGCTTGGTGCAAATGCCATAATCAACGATGAATTTACAGATAGATAAATTCTGTCGGCATTTCACAGAGTGGTGGAAATGCCACACTCATCGACAAATTTACAGAGGGATACCGTCCGTCGGCATTTAACCGGGAGCTGAAAAATATTTACTAGATATGTCACTATCACCGACAAAATAAATCTGTCGCTATATTTCAAGTGAGAATTTTTTTTTGCGCGCCATTTCTGTCTGTAAAACTATCAGCAAATTTTTTTTTTTACCGACAGACTTAATGATGAAATTTGGTATTACCGATAAAAGGTAAGTCGACAGATGTTTTCCATCAATGATTTAGTCGGTAAAAAAATTACCGACAAACTCTGAATCACAGACGGATGAAATCTGTCCGCGTGAAATCTTGTAGTGATGTCATTTATGCCTAGAAATACTTTTTGCCACAGCTTTCAAGCTTCCATTGCTATATTTCACAGAAAGCCACCTTTATGTTATGTCTGTTCTCCGGTTTGGTAAGGCAACGCATCTTGATTTGCCACTTCAAATGCTTCTAGTGCGGTAGCCACCATGCAAGGAGAGCGGGGGTTCTGTAGGCTGGTTTTTACGTAGACAATAAAGAATTCCTCTTGAGCTTTTTTTGAACTTTGAACCCTAATCTCTACGACAGCTACCAGTCAAAAACTTTGAATTAGAGTCAGTTTTGAACTGTGTTTTAAACGGTATTTTACTGAATTTTGAAAAAAAAATTAAAATTATTTTTTATATTTCTAGATTGTTTTAATATTTTGATATCAAAAATAATATTTTAAAAATAAAAATTATTATTTTAATATATTTCTAAATAAAAAAAATATTTTAAAAAATAACTTTAAAATACTCCAAAACTACCTTAAGTTTGGGCCATTGCTGGGATCTCTGTGGGGGTGGTTTATTTCCTAATTTACTCTTAAACTTCCGTGGAAAGAAAAAAAAATATAAAAGCATTATTTTGTGAAATAAAAAATAAAACAATCAATTTACCTTAATATATATCCTACAAGCTACAGCTAATTAATTTATTATAATATAAATCCAGCAAGCTGCAACCAATCAAACAAAAAAATAAAAATACAAATCACAATTAAAATTTTTCTACAAAAAAATTGAAGCAAAATCACTAATTAATTTATCTTCCATCAAACAAAATAAAGTAATTTAAATTTAAAATCTATTTTTGTTTTGTTTTGAGATGTTTGCTAATAATTTGATGATGTTTTTTTATAATTCTACCATTTTCGCTTATTTTTTTCTCAGATCTACCAGTTCTACCAATTGTTTTTAAAATTCTTGTTATAGTGATTTTTTCTAATTAATTAGATATATTTTATTGGTTTGTTTTCATTATGCTTGGATTTTTTTTATGTTTTGTTTTTAGCAGAGCCACCAAAATTATCAATTTTTTTTTACGATATATGTTTTGATTTTAAGTTAAACGATGAACAAACTAAGAAGAATTGATTCTTTATTATTTTTTGCTTTATTTTAAAATTTATCAAACATAAATAATGCTTCACTTTAGCTAATGTTTCTTACTTTGTATGTTTATATTTGATAGGTATAAAGACCAACAACATTAAAGTGATTGATACATTAGGAAGATAAAATTATCTTCATTACTTTGACTCAATTTGATATTACTTTAAACATTTTACTTTATACAAAGGTTATTATATGTTTGTAATAAGTTATTTGAATAAAACTAAATTATGCAAGTTTTGTTTTACAACTCATGTACAATAAATTAAAACAAATATTATATCTTGTTATATTAATTTTAACTTTCCTAATAAAAAATCCTAACTCCGCCCCCGCGCGCTCACACAAACTATTGAGCAAGAAACAGATATACATTGGACAGAGTAATCAATGATCACAATGGAAATAATTAATGAATTTGAACTAATATTTGATATAAAGTATGTACTGATAAAAATAGATATGAAATAATAGTCCATGATGTCGGAACGGAAACTAGAAACATGTTGCTGCCGAAGAATCAGTGGCAGTCATAAATTATTTTCTTAAACATGATTCAAATTGCAATAATCAATGGTATAAACTAAAAAAATATGGTGATTTTATCATTACCATAGAACATAATTAAGAATAAGATATGTCTCAGAATATGAACAACTATCCAGTTGAAAGTATCAAGAATCACCGTCCTTTTAGTTGTTAGGATTTTTTATGATCCTTTGCAGAACCACAGTCCGAGCCCTCATGATATCGCGGCTGCACGTATCAGCTAGCACTCCCAAATCCTCAACATTCTTCATGAACACCCCCAGCTTCTTCTTGATCTCCTCGATTGCAACCTTCACAGCCCCATGCTCAATTGCGAAGTCAGTGGTTCGCATTAGTGCTTCAATCTCAATCTCCAGGCGATCAATGAGAACCCGAATGTTGTCCAGATCCTTTATGGCAACATAAGTACCAACTTGCATTGTGCTAATCACCTCCTTCTGTCCCTTCAATGCATTTTCATAATTCTTCCACAGAGAATCTATCCACTTCCCCATTGAACCTAATGGGATTGTTGATGCTGCAGCGACAGCAGCAACAACAGGAGGGGCAGTCATGGCTGCAGCCACAACTGAGCAAATCAATACAGTTGCGAAAGTAGCTACAAATATCATACTTGAAACCTTCCTCCAAGTATGAATGCACTTGAGCTTCTTGTCAAGCTTATTCTTCCTAAGTTGTAGCTTCTCAAGCATCATTATCTGCTGCCTGTACACGGATTGAAAGATTTGAAAGAATTCATCGGTGAAAGGATCACCTGCTGCCTTGAAATTCTTCAGTTCTTCCAAGGTCCTCACATACTCCCTCTCTCCTGCCTCACTTTCCTCTTCGAATTGTTTAAGCGCGACAAGAATCAGCAATTGGCTATCGCGGGCACGCTTTAGGCACTTCTCCAATGCAGCACAGAAATCTAGAGTTTGCAAGCTATTTTCGAAGTACTCCTCGACAAGCTCAAACAATTCTTGATCCTTCCATATATCTTTCTTGCACTCCAAGATAACCTTAACAACCTCTTGGTTCATCTCCAACAAGCACTCTGTGACTTCCTTCAACGAGTCAAACGAAAGCGCACGAACCTCAATCCCCACAGCAAGAGTATTGATGACGTGATTGGTCCGAGCTTGGAGGGTGGTGTCAAAGGACTGCAAGTCCTTGTCGAGCCGGCAAGCAGCCTCGTAGGAGCTCAATTCAGTTGTGTATTGTAAATTGTTATTGAGATTGATAGCAGAAGATGATGCTTCAGCTGGCCTCTTGCTCACATGCCCTCCCATGGCCTCGATTCAAATATAAACAATCAAGCAGGAACCAAATTAACCAGATTCACTTTAGACCCTTCTTGCAAACCTTGAACTTCCCTTCCTACCAACAACAGAGAGACGAGATCTTGAAAGTCTATCCAGCGCAAGAGTTCGGATCTATTATAACCTAGCTACGAAAAAGAAACAAAGACTTGCCACCAAACCAAGAAAATTTCGAGCTTTATACTATTCAAAGCTGACACAAAAAGTTATCATAGATCACCAGAAGTTTTTTAAAGAGAGCTAGATTTTAAAGGCTCTAAAACTGACCAAGAGCCCGATAAGAGAGAAGTACAAGCTTAAGCCTTGGAACCCTTTGTCAACAAAAGTAGAACATCTTAATTAGAATGAACAAGGGACAATTATTAATTATGATAAGAAGGTACTGGTGAGATTTTCTTTATGAACAAGTAAACTAACAACACAAAGAAATAGAGATGATAAATTGATTAGCTAAAAGAGAAGGAGAGGTGATTGAAGAATGAAGAAGCTTAAAGAGAATTGAAACCGTTTAAGGACCAAGAAACAAGGAAGAAGGGTAGCAGAGCAAGTGGCTCATAGTTTAGAAGGATTTGAGCATATAGCTTGCACGCATGACATTATTAAGAAATTGGGTCATGGAATACGCGGGAAGCAATGTTTTTCTCCAACTTTATCTCTTCTTTCTAAGCTCTTTACAGTTTTAATGCGCAAAGCAACGGTTACCAAAGAAAAGATAGACCCTTTGTGGATAATATTATGTGTATATATATATATATATATATATATTATATAGGATTATATATATATATAATAAGAAGTTAATTAAGGTAGTTTAGGTCGTGACAAAGGCGTCGTTAGGGTTAGGGGAGGCGGTCGAAATATCTTTTATTAAAAAATATTTTTATTATTAAAATTATTTTTATATACTTTTGTATTGATGCATAAATTTTAAAAAATAAAAATTATACATATTATTTTGATATATTTTAAAACAATATTTTTTTTAAAAAAACAATCACTACTACATTATTAAACACACTTTAAAAAATAGATAGAAACAAGATATTCGAGGAAAAGAAAAAGAAAAGGAGTGAGATGCTGCAATTTTGGTTCCGGAATCATGTGGTCGGTGGCTATAGTTTTCACTTTTTTCTTTTTTGAAATTCGAAGTGTGCATATCCATGAATTGACACTATCCTTAACTCTTAAGTTTTGAGAGGCATAACAATCACGTGTTTTATTTATGATTTAACTCATGTAGTTAAATTGATTGCACATCTGTTTCTAAGATAATACTAATGATTTCGTACCCATTTTGCTTTCAAAATAATTCCACCTGTTCTCAGATTTTCCCCCCCTCCATGAAGTCTCCTGGCTATTTTGACAAGGTCTAAGAAACGCGCGTGAAGCGCTACTTGATTTACTGAAGTAAAGCATACATAATATTTATCTGGGTTTTTTTTTTTAATATGTGGGTACTTCTTGAATTAATCTTTTGAAAAGAAATTGGAGTTATAATCACAATCTTACTGCACTACGATCCAGATCGATTGTGGGCAAGATCATGTTAATAATTATATTATATAGTCTTTAATTGTATGAAATCTTATATACCTCTGATCACACCACAGATTCCCCACAATCTTTTCCTGGAAATAGATATCAAAATCTTATAGTCTAATCGCAGAATAAGGATCGACAAGAAATACACACCTGGTTTTTGTTCTTGAAAACACAAGCCACCTTCGTAAAGTTAGTAGAATCAATGCTGCAGATTAGAACTCTAGAGCTGCTCGATGCTTGATAGCTCCACTACTTATATACTGAGTCTTGAGCCTCAAATGTTAGCTTGTGACTTGTAAGCCAAGGAACTTGAAATTTCTTACCCTTCTCTGGAAATGTATTCACGTGTATGTAAAAGCCGAATAAAAAGCAAGTGGTTTACCGTCGACAGCCCTCGAGGTGACGCGTCATTCGGTGTCACGTGTATGTAAATTATTGGTTGCCGCCTTTATGAAATTTGAAAATGTGCTACGGGTCTGATTGGAGTCTGTAACATGTTGTGTTTTAAATTCTTTTTATTTTGGAATATATTAAAATATATATTTTTATTTTTAAAATTTTATTTTTAAAATTAATACATTAAAATAATTTAAAAGTACTAAAAATAAATTAATTTTAAACATATTATTTTTTTAAAAAGTGAACAAACAATATTTTATCTTGTTATACAATCAATCCACGTATTCTTGAAGTCACGTGCTTGAACTCCAATTGTTGCGGTCTCTGACAAGACACATGACATTATAATATATTTTTTATGATTAAAAAACTAAATCCTTCGTCATCTCTTGTTTCTTCTACTTTCTGTCTATCAACGTGACCATATAACTAACAAATGTTACGGAAAATCCGATTGATTGATTGATCTTATCAGCTTACTGTAGATTCTAGGGCTATATTTGGTTACTTGAGTACTCAAAGATATATTCATTTGTTTAACCTATTTAATAATTTCATTTTATTTTGGTTGAAGACACGATTTATTTATTATTTATTTATTCTTGAAAATTAAAGATATAGATTTTTAAGATTAGAACCTGATTTAAATATCTTATCTTTTTTCCACTCCAAAATTAAAAAGAAAAGGAATTAAACATAAAAAAATTTCCAGTAAAAACCTAGAGTACATACAAATTTAAATATATAAGTATGCAAAAAAATAACTCATGACAAACATGTTATCAACACAAATATAATACTAGAATACGTACTAATCATATATCCAAACTTATAATTGATACTAATTCAAAGTCTTAGCATGCATGTTAATAATAATATTATATATGCTTAAATTAAAACAAATGAGGATACTTACTTGTTGAAGCACTCTTTTGTTATTTTCAAGGATGAATCCTTTGTTTTTAAGGCTTTATTGCTTCTCACTTTTGAAACTAGGATGTTTGCAACATGTTTATTAAGATTCCAAAAATAACACGTTAGTTTAAATGCACTTCAAAACAAGATCTTTGAACCAAATAATATGAAACTCAAATATCTTTCAATCAGATGAATCTAAGCTCTAGATTTGGAAGGAAAACCAAAATATAAAAGAGAATGAAAACATTAAAAATAAGATGAGAAAGAGTATGACAAAATATAAAAAAATTCAAGTTAGAAACTCTTCCTTCACCCCCTTCTTATAGTGAATTTTGAAAGTGAAAATATTGAAGAATTAATTCCCACCATTATAAATCAATAATTAAATTTAGAAAAAAACAAGAGTTTTTTGAGTGGTAAAACCAATGGTTCTTTGAGATTAATTTTTCATTTACCTATAATTTGTTTATTTAAAACAAATTTCCAACAATACCATATTGAATCAACCTATTTTGTCTTTTTAAAATGATTTTTTTTATTATGAAAGTATATAAATAAAAAACCATTTATCCCTCCATCCAAACAAAAATATCCCCTTCTTTTTCTCCCCCTCATAATCAATTTGATTATTCCTTATTTCTATATTTTGTCGCCAAATCCAAACATTTTCTTCAATTAAGGGTCTGTTTGTTTTGCATAAAATATTTTACATATAAAATGTTTTTCATTCTTTGGTTTGAAAATTATTTTCCCGTAAGATATTTAACATGTAAAATATTTTTAAATGGTGGTAAAGGAGAACGTAGTGATGAGATAACAGTTGTGGTAGTAAGATCGTCGTGGTCAAGGGCGGAGGGAAATAGAAGGCTTGGGTTCTGTAAACCAGGTCAAACTCTTGTCAATTTCTTTTTTGTAATAATATTAAATTAGCCCAAGTATTAATGCCTCTATATGGACCACATCATTAGTCTCACAAACATTATTAGTAGAATACATGTTGCTCTTAGAAAAAACACACGCTGTCCTATTATCTAATCCCAACCTAAGATTTCTGGCTTGTTGCTTGCTCATTTTTATTTTTTGGAGATTAGCCTAGTTCATCTTTTTGTTTGCTACTTGCTCATCTAAGTAAGGTGTAAAAGGTAGTAACACTGAACTCTCAAATCGTTTTATACCCACCTAAATCTCTCTGATTTTTTTTCCTTTCAATAGTTCTGTTTTTCTTTTCTTGTTATATATATGAAATTGATAAATATTAATATATAATATTCTTTTTATGTCAAATACAAATCTTGAAAGTTATTTTAGATGCAATTCAAGATTTCAAAAGGATAAGGAAGAATTATAAATTTGATTAGTGAAGTTAAAATAATTGGTATCTAGTTTATACATCATGTCATAACTGGAAGCATATACACACTTGGTAAAATTTCTTGTTTGTTTTGTATCTCTGTAAGAATATAAGCAAAGGTAGACAAAACTTGAAAGCAACATGTTATTCCATTTAAGTTACTGTGATTCTATTTAAATCAATTACAACAATGTATTCTCAAATTGAATGATGAAATTAGTAAATTTTATAGAAAACTTGGTCTTTCTCATGGATTATATATATATAAACCTACCATGAATTGTAAATGTAATATTGCTTTTGCTTTTGACAGGTAATTAGATTTAGTCAAATTAAGTGTAAAGCAAAATAAGAGGAGTGTGTGTTGTTGTATTTTGATATGATGATTTAACATATTTCAAAGCTATCATTAGGCATTTGAATTGTTGCTAGTATAATTGGAAGGGCTTAAAGGTTAGTTTCTATAATCTTAATCTACCATATATAATCCAAAAGAAATACATGTGCAATCGATAGATCCCGACTTATAGACCTATAATTGTATTGGTGGGGGATGAGTGAGAGGGATAATTAGTTGAATTATATATGCTTTATTTCAATTTTATTTGCCTTGCATTTAAACTGTATTGTATAGTTGTATATGTCACATGTGCTAATTTCCACTCATTACTTATAAATCAATAAATTACTTGAATATGTTAGAAATTATAATGGAAAGTGAAGGAAGAAAAAGAGGAGAAACTATGTTTTCATTCTTTAAACCAAGCGAACAAATATCAACCAGTAAATGACGTTCTTTATCCAATGTTAATGTCTTAAATCGTAATGACCAACCCCTTTTCAAATCTCAAAAAGTTGAAATTGATGTTAATACTCTTGAACGAGATCTTGGGATATAGATATATTCCAATATGACGTCATCCTATTAATCAGTAATATGAAATTAGAAGATCTTATATTAAAATGGGTTCATATTAACCTAAGTTAGTACAGTATCCGAAGACCTAATCAGGGAGACAACATCGTCGATTTTAGTATACTTGGTTTGATCAATTTCCTTGGTTAGAGTACTCTCCATCAAAGGATGCAGTATTTTGTTTTCCATGTTTTCTTTTTGAAAATACTAGGCTTTATCATCCCACATTAACTACTAAAGGCTTTAATTGAAAGAGGGTTAACTATGAGGTTAGATGTGCACTTTTAATACATTTAGGAAGTTCCACTTCACAGCATAATAATGCTATGAAATCTGCTGAAGATTTAATGAAAATAAGTAGACATTTTGATAATATGTTGAATGCACAAACTGCTGAAGAAGTTTATAAGAGTTAGTTGCGACTTAAGATAACAATTGAAAGTGTTTGATGGCTTAGCTTACAAGTATATGCATTTAGAGGTCATGAAGAATTTTCATCTTCTAATAATCGAGGCAATTTTGTGGAGATGATAAGACTTATAGGGAGAATGAATGTTAACATTGGTGATGTTGTCTCAAAAAGAGATTCTACATTTTCTCGCGAACAAAGTAAGGAAAAAATTTGTGAAGAAGTTGGAGATACAAAGTTTTGTATTATGGTTGATGAAGCCAAAGTGCATCAAATAAAGAACAAATTGCTATTATTTTGAGATTTGTAGACATTCAGGGTTTCTTATGAGAGTGTTTTCACAACCAGAAATTCGCTAAATACCAATGGATTTACCAACGGAATATTTCTGTCGGTAATTTAAGGTCGAAATTACCGACGGACACTTTTCCGTCCGTAATTCAGTCGGTAACTACCGACAGAATATTTTCCGTCTGTAATTCAGTCGGCAACTACCGACGGAAAGTTTCCGAATTAAAAAAAAGGCGGGTCGCTGACATGGAGGTTTTGGCGGGTTATTTGTTTTCCGACAGAATCACCGACGGATTCAAAACGACAGTCCGTACAGTGACGTGACCGGTTCGCCGTTTAAATTGCCGACGGACTCACCGAGGGATTTGAAATGGCAGATCCGTACGGTGACGTGTCTATGTTTCCGTCAGAATCACCGACGGAATTTTCGTCGGTGAAAATGTCGGATAAAGTTAATATATGACAGCTCTGACGACCCACTCCTCCCCTATTTCTCCTTCTTCTT
>Ga0307517_10002747_pt1 | contig 28074 bp, 11 predicted proteins | sample 23_EM_MG_FD_194515 | JGI IMG/M metagenome (GOLD analysis project Ga0307517, IMG submission 194515) | Populus trichocarpa ectomycorrhiza microbial communities from riparian zone in the Pacific Northwest, United States - 23_EM | ecosystem: Host-associated > Plants > Roots > Unclassified | place... | reverse complement strand
GGAGGTTCCTCGGATAAGAATCTAAAGGCTTTTGTGCAGGATGTTGGCGAGGGCTGTTTCTAGCTTGCCAGTGCCCTTCAGGCCACCATAAGCACCATCTTGGATGGGTCCTTTCTAATTCTGCTGCGATCAATTCGATGATTACGTGACTTTGAGATAATGTAATTGTTTTGAGACAGACAAAAAACAGTTGTAAGAAAGAGACACGTCTCTTATGTCTTAAACAATAAAAATTCACTTGTTTAAATAATATTTTTTTTTGTTTTTATATCTTTGTTTTTTTTTTCTTCAACTAACATTTATTTTTATTATTTCTGTACTTATCCATTCTATTTTAAAATATTAAGCATACACAACCCATTGATTAGGAACAAAGTAAACGAAGTTTCTCTTGAATTAAACAATTTTATGTGTTGAAAACAATCATCTATCTATAATATTTGTATTACATGATATATTTATGCTATCTAACATAACTTAGGATAATATGTATATTATAAGTTGTTGCGAGTCAAGATTTTTGAACAGGATAAACACAATCTTACTTAATTTATAAATTAAGTATTTACTTTTATTTTTTTTAGAAATATCTTACCTATATACTTTATATTTTTATATTTAATAATTTATAAATTAAGTATTTACTTTTATTTTATTTAGAAATATTTCAGTTTTAAAATTCTTTTTTTTTATTAACATGGGTATCCGAGTCAGGATGAGCGCACCTCGACTAATCTCACGGGCCCTGAAGTTAACGACTATGCAAGCCGCCAGTGACCATCATATTAGTAACCACAAGACTCGAACCTGAAATCACAAAGGAAGTAAACCTCTTGATCTCAAGCTCTTACACGAGTCTCAGTTTTAAAATTCATAATAGGAGGTAGATTTCTATTAAATTTCTTTTACATAATAAAAAAAGATTTATCCATTTCATAAAAGAAGGAAAGTAAGTTCTATTGTGATATAAGATATTTATACAACCGCCTCTAAAAACAAATTCATGGAATTTAGCAATATAAATCAACCAATAAATAAATTTAATTCGCTTGAGTTCAAAAAAAATTAAATAAATAACGTTTATAACTTGTAAAAATATCAAAAATTAATTTAAATACAATTATAAACTAAAACTCAACCCAACTACATTCATCAACACAGTTAAAAAAAAAAAAAAAAAGACTAAGCTCCTTCTCTGCATTCTAAATCAACTTGTTTTCTTTCTTCCCACTACAGGGGAAAAAAAAAAAAAAAAAAACCTTCCACTCTACAACAACATTTGTAAATGCTGTAGATCAAAAGAATCATCCAATACAAAATCCAACTTCCGAGCCAATCTATTTTTGTTTGATGTAAGTTGGCAAATCTGGAAGCGAATAAACCAAAGTTACAACAGGACGCAGAAGCAGCATAACGTGTGAGATCGTGAGCCCTAATACAATCCATGAATGAAAAAATAACAGCTTCTAATAATTAACAGCTCATTATCCCATCAATAACTCGGAGCCAATAATTCTCAACCTAGAGAAGTCTCAGATGTGCAGTATCATTCAGGCCTTTAATCTGCCAACCTGTTTTCCAAGAGTGCTGCAACACAGTCACTGAAGAATCTTCTATGCAGATCTTGTGCATCATTACTGGGCTGCACCCCAGGAGGCCTGTGAGCAGACACTTGATAGGAATTGAATGCGTGAAAACGCCCACGCATGAAGAGACTGCGGAGGATGAGTTCCTGTTATTCAAATCAGGGAGCAAATGTTGGTGGCTGGCTTCCCTAAGAGAGACCTCATCCTCACCCTCGTGATTGCCTGTAGAAGTCACATGTTGTAGCCTACTCTTACCAGACTTTTTCCTTGTGAGGCCCTGTCGGTGCCTATGAAGCATATCCCAATGAGAAGGCAGTGGTAGAAGAGGCCCATCTCTGTCATGAGAGAACCCTTGGCTCTCAGTTTGATGGTGCATCAACAAATCTGATCTCAGCTTTTCAGGCAGTCCCAGGACTGTTCCATTTAGGAACTGAACCATCCTAAATTCGACTTGCCTAAGTGATTCTCCAGATGGTGCACAGAAGTCAGGCCGAAAATTTTCGAGCAGGCTCTGAACTTCAGGTGTATATATTTCTGAGCGGGAGCAACCCTCCCAAAGCCCCATACTCATCTCCATTAGTGCATCTGCTGGTCGTATTTGCTCCTCGGCAAAATTCATTTCCTGAAAGATTTTTATATATGGACAATTCACTCAACTGCATAACACAAGCTGTAGAGGAAAATATTCCTAGTGATATCAAAGCTGCTTTGAGATTAGATGTAGAAGGCCCGTCTTAAACAGAGTTCCTCTTGAATGAAACAACTCAATATAAGAAAATAAAAATCTTCCTAGCCAATCTATTGGTCACAACTCACAAACCAATGATGAGGGGATGCATTATCATTGACAAGCAAACAAATACATTCTATAACTACAATTTATCCCTTTCATATTTCAAAATCAGATATAAAAGGATTGGCAGTTTGAGAAACGTGAGTGAAGATGCAAAGGAAAAAAATTCTAGTATTTCACAGCTGATGTACCTAGAAACAAAAACGAGATACATTATGAAAATCATAAGTGAACAAACACAATCAAAATTTCTAACTTTTTTCTTTCTCTATTTTTCTGGTTTTTTTTTTTTTTTTTTTGGTGAACAAAATCTCATCATTTCTGTCCAAATTTGATGCAGGAGCATTCCTAATAATAGAAAAAAAAATATTATGAAAAACAAATGAGGGATAAATGGTGCTGAATAAGATTCAGGACAGATGAAAATTCTCATAACAGGCTCCGATTTTAGGATTAACTTAAAAGGCAGAACATTATTAATTCTGCAGAAAACACTAGGCAATCCATATATGAATTGAAGGCTACGCGAATCTGGTTTCCAATGCTTCAAACAGTGTGAATCAGAACTTCGTAGAGGGAGTGATCACATTTAACTCCCTGGTGTGCAGGCAGTTGGGAAATCCGAAATCTCTCCCAAACATTAACCTTAACTCGCATAATTCTATCTTTTATCTCAACAACCAGCGCATGAAACTTTGACAATTAAGCAGAATATCACATCAATTCTTGCCTAGTTTGAATGGTCAGAGTTTGCTTCAATAAAATCAACATCTAGGACTAGAAACAAATGATGACAGCCTTGGTAGAAAATCTGCCACCTTGAAGATTATATCACCTTCTAGTCACTGGCTAGTTTAAATTTCATGTCTAGATGAGATGTGTATGTTCTGTTATTTTCATAGCTTAGAGGTTTTGCTCCAAGTATAAATATCATGCTTGTTTACATCATTGTAGAGAGAGTTGAAGTTGAATAAAATCAAATTGAGCTTGTTCAGCTTGGATGTTAGCTTTGCATCTCTTTGCTGGATTCCATTAAGTTGTGAGCTATCTTGAACTCTAAATTCTAAGGTGTGGGATTTCCCTGTCCTCCGACTTTGCGAGTATAACCCTATTTATTCTCTAGAGTGGTGATTTTCTTTATCACTAACAGAGTGGAATATCCATCCTACAAACTAACCAGAATCTTCTTGAAATCCTCCCCCACCCCCACCAAAAACAGCATCGGTGCTTAATTCATTCTAAGTGGTGTTTGAATTCCATCCTCAGCACCTCCATTCCATCCATCCCCATCATCTAAACTAACCAGAATGTCATTAGAACATAGCCTCCGTAGTTTTCCGGTACCAAAATCATTACTAGTTTAATCACTGATCAAAGACGTAAATCTCAACCATTAAGTGCCTCTCTTTCTCTCTTCGGAAAACCTTCCTCAATCAGTGACGGATTCCTCTAGGAATCAGCTCCAGTCTGGATCCCTCACTCGAAATAAATGAAAAACTAACCCTTTATTTCTCCTAAAATTACACATTTCACTATAATATTCCTAAGAAATATTCCGCTAAATTTTGAAAGGAATTTGATTGACAAATGATCACATGCAAGAACAAGCAATCAATCATGCTTTCAACGACTATTAATTACATTTGATGCAATCCCTTTTTACCATTAGAATCTTAATACAATGTTACCAATACCATTTACCCTTTGTTTGTCAGTAAGTATAATGGACAAACGTTGACACCCATTACCATACTTCTAGCTCTGATAATATTTACCTGGCAGATGGAGACAGCCATTGATCTAGCACGATTCAAGGGCGATGAATAAACGGAATGGAAGCTGACCCTTTGAGAGTTGAAGAAGACAGCAAGAGCCCTGGCTTGTCGCTGCCCTTTGGGAGTCAATTCAGCCACGTGGCACCTTCCACCGACTAAATCAGGCCTCAGATCGAGCTCGCACTCTCCATGACTGATCAAAAACACCTCCAAAACACCAACCTCGTCATCGGAGGAGAAAGGAGGCGGGGGCGGGGGAGGGAGCGGCGCGAGGACGTTGTAAGGGTCCCACACCTTGATAGAAGGACCGAGCTTTGGGGTGCCTAGAGATGAGAGTTGAGGGGAGAGAGGCGATGCTGATGCGTAACAGGGCAGCATCTCTGGCTCTTGTTGTAGAACCTTGTTGTGTAAATTATTGTTGTTTTCGATGATTCCTCTATCGTTAGGCTGTTCCAGCTCTTCTTCTTTGTCCTCCTCGTCTTTCTCTTCTTCTTCTTCTTCGCTTGCTTCTTCTTCCTCGTCATCATCTTGAGTTGCATGTGTGGACTGGGTGGAACCCATGATTATATGTGATTCAATTCAATGGACTCAGGGGTGATTTCGATTTGGATTTCGGAAATGCATTATTACAGAAACGAGTGAGTGAGTGAGAGACAGAGATCGATGATATGATGACATGGTGATGTTTAAGTGCTATTTTATGTAAGAAGCAATGAAAGTGATGCAAGAAGATTTTCAAGTAAAATTATTTATTTTTATTCTATTTAGTTTTATTTTTTTATTTAATTTAATAAATTAAATATTATATTTGATAATTTTATTTTTTATTTAATTTAAAAATCCTATAGTAACTCTATAATTATTTATTAGTATTTTTTTTACCTACAGGACATAGCTAAGACTAATATTAATATGATTGTTTAACATATATTTTAGTTTATGACTTGGAGAGAAAATATTCAATGAAAAAAATTAAAATTAAAGTTTTTATATAGTGTTCATATTCAACAATATTATGTATCCCGTTTGTTTGCTGGAAAGTAATTTTTTTTTTGCAAAATGAATTCCGGAAAAAGTAAATTCCGGGAAAGTATTTTTCGATGTTTGGTAGTGTAATGGAAAATAAGTTGGAAAATATTTTCTAGTGTTTGGTAATGTTATGAAAATGAGCTGGAAAATAACTTATTAATGTTTTATTTTTTTCAAGTTTACTAAAATAATGAGGAACAAATTTTATAAATTGTTGAATAAGAATGAAATTGAAAAACAATATAGTTTTATAAATTATCTCAAATAAAATAAATAATAATCAAAATAATAAAGATCAAATAAAAAATAAAAAAATTGAAAGATGAAGAAATTAAAATAATAATAATTAATATTTCATAAATTATTTCAAATAAAATAAGTAGCAATTAAAAGAATGAGGACCTTGATAGATAACAAATTTTAATTAAAAAATGATAAGGGAAAAGCAAAATAAAAATGAGGACCAAAATTAATATAAAAATTAAATTATAAGGGATGAAATTGAAAAACAAATATTCAAAATATATATATATATATATTAGCAATCAAAAGTTTGATGACTAAATTTGATATAATCGGCAAATAATATGACATTTCTAAATTTTTCACAACTTCCGGAAAGTGTTTTCCGTCCAAAATAAAAGGAAAACACTTTCCTGGAAATCAAACTAAATTTTTCTTTAACTGGAAAGTGTTTTCCGTTGATCAACTTTTCTAATGGCAAGCAAACACAGGAAAGTTTGAAAAATAGTTTCTTGAAAATCACTTTCTAAAAAACAAACACCCATTTCTCACTATCTTTTCAAGTTGTTTTCATTTGCATTGATTGATGTTAAAGTTAAATGATTAATGCTTTGTATTTAAATAACCATGATTGAAAAAAAAATGGCATAGAAATATGTGTTCTGTATAAAAAATGAAGATATCTATTTTTAGAAAAGAAATATTAAAGAAATAGTAATATAAGACATGCAAAAACAGGTAGTAAAATTAATTTAGTTTATAGATGTGAAAACTCTAAAAGATTATATGAGGAGTTATCACGAATTCATATAATATTAGCATTGGGATAGCTTCTTGATTGAAATGGGTACCAGAAAAATTTTAGCGATCCTATTTATGATGAGATAAACATAACTTGGTATTCTCTGCTAATTTATGATATTTTTATTTTGATGATAATCATGTTAATAATGATAGCATAATATCAATGGTGTTTTCATTGATAAATTAGAGATTAAGTGCAAATACAATATAGAAAATGCTCAACAACAAAAAATTAATTTGGGTTATATTGATACTTTTGATTACGAATTTATTACTATCATAAAGATAAATTTGTTTAAGAATTATAAAGATATAATACATATTAATGAAACAGGTTTGAAGTTTGCGGTTTATTATCCTGGAAATAAATGGAATAAAAATAACCTATCAATTATTGTTTTTTTATGCAAATTTTAATATAAATGGATTGAAATTAATATCTAATTTTTTTATGCATTTAAAGCAGGGTAAGAAAAGAGGCTGGAGAGTCTTAATTTCCATGAGATTGAAGCAAGAACAATTTGATCTCGAAAACGAGTTATTTCCAGCCTAGGAAACTGATGCAAAATGATTTTTATAAAAAAAATATTTGTTTTTTTTTTTATCCTTACCTGGTCTAGGAAAAAAATTCTCATGTATGATGTTTTTAGTTTTTTTTCTATTTAGTTTGAGAGATTAGATATTGTGCTTGGTAATTTTATTTTTTCATAGGAATCTCCAGAATAACACTTTAACTATTTATTAGGATTTTTTCTCTGACTAGTATAAACAGGATTCTTTAATTTGTATTTCAGCAAATTATTTTTGAAGAGAAAATTTTTAATAATAAAATATTGAGTTTAAATTTTCGTGTCTTGGCAATATTTTTTCTTATATTATTTCTATATACATCATAAAAATAGTTGTTATATTTTATTCAGGAATTAACTTGAGAAAAGACACATGTCACTGGATTATTATGTAAATCCACGGGTTACAGCTCAAACAAGTAAGATATTTTTATTAACCCGTGTTGTTTAATTCTTTTAAAAAATCATTGGAATTAATGCGGTCGAGTTTGGATGAGTATAACCAGGCTAATTAAATTTCATCGATTAATTTTTTTTTAGTTGAATCAATTTAAAATTTGATTCAAATCAAATTATGAATAACAAATTTCTTGTTCAGGTTTAGAACTACCACAGTAGATCTCTTGAGTATATATAATCTGATTTGTTTTTTTCTTCTCTTTTTTTTTTTTTTAATTGGATTTCCAGGAAACAGAACACAATCCTCATTCCTCTCTATTTCATGGCTGACATGGGCCTCTAAATCATCTCTTCTCATGATCCATTCATCCAAATGAAACTTCACACCTTAGGCCTTCGTTGGTTTGGGCTGTACGGTGTTATGGTTCGGAACCGAACGGCACCGCATTTAAGGACAGTGGTTAGTTATAACTCAGTCCTTGCAGTTTTTTAGAACTAATTAACCAGTCCCCATAGCAGTGTTAGAAATAATTGAAGAGTTCCTTGACTTATGTTGAACATCCTTAAGTTTGTAGTTTTTTTTTTTTTCAAAAATACCTCTTTTTTTGGTAGTAGAAATTTTCAGTTTTACCTAATTCTCTGTTTTTCAAGAAAGAAAAAAAGAAAACAAGTTAAAAATAAAAATAAAAATAAAAATAATAAAATGGATAAATTAAATAAATTTAAAGTTACACATATTAAATACATAATTTTAAAAACTATAAAGATTAATTAATTGTTTTTGTTAAACTAAATGGTCAAAATTATAATTTACTGTTTAAAATATTATAAAAAAAGTAAAGTGACCTACTCAATCTAGTTTTATCTAGTCAATATCGTGTCCAAATCAATTAAAAAAAAAATCTAAATTAAGTTTCGAGTATTAGATTTTCCGAGTCAACTCATGAAAGCAAAGCCAAGCTAACACCACTATAATATTATTCAAATCAAATTCATCCACTATCAAACCACGAACAAAAAGTCATATAAAATTTGGGATCTTTTTAATCCTTCAGCACCGTTATTTGGAAAGCTGCCTCTATGTTCATAAAAAGTAGTATTAAATAAACATAGATTAATGATTAAAGCAATTAATTATCAACAATATACTTATAATTACCATCAGCGTGAAGCTACCTTAATGATCTAAGAATATTAATAATTAATACATCTACATGGAATTTTATATGCTTAGGATCATCGAGTTGTCTCCACAATCTTAATAAGATGACAACCTAGTTATTTCTCTAATGACCCAATTATTTGTAATTATGACTTAGTTTAATAATAATATTATCGTTTTTCCCCTCTTTCCATGGCCTTGTCTTGAATTTTTTAGGTTAGGTGAGCTTCCATTGATAATAACAGTTGATGCACATCAAGACCCACCACCACAAATTTTTGTGATTCGCAAGCTGGACATCTAGATGGTGGCCTAGTGATAAAAAATTGAAACTAAAAGATTTGTTCCCTCTATGGTCTCAGGTTCGAGCCCTGTGGTTGTTCATATGATAGCTACTGGAGGCTTACATGGTCGTTAACTTTAGGGGCCGTGGGATTAGTCGAGATACGCGCAAGCTGGCCCGGACACCCACGTTAAACTAAAAAAAAAAAATTGTAATCCTGGTTTTCTTCTTGATTTTCCAATTGCTACTGTTTTGTGGTTACAGATTTTTTTTTAAAAAAAAATTAAAATTTATGATTGGTATTGAATGTTTTTTTTACACCCAACTCAAGTTAAAAAACGAGTCAGCCAAATCCAAAACTGGCCATTAAATTAGGTTGGGTTTAGTAGAAGTGCTCCAGTTTATTGGAGGGTGTTTGAGAGTGTGGTTGCGGTTGTTTTTCAAAATATTTTTTACTCGGAAAAACATCAAAATAATATTTTTTTTATTTTTAAAAAATTATTTTTGACATTAGCGCATCAAAATGATCTGAAAACACCAAAAAAATATTAATCTAAAATAAAAAAATATTTTTTTAAAATATTTTTTTAAAAAACACTTTAAAAACACAAAAATAAACATGATTTAAATAAACATATCCACCATCGTCAGCAATCATGGAGTGCAAGTCTTGGAAAGGAAGCATTGAACGTTAGGATAGGAAGTATTAGTAAATATAATAACATATTTCCATTATTTAGAGCTTGTAATGTTTTTTTAATTAATATGGATGTTCAAATCAACTTACACGCACCTTGATTAATCCTACGAGTCCTGAAGTTAACGACCATGTAAATCTCGAATGACTTTGAGATTTGTAGAACTCGAACTAGTAATTTTTAGAAAACAAACCTAGAAATCAATACTTATTTAAAGCTTGGATTTTTGCTTTTGGCCATCTTTGAATTATATATATTCTTTGTACTCTAAACCCAACAAATTCCATTAATATTAGAGACGAAATATTTCCTTATATATATATATAAATAAAATAAAATAGAGACGGAATTGACAGGAATGCTTATTTAATTACTTGTACTTTTCGTTCAAATTTGAATCATAAAAGAGGTACGTAGTAAAAATATAATTTCCATGGATATATTAATTTAATTCAAATGTAGATGACTTTATTTAGGATCCGATCACTAAAGAATTTAGTTTTGTATTCAAAATATAATTTAATTCAAAATATAATGTTGAAAAGCACCCTTATATAGTTGAATAAATAAAATAAATTTAGAAAAGAGCTCCTAGGGCAGAGGCTACGGGGTAGTCTTTTTAAAAGTCCACTTTCACATAAAATCTGATCCAAAGGATAATAAATAAATATGATCGAAATGCATGGTCGGTCCAGCAATCAAGATTTCGTGAGAATCCGAATCATGTTGATGGCACTACTCCCTTTCACATTTATTATTATTATTATTATTATTATTACTGTTTACTCAGATTCATTTCCACAGTGCTACAGCTGGCTTGAAATTTCTTTTTACAACAATTGTTATAATTAAGTTTCATCTCTACTTAGCTAGATTAATTGAGTTTGATTATGTTAATTTTTAAATCAATTTAAAATAAAACTCAATTTAAATTAAGTTTTAAATTAACAAATTACTAGATTTATCTCCGTTATAAAAACATGTTAATTTTTAGGATAAACAAAACTCAATCCCCAATCTATATAGTAAATCACAAATCAATCCTCAACTTTCAACATTATGTAGAATTTGGCTCAAAATTCATTAGGAGAACTCATTAATTCATCCCTTAGTTTAGCACTAAGATTCCATTATTTAATTAATTCCATTATTTAATTATGCTAGCTGAAATTTTAGATTCAGCTCACTTCATTTTCTTATAAAATTTAAATTCCCAACAACACAATTAAAATGAGATATAGAAGATAGCAATCTCGACATTTCCTTTACCATTTTAATGCCACTATTATAAAACTCGATCATTTTGATAGGTCAATTCAGAATCTGGATGACTTGAAATCTCGATCAATTTATGCTTAACAAAAAATAAAAAAATAAATTAATCTGAATAACTTGGTTAAAATTAATTATTTTTTTTAAATAATATGATTTTAACTTATTTTTTTATTTAAAAAAATAATCTGGGTCAAGCCTACAATGCAAAAGTTGTTGCCCGTTACCACATTTGTTTTATAACATGTGATTCCAACTTTATCCAGACTCGATCTTGAATAAAGTTTAATAACTATGAAAAAAACCTTCATCACTAAAACAAATGGAAAAAAAAATAAAAAACTGTACACAATGAGCCTTCCTGACAAAATAGCATCTTAAATAAAAAGTTTATTTTCTAGAATCTGAATGGTTCTTATGAAATTGATGGTTTTGTTTCTAAGTGCAAGTTTACAAAATAATGTCCATTAAAAAATATGGTTAATATGGTAATTTTCAAAGAATGATGTTTTGATATTGAAGTCCTTCTCAATCATTTTTCAGAGATTTGTTTTTCATAAATTATAAAATGTCAATATTGTACATAAAGTTTTTTTTTTTTTTTGAATAAATCCGCGATGAATTTGTATTTATCCCTTGTTTTCTATTCGGGAAATGATGCAACTAACACGAAATTAACACAAAGGAGCCATAGCTTCCTTCCATTGGAGAATCATTAAATAAGACAGGTCATAGTGCCATAAGCCATGTTCATACTCTCTCTCTCTCTCTCTGCATGGAAATGTGTCTGATATAACCACAACAACGGTTAATTTGCCTCCTCTCCCACTTAAACACCAAGCCTTTCGATAGATCCATCAAAGCCTCCTTCTCTACGTCCAAGGTCTGTGCTGCAGACATGCCCAGATCCTATTTAGCCAGGTATTTAATTTGCTGTTTTATCCAAAACTTCTGCTTCTTCATGAGCGCTAGCATGCCCATAAACATTAATTACTAGCCATGCCATTTTATCCCCTCGTTTTCTAATTATCTTCTGCTGAAAACTATAGAGGGCTCAAGTTTATTGCTGATGATGTGTTGAGGAAGCAAGGAAGAAATTATTATTCAACTGGTGGTTGCAGAAGGTAAGTTCATCATCTTCCCAGCTAGCTTATTTATAGATCACTCATGACTCTAAATTGGAGTTGCAAGTGATGTTTTCTTGATTCATACCATTTGTGTATATATACATGGTTGATGTTAAAACAAATTTAAAAGCTTAATTTTCTGGATGAGTTTCTAAGAATTCTTGGTTGAATCATCCCAGGATTCATGCCTGATCATCACCTTGATTAGTTAATTAGCTAGGCTCACGAGTAATGCTATTTTTTAAAAAAATTCCTTTTGAATTTCTCGTGGGAAGATTTCCGCCATTGAATATATTCTGCTGAATGGGATTTGATTTTTGTAAAAAAACGTATTTATTGGATGTGTATGAATCTTATAATAAAAAAGAATTTCTTGAAATGATTTCGAAAAACTCTTGTAGTAAAATTGATTAATTCCTTGCTCTGATTCCTCACTTAATGTGTGTGGATGAATTGACACCGTTTGGGAATACGGGTGTAAATCGCGTTTCTAAAAAAATTTAATTTATTTTGCTAAAATTTAATATATTTTATATATTTTAAATCGTTGTAATATACTGATGTCAAAAATAATTTTTAAAAAATAAAATAAAAATTATTAGCATACATTTCAGCATGAAAAATTATTTAAAAAGCAACCACAACTACAACCACACTGTAAACAAAATTAATAAATCCTAAACCTCCTTTTACTCAACCTAGTTCATATAAAAAGTTAATTGTTGCAATTTTCAGTCTTATCTTATTAATTGATTTTTTTTTTTTTGGTTAACGCTACCAGTCTAGGTATCCCGGTGAGGACGTGAGAAATATTTTAAAAATTATGAATAATTTATTCACGAGTCACCTTCAAGTTATAAAAACAAAACAGAGTTGACTAACAGCCTCCACCACGCGGGCAAGCTTATGTTTGCTCAGAAAATTGCCATAAATGTTGCATCCTTCCATGTTCTCATTCCGCTGATCTAGCTAGGCCACCACTTTTACAACTCTTATGGCCAAAATGTCTGCCTATTCTTGTTCACAAATCCTTTCCAAGAGTACTGGTGGGCAAATTAGATGCAACCTTGTTTTGTTGGACATTTTTCTGCGCAAATATATATATATTCATTAGACAAATCGATCTAACAACTTTGTAGGTCAACCCGAGAACTTGTTGATCCAAAACTTGACATGAATATCTAACCGATCTAACTTTATAGGTCAACTCGAGAATTTGTTTACCCAAAACTTGACATGGGTTGGAGTTGTCATTGAACTGGATTGATAATTAACCTATGTAAACTCAAAAATGATCTGATAAGGATTAGATTAATACAATCAAACCGGATTCAAATCTGGTCGAAACCCAGTTAATTACTTATTTTATTTTTTATTTTTTTTATATTTAAAATAATATAATCATTTTAAGATGTAATTAGATTGATTCACCTATTTTCTAAATTGAAAAGACGTACGTCAACATCAAAGCAATATTCAGTACAAAACACAAATTTGTATTAGCATATTGTTTATTGAGCTTTGCGCGCACACATATTTTATCTCCGAGCAGGCTAGAAGGCAAGGTGGCTTTAATAACAGGAGGTGCGAGTGGCATTGGCAAGACCGCAGCCCACGAATTCATCAAGCATGGAGCACAAGTCATAATCGCTGACATGGATTCACAAATTGGTCCACAAGCTGCCAAAGAGCTGGGTCCTGCAGCCCACTTTGTCCAGTGCGACGTCACAGTGGAGGCTCAGCTGGAAAAGGCAGTGATGATTGCCATGACAGACTATGGGAAACTTGACATAATGTACAACAACGCAGGGGTAGCAGGGCCATCTTTTCCACCGAGCATTGCAGACCTTGATCTAGATGAATTTGACAAGGTCATGCAAGTCAATGTCAGAGGCACGGTGGCGGGGATAAAGCACGCCGCACGAGCGATGATGCCTGCAGGCTCAGGGTGTATTCTCTGCACATCTAGTATCAGTGGACTCATTGGCGGGGCTGGCTCGCATTCCTACTCAGTGTCAAAATCTACAGTCCCTGGGATTGTCAAGTCTGTGGCCAGCGAGCTATGCAGGAATGGGATTAGGATCAACTGCATTTCACCGGGTCCGATTCCGACCCCACTCTCCTTGGCTCAGATAGGCCTGATTTATCCACGCGCCACCCAAGAACAGTTGGTTGAGATCGTGAATGGGCTAGGGCAGCTGAAGGGGGCTAAGTGTGAAGAAGCAGATGTGGCCGAAGCTGCACTGTATTTGGCATCAGATGAAGCAAAGTACGTAACTGGGCATAACCTTGTTGTGGATGGAGGGTTCACCTGCTTTAAAGATCTTCCATTCCCTTCTCCTCATGAGATTCTGTAACTGATATTTTCCATTTTCACACCTTTTGGCTTGATCATCAATCACTTTGAGGTGTTTTTTTTTTTTTTTTAAATATGAGTGTTTGAATTAATTTATATAAACTTTGATTAATTTTCCAGACTCTAAAATTAACCAATATATAAACCTTCAAAATTTATATTACTCGAACTTATTTCTTGTGAACCTTAAAAAACAACTGCATGAAAACCCATAAAGGCCATAATATAATATAAATTTATAGGGAGTGCGGTGAGATTTGCTATTTAAAATGTTTTAAATTTAAAAATATATTAAAATAATATTTATTTTTATTTTTTAAAAATTATTTATAACATCACTTAATTAAAAAAAAATATTTTAAACAAAAAAAAATAGATTTTTTTATCCTAAATACTGCTATTGGTAGCATACCAAAAACCATTCATACTAAAAGTTCAAACCATTAATTATCATGACATTCCAGGACATCGTTATATATTACTAGCTTACAAGTGTTAAATTTCGTTTTCTTGGCATTTTCTTAATGATATAGAGAGATCCATAGAATCAGAAAATATTGGTAGTTTGGTATTATATTGCTGTAGGAGTTAGTTTTTCAAATTATTATTTGTTTTAAAATATATTAAAATAATATTTTTTATTTTTAAAATTTATTTTTAATATCAATACATTTAAACAATTTAAAAATATATATATTTTTTAATTTTTAAAAAGAACAGCAAAAACAAATGGTTTAATCTCTAGGGTAGGGTGATCATTTTCGGTTTGGTTCGGTTTTTATAAAAAAAAACCAAACCGATTTTTTTTTTTAAAAAAACCAAAATCGGTTCAAACAGACCGGTTTCGGTTCGGTTTTTTAGGACAAAAATCAGTTCAAACTGGTTTGGCTCAGTTTTGGCTAGGTTTTTTCCGGTTTGGCTCGGTTTTGACTCGGTTTGGCTCAGTTTTTTTTCAGTTTGGATTCGATTTGATTCAGTTTTTTTGGTTTCAGGCTTCTAAAACCGAACCGGTTGATTTTTTTAAAATTTTAATCGGTTTTTTTTCACAGTTAGGTTTTTTCAGTTTTTTTTTTTAGTTTTCTCAGTTTTTTGGTTTTTTTGCTCACCCTCGTGTGTGAGTGGAACTCATGATTTTAAAAACTACCTGAAAAAAAAAGGGTTTTTTTTATAAATTATACTTACTTATCCTTAAATCATCAAACATACAAAATTGATTTAATTATCAGGCTATCCTTTGTTTCATGAGAAATTTGTTTTGCAAAATCATCGAAGACTCATATTTTATTAGTTAGAAAAATTCATTTTTGTTTGAAGTTTTCCACGACTTCATATTATATATATATAATTTATTAAATAATATAATAAATCATGATATATATTATATACAACCAAACATTATATTATAAATTTAATAAAGTCCAAAGCATAACCCATTGGCTATTCGAAGAGCTTTTCCTTGTTTGCAAGAGAGGAATTGTCGGCCTTGGTAGCCTTGACCGACATCGAGGTCCACGTGGGAAATATTTTATTCAACCCCTTGACTTTGAAAAGCAACCAGGACGCTCTAAACAAACTCTATTGACACAGTTGATTTTCATGACAGGATCTTTCTCTACCGTTTGATTTATCCTACAGGATCTAACGTGAGGAATTTATTAACACGGTCTACAATCCCCGCCATCGGATTCAGCTGAAACCACGGGAGGGTTCTAAAATTAATAGAGTAAATTACTCTTTCAGTCCTTCAGTTTTTGACTCGGTTACAACTCAGTTCTTCTTACTTGAAAACATGTAACCCAATCCCCTAGACTCACTCTTGATTATTTTTTTATCTTTTTTTTTTAAATCTCAATTTGACAATTTAAATGGAAAAAATTATTATCCACCTGTCTCTTCACACATACATAACCTATTCTTATGGAACTTATTTGGGATTATGGTAATGTTTGTGGTTCAAAATATTTTTCGTTTAGAAATATATTAAAATGATATTTTTTTATTTTTTAAAAATTATTTTTGAGATTACCACATCAAAATAATTCAAAAATATAAAAATAAAATTTAAAATTTAAAAAAACATAATTTGCACCACATTTCTAAACGAGAAATAACAAAACAACCCACTAGGTTTTGTTATTGCTTCTTGCTAGCAGCAACTTCTCTTTCTTTTTATAATTTTAGATTAAAGTATTTTTTATTCTCCGTGTCATTAAAAAATAATTATTAAAAAAAATAATTTTGTCAAAGTTTTAACTATTTATTGTAATTATTTGTTGTGGTTTTGTTTACTTGTTATTTTTTTATCTTTTTTTTTAATATATTGACTTTTTTAAATGATTAAATGAGATTGACATAAATCATAATATTATAATTCATTTATTTAAATAGTTAAATTATTTAGTATCCGTTTATTTATGCTGGCAATCATTGTTGGCCGCAAAAACAGACAAGCACTTTAGTCCAAGGTTTAGAGAAAATTGAAAATGAGTAAAAAGGACTAATTTATAACTTTTCAAATATGAAGCATTGAATTTAATACTATATTAATTAAAAATGAAAAAAAGGTAAAGACCAGACCGAGATTGAGGGAAAGAAAGAAGGAAAGGCGCCGCCGTGCTGGTTTTCGTTTAAATTTTTCGAATCGCATTTTGCTTCCTCTGGCGCCGCCTTCGTGCTGGTTTTCGTTTTCGATTTGTCTCTTTCTGCCTCTGGCGTTCCTGCGCAGCTCGAAAGTTTTCAACCTTTCGCTTTCATTTCTTCTCTAGATCTCTCTAGAGCAATCCATCCATCGGCTTTCTCTTTCATTTCTAGCATTGCTACCACGTTTCTCTCTCGAAGGTACTTGTTTCTCTGCTCGTATTGTTATCGATCTTGTCGTCCTTTTGATCATCAATCTGTCCTGCTAGATTTTTCCCCGAAATGATCGATTGACTCGGTTAATAATTCGTTCTTTTTGCTTGCTAGATAGATACCGTTGCTCCACAGGAAAATTCTCTTATTTGTCGACTCGAAACTGCAACGATAACACACTATAATGGCAAACGCATTGCAATTTTCGGCGACTGTACAAGCTGCCTCCCCTGTTTTCTCCAAGAGGATGCATTGCCAATCTTTACGGCACAGGCCGTCGCCGCCGCTTAATTATAATTTAGCGGCTACAAGTTTGGTACTGTCAAAAAGAAGTCGTAGAGCCTTGAAAGTGAGCTGTGAGGCAGCCAGTGTTGATCTACTTGAAACGAACAAAATCGATAATGAAGCCGAGAAGAAAATAACATGCGTAATGAAGTTCGGTGGTTCTTCGGTGGCGTCTGCCGAGAGAATGAGAGAAGTGGCTGAACTTATACTTAGCTTTCCAAATGAGAGCCCTGTCATTGTACTTTCTGCCATGGGAAAGACCACTAACAAACTTTTGCTGGTATGCCTGCCTGCCTGCCTGCCTGCCTGTACTTTGATTTTCTGTTGTTTTATTTATTTTTCGAGGGGAAATTTTTTTTAATATGGTCAACTTAATTATAGGCTGGAGAGAAGGCTGTTAGTTGCGGTGTTACTAATGTAGATAGTATTGAAGAGCTGAGTTTCATAAAGGAATTGCATAACCGGTGAGGATTTTGATTTTTGCTTCTTTTTTACTTTTATTATTGTTCCACGAACCATATAATTCAATTGATATTATTCTATCATATCAGGACCGTGAAGGAACTGGAAGTAGACGAGTCGGTTATTGCAAGTGAGTATCTGTTGGCACTCATTTGTTTTTAATGCTTCAAACTTGGTCTGCAGCCGAAAAGTATTATGAAGTTCTTCTACTTTTTAGATAGATAGTATTGTAGCTGTAATTTATAAACTATTATAGAGGCAGGGAGGGGGAATCGTAGAATCAAGTTGTTCTTGTAATTACAAAGCCAGCGATGCTAGGACTCATACTATTTCCTTTATCAATTCTTTAGCCTCATGGACAAGTGGAAACCTCTCATGCTGCTCCTTTTGCAGAACACTTGGAGGAATTAGAGCAGCTGTTGAAGGGAATTGCTATGATGAAAGAGTTGACTCCACGCACTAGAGATTACCTTGTTTCTTTTGGGGAGTGCATGTCCACAAGGATTTTTGCTGCATATATGAATAAAATTGGTGCTAAAGCTCGCCAAGTACGCAGTTCTCTTCTTCTCTCCCCTTTTCCTTTTTTAAACCATCTTAATCTGAATGATTGTTGTCATTGCTTGTAAAGATTTCTTGCTAAGCTGCTTATTGAATCCACATGCCTACAACGACAACTAGATATTTTAAATCAAACATCTGTTGATCTCCATTTTCTGTAATTGCTTATACAGTAATCATTCAACCACGCTGAAAAACAGCAGCAGAACAATTTGTTTGGAGTCTACTCATACTTGGTTCCACTTTCTTTCAATTATAAATGTAGTGTAAGGTTTCGGATAGAGAACTTGGAGAGAGAAGAGGGAGACAGACAGACAGCTTGATAGGAATTTTATATGTTTTATGGATCAAATGGATGGTATTATCTATCATAAACTAAGGGGGTGCATGGGCAGCTAATTTTAAATATAAGATTTTCTCAGATTGTGTCATTTGACTATATGATTGGAAAGGCTTTAACAATCATGTGTTTAATGTGAATTCTTAATCCAGTATAATAAATTACCAATCATGGTAGCCTCATATTTCAACACAAATAAAAAGATGTAAATCAATTGTGTGAACAATTAAAAGTTTCAAGGGTTTGCCATGTAATATGTTTATACTCTTCAGTGATTAAATTTTAATAGAATGAAATAAACCTTATATCTTTTGTTTCTTATTGGAACAATTGTACGTAGCAGTAATCAAGATAAAGAATCACCTGGACTATGGTAACTAGTTTTGAAAGAGGAGTGCAGCTATTGCTCAAAGCTGCTTAAAAACTTTTCTGATCTATTCAGATTTGTGGTATTATTATGCCATGAAAAATATCCAAATTGTTAATAAATGATACTAAAGATGGATCAAAGATGACAGTAGACCTATAGTTTCCTCTCATGAAGATTTTGTGTATATTAGATGGAGAAAAGTGAAGATAAAAGTGCATTTCAGTATTGCAGTCATTTTATAAATAACAAGACGCCCATGGTGCTACTATTTTGGGATTTTACTGTGACATGAACACTATCCTGATGACAGCACTATAATATGTTGTCTTTTCCCCTTCTGTTTTGCAGTATGATGCTTTCGAAATTGGTTTTATCACCACAGATGACTTCACAAATGCAGACATTCTTGAAGCAACTTATCCGGCTGTTGCAAAGAGTTTGCATGGAGACTGGATCAGTGATCCTGCAATTCCTATTGTTACCGGCTTCCTTGGAAAGGTCTTTCCCCTAGCTAATTGCTCAGCAGGACACCTTCAGTTTTAGTGAGAGTTTCTGGATAGCTCATCATAGTGTTTTTTTTTATATTTCTAATTGCAGGGATGGAGATCTTGTGCTATTACTACATTAGGTCGTGGTGGTAGTGATTTGACAGCCACAACCATTGGAAAAGCATTAGGTTTGAGTGAGATTCAGGTAATTGCAGACACTGGAAGTTTGCAATACATAGTGCAGCTTCAGGGAATTTTTCCATAACTTCCCCTCCCAAATACAACAAATCGCATCAATATTAAGTCCTCCATTTGTTTATTTAGTCAGAGTTTATTAATTAATATAAAAAGCTAAAGAGAAAGCTGACCATCAAAAACACAAGATCCAGTAACCTGAACAACATCACAACACTGGTCATCTAGGAGACAAGTGATGGCTGAACTCACTAAAGTACCATTACCTCAAGCACCACAGGAAAGAAAGCCCAAAACCCAAGAATAAACTCTGGTGTCTGCCACAAGAAATCATAGCAAGAAGCAAGATCATTTCCATTTTGCCCCCCCCCACACACACACACTCTCCAGCTGCTGTCATTATCCTCTTTTGTCACTCAGCCTTAATTCCCGCAGCTCTAGTTTTCCTAAAATGCCAATACAACTATACATCCAAACCACCAACACTACCATCACCTTTGGCACCAAAAACAGCACTACCTCAATACTGCAGCCTAATCTACCAGCGAACACAAACACCAACACACCCACACCACTTTGCAGGTAGTCAATACCAACACCTAAGTCCTCATAGCCTAGCCCTCCAAAACCATAAAACCACCAATCTAAACAGCGCCACCACTCCCAAACCACCAGCACCACCACTCAATCCTCAATGACTGCTGCCCATCATATTCAGCAACACAAGAAATCACACCACCTTCTCCACAACCTGAGACCATTGACTCCACCAACCGTACCGCCACCTCACTACCAGTCAAAATACCAAAGCACTAACACCTCCAGTGAAACCCAAATGTAAAGCATAAAATACCATAGATAGTTTTAATTTCAAGCAAGAGAGGGAAGAAAAGGAGGATAGGAAACCTAGATCCAAGAACAAGGATAGGAAACTCAGATCTGAAGACTATCAAAATTATGAAAAAAGTGAGAGAGAAGAGAATAGAGACAGAAGGAGAGGAACCAACTAGAACTAATATTCACTGTTTTTCCATAATCCATACAGATATTGAGAAAAGATGGCCGTGTCTCCACTGCATGCACATGCTTGACATTATTCTTGTTTCTTCTATTTTCTGTGACTGTCTTTCTTCATTCAAGTGCATTTACAAATGAAATGTAAGCATGTAAGAGAATGCTTTTTCTGGAAAATATAGAACTGTGCTGAATTTGATGGAAGCCTCTTGAATCTATTTCTGTAGAAATTACATTTTTTTTTATTGAAATCAGATTAATACTTTTATCTATTATAGGTGTGGAAGGATGTTGATGGTGTTTTGACATGTGATCCTAATATATATCCACATGCTGAACCTGTGCCATACTTGACATTTGATGAGGCAGCAGAACTAGCATATTTTGGCGCGCAGGTATCATAATTTATATGTCCTATCCAACCATACATGAGGAATAAATCTTTACACTTCCTTATTTTTTTGGCTTGGGGGGGTGGATGAGCAAATTCTAGCGGAAGTAGAAACAGACAGCCTAAGCAAGCATGTCTTCTCTAACCTTTTTGTTTGTACGTTCTGCAGGTCTTGCATCCACAATCCATGAGGCCTGCCAGGGAGGCTGATATTCCTGTTAGGGTTAAAAATTCTTACAATCCGAATGCTCCTGGAACTCTTATCACCAGAGCACGAGATATGAGTAAGGTTTGTATTTGATGATTTGAAATGATTGTGATGTGAAGAACTTAGAATAAAATTAATCTTTCTGTCCTAATTTCAGGCAGTACTAACTAGCATTGTTTTGAAACGGAATGTTACTATGTTGGATATTGCTAGCACCCGCATGCTTGGCCAATTTGGTTTTCTTGCTAAGGTTAGCAGCTAAAATTGGATTCTGATCCCTCTTTCCCTCAAATATGCCAGCTGTTGGTTTATTTTTCTCATTGCTATAAAATTTTATCCTTTCAGGTGTTTTCAACCTTTGAAGATTTGGGAATATCAGTGGATGTTGTAGCTACCAGCGAAGTCAGTATCTCCTTGACACTCGATCCATCAAAGCTTTGGAGTAGAGAGCTGATTCAGCAGGCAAGCGTATGGTGTCTTTATTTTAGTTATGATTTATATATTGGTATTATTCTCCAGCATGATATATTATTCGTGTCTACTCTTGGCATTCAATCTCATCTGTTGTTGTATTCCTCAAACAGGAACTCGACCATGTTGTTGAGGAGCTTGAGAAAATTGCTGTAGTCAATCTCCTGCAGCGTAGATCAATAATCTCTCTCATTGGGAATGTCCAGAGGTCCTCTCTGATATTAGAGAAGGTGCTCCATTGCACTTTTCTTTTTGGTTTTTGATAAGATGTGTCTTTTGAAAACTTGTTTCTGCTTTGGGTGAAAAAAGGATTCTTTTTGTTTCCTCCTGTCCTCTAACTACAAATCTATTCAAGTCATCTAGATTGCTTTTGTTCGGTGATGAGAATCCTGTCTCTTCTATTGGATCTTTTAGTTTTTGCCCCCCTCATTCTCTTGAAGTCTAACGTGTTGGGTTAGTGAATCATGGTAAATGCTTTGTTAAAATTGATAAAACCGAACCAGCAGCAACTTCAAAATGATGACCTTGTGGGATAGATAGATTTTTAAAAAAAAATGCTTTTCAGTCATTTTTTTTTTATAAAAAAAATCATAGCTCAGCATAAATCTTACATGACCTGGAAGGAAGTTTCAAAGGACACATGGTTGTTATATTGAAGCATAGTCTTATGCTACAACTTTTTTCTTAATATATTTTACAGCAGTGTTTGGAATGCTGTGGTGAAGGGTTTGAACCTCATCTTTCTATTTATTTGCCTCTTCATTTCTGTTAATTATTGGATTGATGTCATGGCAGGCCTTCCATGTTCTTCGTACTCTTGGAGTCAATGTTCAGATGATATCACAGGGTGCTTCGAAGGTATCACATCTCGACTATGATTTCCTTTGCATGTCTTTTTTAGTATGTAATGCACATTTTACAGCTTTAGAACCCAAGAATAGGCTTGTGAGCACCTCTCATGCACCTTATATTCCTTCAAAGGATCCAGGAGCCGCCTTAAATGGGGGCATCCGGCTCATTAAGCGTGGAGCTCGAATGCTTCTAAGCGGTTTGATGATTGTCGTGATCAAGTAACTCGCCATTTTGGTTTTTCTTACCAGGTTAATATCTCATTAATTGTGAATGACGATGAAGCAGAGCAGTGTGTCAAGAGTCTCCACAAAGCTTTTTTTGAAACTGACATCTCTGAATTAGAGTGGGAGTGTGTATCTGGTAATGGTTCTGCCTCAACATGATGAAGTCGTCATTGATTCTTTTTTCTATTAGATTTCTTAATTACAATGAGAATGTGTTGGCAATGTCTGTCTCAACGTGATCATGATCATTGATTTTCCTGTTTTAATCCTTTTGACCTAGATATTCATTCAATATCTGATTTTACATAGATCAGGGAATTGTTTCCCTCCTAAGATTAAGATGTAGCCAATTTTGTACGTTGAATCCCTCCAGGGTTGATCAAGCCAAGTTTGGACTGATCGAGTGGATCAATTAGACTTGATTTGATTAATATTTTTTTTGGATCAAATTAAAACTCGAACTGGATCGGACTCTAAATTATGAATTTTTTGGGTCACTTTACTGGTCCGGTCCGGATCGAGTTTAATAACTATTTCAAAATATATAAAATATCTGCAAGAACGGCATTCTGGATTTTATTTGCTTTTGTGATAGCCATCTAGTTGTTATAGAATAGAAGGAAATTTTTTTTAAGATGTTTTAATTATATCAATAGTTTATTTTGTTATTTTTAATTAATTGTAAAATAACTTTTAGTCTTTACATAGATGATATATCATTGATGAAAAGAGATTATGCCTTAATATGGCATATTTTAGATTTTAAAAAGCATTTATTTTATTTTAAAATATTTCTATTTATTGAAAATAATCATATTTTAGAAGGTACTTTTACTAAAAAGCCACAAATTATATAATATAAGAATGGGTTAGAACCCACAAATTTTATTTATATTTAAATTCATTATAATGCATTTTGGAGTTAGAAGTGGAGTTATTGAGGAGGTTTCTATGGTATTTTTTTTTAAGTGTTTTTAGGTGAAAAATAGGTTCAAAGTTGGGTTTTGGGATCCAAATTTCCCAGGCCGTAATTTTTCGGTCACTGAATATAGTTGAAATTTGTTTTAATAGAGTAAACATTATCTGTCTAAATAGACGACGTGTTATTTATTTGTTTGTTTTTAAAAAGAAGCAAACAAACAATGTCGTCTGCTTGAGTTAAAAAAACACACGCGGACTTGGACTTTTGAGTTCATGGGCGCACTTAGACTCTTACCTTTTTAGGGTCAGGCCATGGGCCTCATCGTCTAAGAAAGCTCAAGAGCCTAGGCTTGACAATGTTGGCTTTTCCTTTCTCTTTCTTTCTCCTAAGTTAATTGTTTTTGGAATATTTTTTATATTTTTTTAACATTCTAAATTAAATCCTTTTTGAAATAAAGCAATTACAATGATAGTTTAAAAATCACATGATGATACCTTGCTTTTCAAATAAGTTCGAAGGTTTTAATAGTAATGTTAATAATTATTTTATAAATAATTCTATGTGAAACTAATATGTATATTTAAAAAAAAATCTCTCATAAATATTTAATGATACTTAAATAACTTATTTTATTCTAAAATAATTTTTTATTTTTTTTTAAAATTAACTATTCCTTTACTTTCATATTCAGTACCATAAATTTATCAAAATATAATTTTTAATTTCTTTTCTATTCGAACTTATTTTTCAAATCAGGATAAGTCTTTATAAAAAACCATACTATTAATAAAAAAATAATTATAAGCTCAAAACCGAAAAAACCGAACCGAACCCAAACCGAAAAAAAATCAAGCCAAACCGAAAAAACCGAGTCAAACCGGAAAAAACCGAGCCAAACCGGTTTGAAGTGGTTTTGGTCCTAAAAAACCGAACCGAAACCGGTTGGTTTGACCCGGTTTTGGTTTGGTTTCGGTTTTTTTTTTTTAAAAATTCGGTTTGGTTACTTTTTTTTTATAAAAACCAAATCGAACCGAAAATGAACACCTCTATCTTGAACATCATCTACAATTATGATTGTCAATTCTATTTTGATAGGTGTTTTGTTTTTTTAATTGGTTTAAAATGTTTCAATTTTAAAACATTTTACCATGTCATTTTGAGAGTACTGTTGATATATATATATAACATAATTAATTTCAGCCATTACATCAACGCGATTTTTAAAGTAAAATGGAACATGAACATCACAGATGCCAATCAAGATCACTGGCCCAATCAAGTCAATCATAAAGTATAAACAGTGTATTCTCCATGTGTGTGTGATTGTTTAATTGACTGGTAAGCTCATGGCTTGCAAATACAAGGACATAGGTCAGAGTCTTGTAAGCGCCCGCTTCATCAGGAAGAAAAAATAATGAAAGAAATGATGAAGTGAGGAATTCATTGGCACGCTCCTTCAATACCATTTTAGAAGGTTCAAGATAGTTTCATGAACTAATAATCTCAAACTGAAGACTTCAACCACCGTGCTATGCAATAACATCCAGGCATGTAACCACAGTATAGTTATTCCACCACTTTTATCAATACAATTGTTAATTATACTTGATCATAAAGTTCATGAACAAGCCAATTTACCTTAGATTGCTAATCCTAGAGACTATAGAATCCGAACTGTGGTTGGAATGTGACTTCAGTGATGGTGATAGTGCTGGTAATCATTATGATGAACATATAGATATGCTCAAGTTCCGATCAAAGACCGCACAAGGGAATGGAATTACGAGCAGAGATTTTTCAAATTGAATTAAAAATTTAAAACCACTCGTACCTTGAGGATCTGAGTATTTATGGTCTATGCAGAAAGTTTAATACTGTTGAACTTCCAAGACGCTAGAATAAAGATACTGGAAAGTTCAATGCATCTAGAAAGAAGGTTCCAGATAGCTTTGTAACAGAAGCCATTTATGATCAAAATACACTGCATCTAAGAACTTCTTTCAACTCTAAGATGAACTGAAATACCACTCTAAATCAATTCTTGCACACACCTCCTTAAGAAAGCTTAGATTACTAGATCAAAGTTCCAAGATTGTACCTTATAAAGAACAGACAAGAGCCAGGGATGGAAGGCGGAAGGTGATGTTGCGGCAGTGCAGCATGCAAGACAGCAAGAGAGAAGAGGGAAGATTGGAGGGGGAGGTTGTGAAAGACAAGATGCTGATTGTAATTGTTTTGGTTGGGAACTTGAGATGAGACTGTGCGAGGAAGAGAAATTAGGGATTGGTTTTTGGTACAGACTTCAAACTTGAGAGAAGAAGAGCTTTTATACGTAGGTGGTTTAGTTAATGAAATCGAACTTTAAGCCCGAAACGGTATATATGGAAGAAGACTGGAAAGTTCTGCCTGAAATTTGTTTGGAGATTTCTGGAATAACAGACCGAGATTTTAAGTGAGGTGAAAATTATTCTGTTTTGTTTCATTTCTTGAACTGGTACGAGATGTTCCGGTCATTCCAGCCGAAACGGAACGAATTTATAAAGAATTCGTTTCAGACAACCCGATCCCATAAATATCCAAACCCGAATCCGCCCCGTTTTATAAAATATCCAAACCCGTAACCTCCCCGGCTAAAGTATAAAAACCAAAACACACCACATTTTCTCATTAGGGTTTCAGAAAAAAAAAACAAACAGCAGCCATGGCTTGCACGATAGACTTACGCTTCCTTGACGAAGGCTTCGGCGGCAAGACCTACAAGCGTAAACGCGAACATGAAGCGCTTCAACTAATCACCACCGAAACCACAACCGCCGATGCATCGATGGAGATCGACGCACCACCGGCAAAGCGATCGGCAATACCTTCAACGGATAATCCAGACAAACCGGTAGCCGTGGGAAAGCCAACATACGATGGGGTCATCGCAGGGAAGGTGTCTGGACGGAACTGGAAGCAACCGAGGAAACAGAGAGCGTCGGCGAAGCAAGTGAGCAAGAGGGGCACGAATTTCGAGGAGAGGCAGAAGGAGAAGGAGATAAAGAAAGCATACAGAGAGAGGAAGAATGAGTTGAAGGAGGAGATTAGGAAGAATAAGGTGGAGAAGAGGAAGATGAGAGAAGAAAGAGAGAAGAGGAAGCAGGAGAATATATTGAGGTCTGGTACTAAGTTGCAGAAGATCACTAACCCTAAAACTCTCAAGAAGATTGCCAAGTCTAAGGATAGGAAGATGCTTAAGGTTGTGCCTGATGAGCTTGTTAACAACAACAAGAAGAAGATTGCCAAGTCTAAGGATAGGAAGATGCTTAAGGTTGTGCCTGATGAGCTTGTTAACAACAACAAGAAGAAGAATGCTAACAAGAAGGATTAGGGTTATTTTTTTCTTCTGGGTTTTATGCTAATCTTTTCCTACTGTTTATGTTTTTATCTTAGATTCACTGCAAGAATCTTTTTTTTGTTTTTTCTGGAGAGTTTTGGTGTTCAAATCTAATGTGGGCATTCAATGGAAATGCTTATTGTATCCTAAAGATTTGGAAATGGCAACACAGTCAAATTCTTGCTTGCTTCAATGGCTTTCTTTAGGTTTTTTACTGTGGAGAACAATGCATAGAGAGTTAAGGATGACAGAATTCTGTATAGAATTGAATTAACAATGTTTCCAGTCCATGAAAAGAGAGTGAGTGTAAAAGAAGGCGAGGTTCGAACCCGTGCTGGCGTTTTTCTGGTTTAACAACATTACATGATAAGAGAGTGAGTGGTAAGGCAGCATCAAGCACAATTATGCAGGAAGGCCGATTCTTGGTTGGCAAACTCGGTGGGTTTCAATGGGTTCGGCTCCCAATTTCCCCTCGATTGTGCACCTGGGCCTAGTGGCCCTGTGATTGCCAAAAAATAGGCCGGCAACATTAGTTGTCGTCACGACATCAGCTCAGGTTGTCGGTCCTTTCTGAATGCTGACTTTCTTCAATACAACGTAATAGATAGCAAATCCTGTGTTCGTATGTATAATCCATTTCTTATTTCTCAAGAGAGGCTGCAAGGTTTGGTAAAAAGCAACGCGATAGAGAAGGATTTTTTGCCAAGAGTTGCACCTTCCAGAAGAATCTGTTCACTCTTCAGCTATAACATTGCTCGTGCAATCTTGGAGAAAGGAAAGTAGAGCCTCCCAATCCCAAAGTTTACGCTCTCAGCATTCACCAATAATCCCCGCAAGAGCAAGATCCATCTCTAAAATGATGGAACCTGTTTGAATCCCTGACTGTAATTTCCCTTCCAACGATTTTTGAGATCACCTTGATCGCAGCATGGCAGTCTGTACAAGCTCGCAAGTTCTTCATCACTAGGATTG